>Ga0118677_10003473_pt1 | contig 29742 bp, 16 predicted proteins | sample AliMusrvi5mmetaG_FD_86154 | JGI IMG/M metagenome (GOLD analysis project Ga0118677, IMG submission 86154) | reverse complement strand
ATGATAAGGTGGCCGCCTTCAACCCGGAGGAGAACCTTAAAACAAAAATCAAAAACTGGGAGATAAGGTCTGCAGCCAGAAAAAAAGAGGGACTTGAACCGATGCCAAAACCTGCTGAGCCCGATCCAGGTCCGGCTTTAGACCGGAACTTCCCCGGATCGTCGTATAACGGAATGGTAGCTGTAATCGCCGGACTAACTGTGAAGGGAATTATTTTTCATCAGGGATACAATAATGCACTCGGAGATTCACGTCCAAAGCTTTACGGATTGAATTTCAAAGCACTGGTAGCTGATTGGAGGGAAACTTTTGCCGATAGGAATTTACCTTTTGGAATAATTGAACTCAGTGCGGGGGGCGAGCCTCAGACACTTGATAATTATGAGCTTAGAATGATTGATCCTGCTCCTTATATCCGTGAAGGACAATTTAGTACTTACAGAGATTTAAAAAATGTAGGATTTGTATGTTGCTACGATCAGCAGGTAAACTGGTACCATCCTCAGAAAAAGGTGGAAGCAGGTGAAAGGATGGCGCGCTGGGCCTTGTCGACCCAATATGGATTTGATCTTAAATGGGAACCTGCCATCTGTAAAGGCATTGAACGACTGAAAGATAAGATTATTGTTACTTTTAGCAAAGAAGTGAAATCTTCTGACGATCGACCCATCGATGGATTTTCGATTGCAGGGAGTGATCACCATTTCTTCCCGGCAAAAGCAGTTTATGTAACGAAAAAAAATGATAAAGGGCAAATTATTGAAGATAATAAGAGAATCGAAGTATGGAACAATTTAACGGTTAATCCACTCGAATTGCGCTATGCCTGGGCCCGGAACCCGCTGGGCAATCTTGTGAATGCCGATGACCGGATAATCCCTGTCCCGCTGTTTCGTACCGATAATTGGGAATTTCCCGAGGCACCCTATTTGACCGATGAATATGAGGTACACCGTAAGAATCTGGAAATTTTACAGAAGCAGGCTGAAGATTGGGCACATCTCAGGATAATTAGTGAGGCAGAACAAATATTGAAAGAAAATCAATAAGGGAAAAGTGCTTTTGGGGTTTTTAATCCTTATTCTTAAATCAAATATCTATTTAGGGTAATCTCACCGTTTAGAAGCTGTGGCCCCATCTAAAATAGATATTATCTTTAAGAAGGTGGTTCGGATCCCTATCATGATTAAGGGGGAAAAGGATAACCGGATCAATATTGTTATTTAATTCATAATTTTACGTGTGAAAATAACGATATTGCTATTTCCTCACTGAACCGGGGAATCTATCTGATCAAACTGAAAATTATAAGCAGCCTAAAGTTTAAAAGTTTTTTAAAATATAGTCATAAAATGAATAATAAAACACGGACGATGAATCTGACATTAAAACTATCTGCCGTTCTTGGAATGACGGTGGTTCTCCCTTCTAACGCTTTTACACAACACCCCAACATTGTCTATATCATGAGCGACGACCATGCCTATCAGGCCATCAGCGCTTATGGCGGACCGTTGAAAACGTTTGCTCCAACCCCGAATATTGACCGGATCGCCAACAACGGGATGCTATTTAACCGCTGCCTGGTCACCAATTCCATCTGCGGACCCAGCAGGGCAACGATTCTGACGGGCAAATACAGCCACCTGAACGGATTTCTTGAGAATGAAGTTCAGGAACCTTTTGACGGTTCACAACAGACTTTCCCAAAGCTGCTGCAGAAGGCGGGGTATAGCACTGCGATTATCGGCAAATGGCACCTCGGTTCAAATCCTACAGGATTTAATCATTGGGATATCCTTCCGGATCAGGGGAGGTATTATAACCCCGATTTTATTAATACCAAGGGAACCTATAACGAGAAGGGTTATGTCACTGAAATTATTACCGCAAAAAGTATCCAATGGCTAAAGGAGGTCAAAGAGAGCGGAAAACCATTTATGCTGTTGATGTATCACAAGGCGCCCCACCGGAACTGGCAACCAGGCCCGAATGAACTGACCCTTTATAAAAACACAAAATTTCCCGAACCACCCACCCTGTTTGATGATTATTCGAACCGCGGAAGAGCCGAAGCTGCTCAGGATATGACCATCGCCAAAACAATGCGCATCGAAGAGGACGTCAAGATGTACGCCGACAAATCAAAGATAAAAAGTACAACACTAAGAAATCTGGATCCGGCGCAATTGGCTGCCTGGGATAAGGTCTACGACCCCATCATCAATCAGTTTAACAAGGAAAAACCAACCGGGGACGATCTGGTCAGGTTTAAATACCAGCGATATCTACAGGATTACTTAGCCTGTATCGCCGGAGTGGACAAAAGTGTAGGCGCAATTCTTGATTTTCTGAAAGAGAATGGACTGGATAAAAATACGATTGTTATTTATGCTTCCGACCAGGGATTTTTTCTCGGAGAGCATGGCTGGTTTGACAAACGCTGGATGCTGGAACAGTCGTACCGCACCCCTTTGCTCATTCAGTGGCCTGGGGTAATCAAACCAGGGAGCATCAACAATGATATGGTTTCGAATCTCGACTTTGCCGAGACCTTCCTTGACATTGCGGGAGTTAAAATACCCTCCGATATGCAGGGAGAGAGCATGGTTCAAATTCTAAAAGGGAAGACACCACCTAACTGGAGGAAGGAGCATTATTATCATTACTATGAATATCCGGGTTCACACAGTGTGAAACGCCATTACGGAATCAGCACTGAAAGATACAAACTCATTCATTATTATTACGACATCGATGAGTGGGAACTTTATGATATCCAAAAAGATCCGCTTGAAATGAAAAATGTTTTCAACGACCCTTCCTATGCTTCAGTTAAAGTTGACTTAAATAAAAGATTGGATAAGATTCGGTTGAAATATAAGGACAGTGAAGCATCGGCTAAATCATTTCTTCCGAAGAAATGAGCGTTCTCGATTCATCGACTTAAATCATTGATTTCGGTCTGATAGTTACGAATAAAAACCCTTAAGAGGTTGCATCAAAAGTTATTTTACTTTTGATACAGCCTCTTAAAGTTAGCCAGGATTAAAACATTAAAGATTCTCTCCATACGACCATCCTTCGCGGACCGGTTCCTTGAAGTGGATGTCCAGTTCAGGACGACCCATTGCTTTAAAGTTTTTAGCATCATATTGGATGGTTCCACCGAATCTTTGTGCCTGAACGCCAACCTGGATCATTTCCGTCAAGTCGGCTGAATAGTCGAAATTTGATCCGGGCAGTGAGCCATTTTTAATGGCAGCAATCCACTCCTGCACAGGTTTTTCTTCCAAAATTCGGGGAATGGTTTTGGCCGGCGGATTTTTTTGGAACTCCGTCAACTCTTCTTTCGAGACGAGCAATCTCGCATCATTGGGTCTCCCCCCTGTGATTAGTGTCTTTTTATCGCCAATCATGATCATTCCGCTATCGGGAATAGCATCGACACCCCATTCGGGTCTGATGGCGGGTTTCTCATAACCTTCAATCCACTTCATGATAACGTGGGATTTATCGCCCCGTGCACCAAATTGCCACGTCACTATGGATTCATCTGCCACAAAACTATGATCAGGAATCGGATCTTTTGCAACACCATCAACTGTGTGAGGCATTCCAAGATCGAGCGCCCAGAATGGTGCGTCGAGTGTGTGGCATCCCCAGTCACCCAACATCCCATCTCCCAAATCGTAAAATCCTCTCCAGGTCTTGGGTGCATAAATGTTATTGAAAGGGCGCTCAGCAGCCGGACCCTGCCACAAATCCCAATTCAAACTTGGAGGTACCTGTTCCGCCTGAGGGGGAAAAGTTGCAGGTTTGTCAAAGAACCCATTTTTTCTAAATGTTAATTTAGGTCTCCATGCAATGACTTCCTTTACTTGTCCGAGTATGCCGGCATCGTACCATTCTTTGGCCAGTCTGATTCCATCTGTCGTATGTCCCTGATTACCCATCTGGGAAACAATGCCATAATGCCTTGCTGCTTTTTTCATGGTGCGCAACTGCCAGATATTGTGTGCCAAAGGTTTCTCTACAAATACATGTTTGCCAAGCTCCATTGCTGCCATAGCCGCCGGGAAGTGTGTATGATTAGGTGTTGCGATAATAACTGCATCAATATCTTTGGCCATCTGATCGAACATTTTCCTGAAGTCCTTGTACCTTTTGGCAGTGGGGCATGCTTCGAAACCTTTGGCAGACATCCTGTCATCGACATCACACATGGCAACGATACTCTCCTTCGGAACCTGTGTCCAGCTGGCTTGTCCCCTGCCACCGACCCCTATGACAGCGATATTTAATCTGTTGCCAGGGGAGCATCCAAGAAAATTCGGGATAAATATAGCCCCTGCAGCTGCCGCTGAGGCTGTTTTTATAAATGATCTGCGTGATAGATTTGCCATTTCTTTAAAATTGAGTTATAATATTGAAGTACTGATTAATACAATGCCTAAGCAATATAGTTTAATGTTGTAATTGGATGAAGAACTTTAAATGTCAGGGCAATTCCCGAACGCGCAATTTTCTGAACTGAATCAGGGAGCCTTCGCTTTCAAGGCATAGGTAATCTTTGAAAGATTTTCTGCTCCACCATTTGATGTGTTTGTTTTATCATCGTCTGATAGCAGCCCGGGGTACCACTGCTTTATTATTGCCTTTTCTTCCGCATTCAGTTGTCCGATATCCATAGGTTTATCCTGTGGGCGAATTTGCTTCTGGTTGAGACGGTTCATTAAGCTCCAATTTCGGGTATTCTGACCTGACTTCGGGTCATCTGGCTCGTGAGCCTTAAGATCATAGCGTGTGAAATCGATCAGTTTTTCAGGCGTATTTGCTTGCCAGTCCCTTAAAAGGGCAAGTCTGAAATCTTTGTTCATAAACCATCGGATCTCCATTTCAGGTTCCGATCCGCAGACGCCTGATCCACGCTGAACAAACCGATAGTTGATGCTGTCGTTGTTTTTGAACTGCTTACGCCATAACATTCCAAATTCGCCGTGCGTGATACACTTTGTTTCAGGCCAGCGTCGACGCATTTCGTTCAGCCAGATTTCAAGGCCATCGAGTCCCTGCTGTCCATTGCGACCTCCGACTAAAGAGAGTTCCCAAATGCAGGTTATCCATGCGAATTTATTCAACGCAAATCCGTTATCAAAGTGTGCGGCAGTAGTTGCCAGTACCTCTTTGGTGCCTGTTTCGACCCCCTGGCGGAGAATCGTCTCAATCGGACCGACACCCTGCCGGCTGCCACAACGGATTCCATTGATAAACCGGGGCGCAGCGTATCTGGCGTTTAGAAAATCAACGGTCCAGCCATCAAGGTTTACACAATCGATTAGATCTTCCTTACCCTGGGCCGGTTTGCAGAAATGTTCGCGCGACGGGTAATAAGGATACGATATCGATCCTTCACCATCGCCGTTATCTACGGCATACTGGCTCCAGATATTCCCCTGGCAAACGTGGATCCCTTCCTTTTCGGCCAGATACCGCTGATTATCGGCAGCCAGAAAACCTGCAATGACACTTTGAGGACGATATCCTCCGCCAACCATCTCTGAAACCATTTGCAGCCCTTCATGTAAATCGCGGTTAACCTGCTCACGGGAGTTATACATATTGGCAAAAAAACCGCCGGGAAGAAAGGAGATTTCATCGCCATATTTTTTATGATAGGAAACAACGAGTTTCTTTAAATCGAGATAGTTGGGTCGTTGATCCTTGAGCGCAAGCCAACTAAACGACCAGGTAATCCTTGCACCCGGCCAACATTTTTCTATGGTTTCCCGAAACTTACGTGCTGCCTCCGGAGAGTGAATAACCGATTCATCAACTCCATCATTTTTATCACGTGTGGTTTCAATCTGGTTTACCCGAATGAGGGTGCTGAATGTGAAAAAGCGGTTGCCCATTAATGTGAGCGGTGAATCCTGCGCGTGCGTGTTGGCAACCACAGGTTGCCCTGAGGCATGCATGCCTGGCAGCGTCACCGTTGTAAGCAGAATGGCAGCCGCCAGGTGTATCAATTTTTTGTGGAACGTTTGATGTGTCATAATTTCCCTTTTTTTAATCTTACTGTAGTTATTCTGCTTAAATTTATATATGAGTGGATTACAGACTTCCCGCATCCACATACTTCTCATTGCACTTTGAGTCGGAGCGGGCCGACACCCGGGTTTTCGAATGGACCGGCAGTAGGCGTGTTGAGGTTACGTTTCCTACCAAAATAATCCGTGTCTATTTGCACGGGTGTTCCATCCGGATTCTCATAGGCCAGGCCAGGGACCTTTGCTTTTCCCAAAAGCCTGGTCGTCACCAACTCAGTCGTAGCCTGCCCGAGCGTCAGCCCCATTGTGATTTGCAGATAGACGCCATTCTCATTCTCTGTGAGCATTGGTTTGGGATCCGTTTCTAAAAGAATCAGTGGCTTAACCTCTTTGGCATAGGGGCGGGCACCATTATAATAGACGTTTCCACCTGTTACCAGCAAGAAGTTTCTGGTGTCATATACCCACAGCCCATAGCCTTTGATGCTCGTTTTGGGATCATTGGTCTGTTTGGGCACGTCGCCCTGAAGACCCTGCCCAACAAAGATGTTGTTGAAGAATCGATTGTCGCCTCCCTGCGTGATCGTCATTCCGGCAATTACACTTGCGTGTGACTCCATATAAGGGATAAGACGTCCCATATCATACCAATTGTCTATTTTTCCGGTCATCAGGTTATGCACATAGGCTCCCCCTTCAGACATGTCCCACACGCTAATGGAGGATAGAAAGAGGTTGTTATCCACAATAAACGGTCCATGATTGACCTCCACATAAAGGTCTTGCTCGCTATTGTCGTGGAACAGGTTGCAGGTGACGCGGGCGCCCTGCGCCATCCAATCCAACCAGAGTCCGCGGTAAGCACGATAAATATGATTGCCGCGGATCTCGACGTCGATGGCGGCATGAAACTTGATGCCCCCCTGCTCAAAGCCGTCGAAGAGGCGATCGACATAAATATCATGGATGTCATTGCCGATGACCTTGCTAAATATTGCACCGAGGCTGCCGATAATACCCGCCTGACCGCAATGGGAGATGGTATTGTTTTGAACCAGATGGTGACCGATGGTCTCCCTATTCCAGCCGTTTTTGAGTGCGCGGTCGATCGTGCCAACGTATCCCTCGCTCGAATTGGACGATTTGTTGTCAAACTCGTCGCCGTACTTGCCCAGGCTCAATCCGCAGCAGATCGAATGCGAGATAATATTGTTCTCAATGACCCAGCCTTTGCTCCAGTTGGTGCCGATTAGCCCTACCTGTTCAGCCGTGGGTGGAGCCCATTGGGTGGCTGCATGACACAGCGTCAAGCCGCGAACGGTAATAAAGTTGCGGCCAGGCTGATCGGGATAGAACACTGTCCGGCGCACGTTGATTTCGACAAGTTGTTCGTTTGGATTTACCATTTTGAATTGCGCCCAGAGCGTGGTATTCTCCTTGTCTGCCTGGCCGAACCAAAGTGGCTTTTTACCGATCGGTTTAAGGACCTCGTTGAGGTTGGCAGCCTCGATGAGCCAGTCGCCGTTGAGATAAACAGCGCCCGTGTGATGCAATCGACCCTTGTCCTTGAACCAGTCGCCATGAATCAGGTCGTTGTATGGATTAAACCCACCGAACAAAGTGTTGGGAACGACAACCTTCCAGACATTGTCCTGCATTTTAACCCATCCTTTTACCACCTCTGAACCTTTGATTTCAACTTTCTCGCCCCGTGCGGCCTGATAGACAATGCGCTTGTCGTCGGACTCACCACCGCGCGGCGGATTGATCCATTCGCGATAGACACCGGCGTGGACGGTAATTACATCGCCGGGCTGAGCAATACGGGCTGCCGCCGATATCGTCTTAAATGGATGTTCCGCCGATCCGGCAGCATCGTCGCTGCCATTGACCGAGACATGATACTCGCCGGCGTTTGCAAGAATAGATCCCAGGATAAATATTCCCAAAAGGATTAAACCAACTTTTACTTTCATTATTTTTTAATGCTAAATTACTCTTCAACCTTGATGGGTAGCTGAGGCGATGGCACATAACCTTTCTCCATGATGCCAATAAAGCCCAATAATGCACCCCAATGATAAAATTCATCGCTCCAACTTCCTGCATCGTCACCCTGTCCGGTTTCGGCATTGTAGTTTTCATATACATGTTTCTTTCCCAGCCAGGATTTCAATAACAGGTTTTTCGATTTTTCAACCATGTCAATTCTTGCGTCGGGCAGATTATAATTCCTTAAACCCATATAAACCAAAAAGTTCACCGGTGCCCAAATCCTTCCCCTCCAATATTTGTTGTCCTTGTATGTCGGATCATTCCGTGCAATGGTCGGCAAGATAAACTCGCCCCAGAATTCCCGGGGATTGAAGTAATGTTCTTTAATCATTCGTTCAGCCTGGCGCTGATCAGGTACCTTTGCCAGCAGCGGATAAAATAAGGTTGGCGATAACCGGTAACTGAATTTTCCCGTTACCAGATCCTTGTTCAGGTAAAGACCAAATTCTTCATTCCAGAGCGTTTTAAGCTTCTCTGAATACTTTGTTCCTCTTAAAGCCAGTTCCTTTACAATCACTTTTTTACCCAAAACTGCCGCAATTTCGGAGAGGTTCTGGCAATCATTGATGTATAAGCTCATTAAGCCTACGTCGGCAAGCAACATACGATGACTTGTGGTATCAAAAACAGCATCATCCCACATCGGAGAATTATCCATCCCCGACTCCCATTTAGCCGCCTTTATTTTTCCTGATTGTGTGGCTGAACGAAATTTACTATTACCATAATCATAAGGATCGCTGCCATAAACAAGGTATCCGTCTATATCCCGGTTAGTCGCACGCCATCGATTCCAGCTTAATAATTCATTAAACACTTCCTCTAAGAACCACTTTTCCTGGTATTTCCGAAAAATTTCCCTGACAACCAAAGCCCCTACCTGAGGCTCTGAACGGTCCTCACTTTTATGTCCCGGCTGTGAGTTGTTTGGTATGAATCCTTTTTTTGTGATCTCCTTTGTGATCGCAATAGCATTGGCATAAGCCAGGTCCTTATTGTCGAGCGATAACATATACGCTGCAAAATAGGTATCCCAGTCAAACAACACCCAGCCGCCGGAAGGAACACTCCAGGTGCGGCTGACCGGTGATATAACCCTGCCATTACCCGGATCAAAAATTGTGTTCCAGGCCAGCACTGTTTGCAGGGCATCAACCTCTTCAGGTGTCTTCGGATATGCGGATTTCAGGGCAGCAAATTTTGCCCCTGCTTTGTTGATTATTTCCACGATCTCCTTTTCCGGCTTTGCGACACCAGATGTAATGGCAATGGGTTCAGCCAGTGAAAACTTAATATTATTTGCTGTTACCTTGAATTGGCCTGCAACGATAGACAGGACTGTTGTTCCGTTAATTGTACCTGCATGGATGCTGTTATCCTTTATGCTAATTTCACCTTTCCGTCCCCACAACATTTGCGGATCAAGTAAAAGGGTATCGCCAGCCGAATGCCGGATGGGGCTTATCAGCATAAACATTTCATTGTTAACTACTGCGCTCTGTACCCGGATACTGATATCCTGCCATTCAACAACGAGTTCAGTAAAGGATCCATCGTATGCATGAGGTCCGGGAATTACCCGTTCTTTTGTACCAGAATCACCTCTGCCAATCAGTGCCTCTTTCAGCGTATCCCTGGTTTGATGATTGACCAATTGAAGGTTGATTGAGAAACATTCCGGCAACAAAACATGCGACAATACACTTCGGGTGTTCCACGTATTCCACCCTTTATTGAGCCTGGCATTTAACTCGGTTAATTCATTTCCCATGGATCCATTTTGCTTTTTCGCAGGATTACACGAAATGAGTAAGGTTATTACGCAAACAGTCAGGAATTTAATTCTCGTCAGTTTCTTATAGTTCATAGAACGTTATAGTTTTTAGTGATAAGTCTGATTTGCTTTTTCTGAGCCATTCATCGCACTGATTTCGACAGGCACAATTAACGACGGGATTAGTCTGACAGGGCCCAACAACCCGGACGTTTGAATATGCCACGGTTCTGCTTTGACTTTTGGCGTTGCTCCGTCTGAATGGATATTGGTCTTTGTAAATTTCTGATCGTCGGGCAGGTTCATATCTCCTGAAAGGCGATTGACCCACAGGTTCACTACTTCAATCTTAAGCTCATTTTTGCCGGCTTTTAAGAGTGCTGTAATATCGACCCGGAATGGAGGTTTCCAGAGCACCCCGGCTGACTGTCCGTTCACATAAACTTCTGCCAGTTCGCGGACATCGCCCAGATCAAGGTCTACAATGTGCCCCTGGCCCAGCCAGTCAGCTGAAATATTTATAGTTTTTAAATAGGTTCCGGTACCGGAGTAATATTTGACACCCTCATTTGCATGTTCGGTCCAGGAGATAAGTTCAGGGATTTTGATTTCTTCAGGTGCTCCCCATTTGGGATCGAATTTTACCGTCCAGTCGCCTTTGAGCGTAAGCGGATCAGCTAAATCCTTAATGCTGTATTTCTTTGTTTGACCTTTACTGTTGGTCAGCAAATAATCCCCGTTTTGCCAGCAATGGATGGCTTCAGTTTTCTGGTTCAAAGAGAGATCTTGCCCGTTGGGGAGCCCGGTATTTATTTTATCTGCATTCATTACGAAAGAATTAAATCTGCCTGCCTCAGGTCTGTCAATAAAAACAACGAATGTTGCACCTCCGGGCGGCAGATCAACTGTCAGGGAGGTTCCTCCCGGATCGGTTTGATAAACAAGCTGATCTTTAATGCTACCATTCTCCGGATTCCAAATCTGGGGTACCCTGTTTTTTACCCGGAACAGGCATTCAGAATTGACGGGTTCCATTGTTTTGTTCCTGACAAAATAGATATCAGCTTTCCCTACCTTCCTATGAATGAAATCCAACTTTTCACCATTTTCATGGATTTTACAGGTAAAGTCGGGATAAACGGACTCCATCCTAAACAACTCATTTGGTGTATAGCCCCATATTATTTTCCCGTTACCGTAATTGTTTGATTTTATTGTTGTTCCATTAATTGTGCCCCACATTTTATCAGCTGTTTCACGAAATTTGGCTGTCCGCGATTCATCAACCTGCATCCCGGGAATATCCGAAGGCTTTGGACCAATGATTGTAGCACCGCCGGCCACCAGTTCTTCCAGTTTAAGCAATACCTCCAGCGGATAGGATTGCTGATCCTTTAGCATCAGGAGGCGGTACGACATCCCATCGGGAAGGGTGATTCGGCCATCTTTTACCGACATTCGGTTCATAATGACATCCGAATTGACGACATCATATTCATATCCTGCATCCACTCCTTCAAGTAAGGGCTTATCAGGAACGTTATGATACAGGGGCCAGAAGTTTGGTGCCTGATCCCCATAATAACAGGCAACGTCTGCGACATACCTGCCCTGCTGAAGCATTTGGCAGCATCGTGACAGGTAATCCATAAAGGGCCGGGCTTTTGACCACCAGGTGATCTGAGGATTCATATCCAATCCGGCATGATAGCTACGCCCGGGATATCCGAACTCCACCGGTGAATTCGCGAAACCATGATAGGTTACCCTGTTGAGACCTTCGCAAAAAGCCCTGTCGACCAACTTCTTAAGCGTAAAAGGACCATCTCTCCAACGCCGCCAGGTTGTCCACGATTCTGCATCAACATAGGGTTTACCATAAATATGAGCTGCACTTGCGATTTCCTTGACCAAAAATAAATTTCGTGGGTTTCCCAGCCAGAACTCACCACGGGGAATCCCTACATTCCCCAATGCCTTAAGCGCATCTACCGGGCAGCTTTCCCAGAAGGGTGGTCCGGGTCCACCAGCTTCAGCCGTAAGTGTAAGCCCATATTCAGCACATACCTTATTCCCGGTTGAATAATGGCTGGAAATCAGGAGATCGCTCACAGACTTGTTGTAGTCATACAGAAAGCGGCTGCTTTGAGTTTTATCCTTAACGGTCCATCCTAAAAATACCGGTAACCAATTGACCGGATCGTAACCCTGATGCTGTTGAAACCATTCACGGAATTTTGTGGTCCAATGAATACCCTCGTAGAGCTCCATGCTGTCGTCATCGAGTGATTTTAAAGGGGAACCCGGAATCCCCCCTTTCGGTATTCCAAGTTTGTTGATTATATATTCAAAGTGAAACCTTGTAGCTTCAGGATCAAGAAAATCGATAAACAAACCTTTGGAATTCGGACTGGCAGCTATCAGTTGCTGACCATTATTACTGCAAACAAAGCGAACCACCTGCCAGACCCCCGGTGGAGGGCTCCAAACGAGTTCTCCATCGCGAAACATGCCAGTAAGATTCAGGATATCAGATGGATTATGAACAAGCTTATCCACTGAATAGGGCCAGGCCAGGATTGCAACGTCGAAATACCAGATGGGCAGGTCATCTTTTCCTTTGGGACAATTTGGTGGAACTTCCGGGACGGGTATTCTCTGTCTGACCTGACCGGGGCCGTTAATTACAATACTTTTAAAAAAAAGATTCTTACTGGCCATAGCAGGGGGTACCCATGAGCCACCTGAATTCCAGCCGCTTGCACAAACCAGTCCCAGGTCCAGGTCAAGACGTGCTGCTTCTTTCATGGAATGTTGTATCGCCTTAACCGATTCACTACCCATAAAGGGTGGACCGGCAGGAACAAATCCATTTGGATTGATCATGGCCTCCGTGTCCCACATTAACAGGCCGCCCAGGCCTTTGGCTTTTGCCTCTTCCAGGTCGCGGGTCAGGCCCGACTGTGAAACATCTCCGTTCAGCCAGTCCCAGTATGCCCTCGGCCGGAATTCTTTGCCGGGATTTCTGAATCCTTTTACAAGTTCCGAATCCTGCGCTTTTGAGATGTTACAGCCCGAAAACAACAAAACCACAATAAGAATTACAATTTTCTCCATTTAATTTCTTTAAATCATCCTATTTATTCGTGAATAGTATTTCAGCTTTTCCAATCAAACCCGATTTTAACAGGGGACTGTTTTTATTAAATTTGATTTTACCATTGGTGCTGGTAAATGGTTTTTTGTCGGGGGTTCTTAAATCGCCAACAATTCTGTTGTTCCAGGTATTTATAACCTGAACAGTAATTTTATTGTTTCCTTTTTTCAGCCAGGGAGTGATTTTTGCTTTGTAAGGAATTGTCCAAACAATACCACAATCATTCCCATTCACAAAAACGTGTGCCATCTCCTGAATATCTCCAAATACAATAAATGCTTCGGTCTCTTTTGGTAAGCCTTCTTTATCAAAATTAAAGTCCCTTTCATAGCTTGCAGAACCTGAATAATATTTAATCCCCTCCTCGCCGATATCGGACCAGCTTTTCAGGCTATCCAAATGATAGGATTGCGGTCCTCCCATGGCAGGATTGAACTTTATATTCCAATTGTCGCTGATATCGATTGGTTCGGGAATTTCTCCAGTTCCCCGGTTAGGATGGAAACCATATTGTAAATCGTAACTTAATCCGGCATCATTCTGACCTGTTGTTTCTTTCCTGAACACGACAAATCTTGAGGCTAAAGGATCCATTATGAAATCAATTTGAGTCCCATTTTCCACTTTTGTATATTCTACCTTCCTCTGAATCAATCCGGTTTCGGCGTCCCACAATTCAGGAACCCTGTTTTTATCCACCCTGAAGTTACAGGTTACTTTTTCATCCTGGGGTTTACTGTTTGATACGAAATAGATGTCATCAGTTTCAGTCTGACGATGGATATAGTCGATGTGGTGGTCGGCATTATTGGTTCCAGTAATTTCAAGATCGGAAGGTATAGCAAGTTCCCTGAGTACCTCTTTCAATGTTTTTCCCCAGTAAACAGTTCCCTTGCCATATTTATTTGATACTATAGTTTTGCCATCGCACTTTCCCCATATTTTATCTGCAATGGCTTTCACCTCCTTGTCGCATGCAGGATAATTTTTCAGGGATGTGCTCCTTTCAGGTTTTGGGCCGATGATTACGGCACCTTCATTGACCAGTTTTTCCAGTTTTTTCAACACTTCAAGGGAGATATCCACCCTGTCGGGAATCATCATAACACGGTAAGATGGCCCATGCGGCAGAGCAAGTTTGCCGTTTTCGGTCCTCAAAGCTGTTGTTATCACATCTGCATTAATATAATCATAGTCATAACCAGACAAGTCGCCAGGAATTATTGGTTTAGCCATTCCGCAGTGAGGGCATTTGGTTTCGTCATAAAACCAGTTCGGAAATATCCCGGGCATGTCAGGCGTATAGTTGGGGTCCATACGCTTGGGTGGAACCAGGTTCGGGGCATCGTCTCCATAATACAGCAGCACATCTGCAACAAAATTCCCTTTCCGAAGCAGATAGGAACACCTGCTGAGGTAATCCATAAAAGGCTTTGCCATTTCCCACCAGGTCGTATTCACGTTGATATGTTCACCTGCGTGGTAAACAAATCCGGGTTTGCCCGCGATTTCAGGATTATGTGTAAATGTGTGAAAGACAATCTGATTCAAACCTTCGCAAAAAGCAACATCACATAGTTGCTTATAGTCTGTCGGGCCATGCTGCCAGTTTTGCCAGCTTGTGAGCGATTCAGAAGCTACCGTTGTTTTTCCATAAGTATGTGCTGCACTGGCTGCTTCCTTCGTAATCCAGTGGCGCTGTCTGTTCCAGAATTCGCCCATTGGTACATCGACATTTCCAAGTGCCTTCAAAGGATCCACCCGTGCAGAACCTCCGTGACCGGCTTCTGCAAACAGTTTCATTCCATGTTTATTTGTAATGTCGGTGGCCTGAGTATAATGATTTTCAATCATCATATCACTCACCAGACGGCTGTAATCTTCATTAAACCGCTTCCCAACAATGCTGTCTTTACTTTTATATCCCATTAAAAGGGGCAGGAATAGTTTTGCATCGTATCCAAAACGGGACTTAAATTCCTGTAAAAATCCTGGTGTCCAGTCCTTTGCCGGCCGAACCTCATAGCTGTCAATCTCAAGATATTTAAAGGATTTATTCTTCGGACTTGCCTTCGCCAATCTTGCAAAGAGTGTATCGAAATGGATTTTGGTTGCGCTTTGGCTCAGATGGTCGATCATCAGCCCGGTGGAATTTGGGCTGGGGCAAACGAGTTTCTGACCCGTATTGCACATGAAAAAAGAAATGATTTGCCATTTTCCTTCTGGAACAACCCACTTTATATACTTTCCTTCTAAGGTAAATTCATCCAGATTGATTATTTTATCCCGAGTATAATCAATTTCCTGGGAGCCAGACAAGGGTAATGCAATGGAGGTAATCAAGGAGTACACCTTTACATCTGCCTTCCTTTTTTTCGGGATTCCAATTTCAATCATTTCCTTTGATGGACCATCGACAACCTGGCTTACACTCAGCATTTCCTTTATGGCATCGGCTTCCCCAATCCAGGCACCACCGACATTCCAGCTACTTTGCGTAAACATCCCAAGATTCATTCCGAGCCGATTAGCCGTCTTTAACGCAAGCGATATATATCCTAATGATTGTTTTCCTAAAAATTCCGGACCTACCGGGATGGTTTTCCCCCGATCAATAAGTGCTCCCACATCCCATATAAAGGCTCCCTGCATCCCTTTGTTTTTCATCTCTTCCAGCTCGTAAACCATCCTGGTTGTATCGACATACCCATTCAGCCATGGCCAAAAGGCCATCGGCCGGTTCTCAATGGACGGATTTAAAAACCCTTCTTCCAAAGCTCCTTTATTCCGAGTGTCTATAGTACATTGTGTTATCAGAAATGTTGTCGTAAGAAGCAACAAGAAGGATACCCCTGTTTTAGCAATTAATCTCATTTTTAATGATTTTAGAATTCATTTTTGTTTTTACTATTAAAAGCTGTTTGCCCATCCTGTATGTGATTCATGCCTCTCGTACGGCAACCACACCTTCATCTGACCCTGTTCCCGGTTGCACCAGGCAAAATAGGGGATGGCTGTAATCGAAATTCCCTCTTTTTTACCAGGGAATGAAGCCGTGCCTTTGATGCACACAACGCCGCCTAACAAATTGCCCTTGTATTCCGCCTTTAATCCGGAATTGAGCAGATATCCGTTGCCGGCATCCGTAAAATAGCTTTTATTATCAGTTTCTTCAAAACAATAGACCATAGGACCGCGCATGATGACTACCTTCCCATTAGTAGCTGCAATCCTGTGATCTCCTTCAATCAGCCTGACATTCATAGCAAGTTCATCCTGCTGTTCCAGAAAGTAAATCCAATGCTGGAGCAGGTTTCACAATATGCCTGGTCGTTGGGAAGCAGGTAGGCTGAACCAAATCCTTCATCATGAAACTGCCGGGTTCCGATTCCTCCTGTGATGTACAATTTTTTACCGACGATGTCGTTCCAGATCGAATCAAGTGCAGGCAGGTATTTTGAATCCCGGGTTTCCATTGAAATATCTGCCATTGCCGTATAAAGATAGGTCGCACGGACGGCATGTCCAACTGCATAAAACTGCTTGGTAACAGGAATGTGGTCCTGCATATACGAAGGTGGACGCCAACGTTGTGGCGTGTTCGCATTTGGATCACGATCAGGCGGAGTAATTTTATCGACGATCATCCGCTTTGGATCCCCTCGTTCGTCAACAAAAAAAGCTGATAAGTTGAGGTATTTTCTATCGTGAGTAACTTTGTATAATTTAAACAGGGCAAGTTCAATTTCTTCATGACCAGGAGCTTCCAGCCGTTTATCGGGACCAAAAACAGAATCAATGTGATCTGCAAGCCGGATGGCGGCATCCAGCAATTTTCTTTTGCCGGTCGCCTCGTAATAAGCTGCGGCAGCTTCAATCAGATGGCCCGCACAATACAATTCATGTTTTCCTTGTTTTTTCCCGGCAGCAATATCAAAGTTTTCGATCGAACGGGAACACTGCTGCAATGCTCTTCTGATTCCGGCCATCCGGTTTAACTCAATCTTTGGGCGCCAGAAATTATCTTTAATGGCTACATTTTGGAAGGATACCTTTTCAATGATCGGGCCGGGTAATTCATCCTTGCCGGCGATTGGCTTTTCAGCCGATCCCGATTCAGTACCATAAAAGGATGCAAATAGTAAACATCCCAATATTGCAATTACAGTTAGTGTTCGCATGATTAATTCAAATCTGGTTACAAAGCTGTACAGATAAAAAATTATTCCGGTTGAGTCAGTTGATATTCTGCGTCATAAAATTCTAAATGACGGATTCTCCAATCAGCGGGTTCAAAAAAAACAGGATGGGGTAAATGAACTTCCCATGTGCCCAGCTTCTTTAACATTGCCTTGGTTCGCTCCAGGTTTTGAAGTGCCACATCATTTTTCTCGGATATATCCTCCGAAAGATGATAAAGCATCGGAAGCCTGTCGGGTAAACGAATCAACTTCCAATCGCCCTCTCTTATTGCTGTGCCGACTGTATAGCGCCATTCCAATGTTTCGTGGGGTAGCTTGTCGGTCTGGCCGGTCAGGAAAGGGATAATATTTACACCTGAATAATTGTCTTTTTCAGAAGCAGTTCCGCCGGCAGCGGCAACGAAGGTAGGGCAGAGATCAAGTGATGAAACAGTTACATCCATTTTTCCCCCTCCATTCAGTTTTTTAGGCCATTTCAGGGTAAACGGGACTCGTATTCCGCCTTCGAGTAAAGTAGTTTTTTGTCCTCTGAGCGGCGCATTTACCGATCCATTCGAGATAGAATTCGCAGGTCCCCCATTATCACTTATAAAGGCGACAAATGTGTTATGCTCAAGGCCCTCCTCATTCAATGATTGTAGAATCTTACCAACGTTTTGATCCAGCCGGTACACCATGGCACAATAAGTACGCCTTAACTCATCTTTAATGTTTGCGAATAACTTTAAGTCTTCTTTGGTTGCCTGCGCCGGAGCGTGGGGTGCATTAAAAGAAGCCACTAACAAGAAGGGTTCGCTTTTATGCCTGCTGATAAAATTAACACATTCATTGCCAATATCATCTGTAATATAATTAAGCGGTTCAGCAGTTTTATAGGTGCAATTAATTGGAACTTCCATCCCTTTTCCATCGGGTTTTGCCGTAAAATAATCATGCGCACCCCCCAGGAATCCCCAGAACTCATCGAATCCTCTTTTTAAGGGATGAAAATGTGGCTTCTCTCCAAGGTGCCACTTACCAATCAGGCCATTTACATAACCAAGAGATTTGAGTTTATCAGCCAATGTTGTTTCAGAGAGTGGTAGTCCAACAAAATTCGGATCAAATCCGGGTTGTGATGGAAATAAGTTGTCGTTAAAACCAAATCTTGCCTGATTCCTCCCGGTCATAAGACCAGCACGCGATGGACTGCAAACTGATGAGGACACATAACCATTTGAAAAAATAATTCCTTCCGTTGCAAGCCTGTCGATGTTTGGCGTTGGAATTTGTTTGCTACCCTGGAAACCCAAATCGGCATAACCGAGATCATCGGCAATAATTAAAACAAAATTCGGTTTCTCAGATTTAACTTTTTCAAATTCGGCGCACAGATTATAATTCATCGATAAACTAAAGAATGCTATCAGCGTTACTTGTTTTTTCATGCGTATAGAATTAGAATTCATGCCTGAATTATTTAAGCCCCTTTCATTTTTCAACAGACGCAAAATAAATTTACGTCAACCTAAAATGTTTAGCTTCATCATCAGAAATCTTGTTATGATTCAATTATTCAATGTTTTAATAGACTACATCGACCATTGACCTATTTCTTTATCAATTGTATTTTCTGAAAACATATCCCGTAATGGCTCCCTGGAGGGTTCTTCGACCACCCTTTACTTTCGGGATCGAGAGAAAAATTTGCAGAATAAAGCAGCCACATCTGCTTTCCATCTTTGCTGATAAACTTTGTGGGGATATTGACAAAATAAGCCTGTACTCCAAAGTCTTTCATATAACTGACTATTTTCCAATCACCATCAATTTTATCAGATTCAAGGATATAGGTATTCATTTTTGAAACTGTATTTCCCCCATCGGTAACACACATTAAATATTTTTTCAGTGGAGCATTGTAGGTAATGTTTACACAACCCATATTGTTATTCCATTCCAATAATGGTTTTATTTTTTTAAAATCATTGGTCCACAATGGATTGCCATTATCATCTTTTCCAGCGTAAAATTCATATTTGGAGGCATCGTTGATATTTTCAACTGAAGGGGTAACTCTTAAAAGATAAATCTGGTCACCTGTAATCCAGCTGTCGTTCCAGAATCTCCATTTCGTATCGGTTACATCAGCACCGTGAGCCACCAGGTATGCCTTGCCATCAGGGGAATGCTCCATGTTTTTGCCGAAATCAACAAAATGGGGAGAACCTATTTTAACCGGACTCCCATACATTCCATTTTCACCAAACAATGGTTTTTCAGGCGTATGGGGGCAAACTTGCCATGTGTGTCCGTAGTCTTTTGAAGTCCTGAAACCAACAAAAGGTCCTATCCATGGCCAGTTAACTTTTATATCTCCATATTTTGCATTGTCATCAGGTCCAAGACAATAGGTGCCATAATACCAAACTCCATTGTAAACAAGTGATCCACATGGATAGCGACCTTTATATGGAAAAGCCGGCGATGATTTATCCAGACCGATGCTGTATGCCTTCATTGTCAGTGGATCATCTCCGATGATTACACCCTGGCCGGTTGTTATATGGACAGGATCGACCCATGATTGCGACCAGTCGGTATATCCGTCGAGCCTTTTTGTTTTGCCATCTGTCCAGGGCGAATAAAGTGTATCGTTTTGTGCCCAGGTTGGATACCACGTATCGCCATAATGATATCCACTTTTAATTCCGAGAAACTTAACAGCATTAAACGCTTCGGATTGGGTAAAAGGGCAATCATCAGGAACCTCAGATGGCCAGATAAATGGCTCATAGCTTAATACCTCTGGGCGCAAATCTACATTTTGGGTCTGAGCTTCCATTCCAATCAAAATCAATACAGCTAAAACAATAATTTTGAAATGTATTTTCATACGCATAATTTGCTTTTTTAATGGCCGTATGGAATAGTGAGGTTGTCAAAAATTAAGAGCAAAGTCAAAGTAGAATACATCACTCTTTGACTTTGCCCAGTTAATTTGAAAATTAATAATTCAATCAGAAATATTAGCTCTAATTTTTAATAGCCCGGATTTTGCTTCAGTTTTGTGTTAATGGTCAGCTCATTGGTTGGCAGCGGCAAGAGGTAATGCTTGTTTGGGTCGAATCCCCATGTACTGCCCGGTCCGCCAAGAACTGCTCCGCTATAGGGATCAAGATACCCCTCTGTATCTTGTTTCAAGGCCGCATTTATTTTCTTAAATTCGTCCGTGTATTTTGTTCCCCTGGGCCTTTTGCCGGTAAATAAACTGTGTGCTCTCCAGCGCATGATGTCATTTAAACGGTGGCCTTCGGCTGCCATTTCTATTGTCCTTTCCCGCCTGATTTCCTGCAAAGTTGGGGTTAATGTATACCCATAATCGGGCCAGGCCGGATCAGTAGTGATTGAACTTAAATTGAGGTTTGGCATACCAACCCTTTGCCTGAGTTTATTAATGGATAGATCAACATCGGCCTGGGTTAACTGCCCCAGTTCAGCTTTGGCTTCGGCATAATTCAGCAAAGCTTCGGCATAGCGGCAAAAGATATACGCCAGATCCTGGCTATAATCTCCCCTCAGAGGGTCGAGCTGTGGTCGGCGGTATTTCCGCGTTTCATACCCAGTTGGACCCGCTTGCCCTGTAAGCAGAGGAGTAACAAACTTTGTTGTATCATTTTTCAGGCTAATCATCACTGCATCACCTGGTTTCATTATCGTCTGATCACACCTCGGGTCGCGGTTGACGGCAACAGTTCTAAGATCGCCGTCGCCCTTGTAAAGGGGACTGACCGAAATGGGCAATCCGTCAGTACAAAGATACGAACGTACAAATTCCCTGGTATACCCGCTGGCGAGCGGCCAGTTCCACATTTGATTTCCGAAATTGTCACTGAAAGTATTCCAATTATACTGTTTCCAGAACAACACTTCCTTGTTATTGGTTAAATCGATCTGGTTAAAAAGTTCATAATAAACACTTTTGACATTTCCTGTTGTAAGCGAATAATGTCCTCCGTCAATGACAACCTTAGCTGCAGTGGCAGCCAGATTGAGGAATGCCGAACCGTCGGTAGTCCCTGCAAACGCTGTTCCCTTATGATATTTTTCCCATGTCCCTTCATACAGACACACCCTTGACTTAAACAGCAAGGCAACGTCCCGGTTGAGGCGGCCGGCTGCCAGGTCTGTCTTATTTTTCATTTTAGCGATTGCCAAATCCAGGTCGCCAACAATGAAGTTGACCACATCTGTCCTTGAACTCCGCGCGGAGTACAAGAGATCCGTCTGATCAACCGAAAGAGTGCTTGTAAAGATTGGCAGGTCTCCAAATTGCTTGAGCAGGTCAAAATAAAACCAGGCCCTGAAAAAATAGGCCTCTCCGGTATACTGGTCTTTCAATGTTCCAGTCGTTACCTTATCGGCGTTTTCAAGAAAATAATTCACATTTCTGACATTGGTCCAGCTCCAGCCTCCACCGGTGGTTGGTACAGTAACCACACCATCCATTCGATTTTTGGTTGAAATGCTATTTCCCTGAGCGATGACAACGTCTGTTCCTTGATCGGGCACTGGACCACCGCCTGATCCAACTGTACTCCAAGCCTGGGAATTAAAGCTATCGTACAACTTATTGATATATAACTGGAGGTCACCATCGGTTTTCCAGAATAGAGGATCTGATACCTGATCCAATGGAGTTCTGTCCAAAAATTTGCTACATGAGCCTATTGTCAAGCTCAGTAATATAATGAATATATAAAATACCTTTTTCATTTTGGTTCTTTTCAAAAGTTAATATTTAACCCTACAGAATAAAGCTTTGCCAACGGATAGACTTTCGCATCCCCGATCCCTCCTCTGACAGCTGCTTCAGGATCGAAAATCATCAATTTGGTTATCGTTAAGAGATTCTCTCCCGAGATATAGATTTTTGCTTTAGCGATACTCACTTTTTGGGTAATTGATTTTGGTATCGTGTATCCCAGTTGTAAATTTTTCAATCGCAGATAGGCCCCATTTTGCATAAAGCGATCATTCGGAATCTGGTAGTTTTTATTATTTTCTCCGGTAAAAACGGAATAGGGTTTTGCGAAATAGGCATTCGGGTTGGCGCCAAGCGGGCTGGTATCATCACGCCAGTAATCGAGTTGTTCTTTTAAAACGGTGGCATGTAGTGGTCCATTTGCAGGGCCCCTGAAATAATTCCCGTTATCCGCTTCTGAAACCCATTGGTCCAGCTTGCCTATTCCCTGGAAAAATGCAGCAAGTTCAAATCCTTTCCATGAACCACTCATATGAAAACCATAAATGAAGCGGGGTAATTCATTACCCATCACTTTCATGTCTCCATGGTCATCCAGTGTATTTTTTCCATAGTTGACTTTCCCGTCCTTATTCTGGTCAACGTATTTCACATCACCCGTTCTCCATGTACCTGCATAAATAGCCTGCTGGTCGGCCCATCCGGTAACCTCTGCAGCTGTTTGAAAAAGCCCTGCAGTCTGGTAACCCCACAAGTCGCCCAATCTTTGTCCGACGTAATAGTTATTCGGAGTATTACCAACGGAGGTATTCAGAAGATTGGTGGGATTATTGTATTTTGTGACAACACTGATGTTATCCGATAATACTCCGCCGATTTCGTAATAAAAATCGCGTATATTATTTTTGTAGGAAAGTTCCAGCTCAAAACCGCGGGTTCTGATTTCTCCACTGTTAGTCTTAGGTACGCTGGTCCCAAGCACTGCAGGAACAGCAAGTCCGGGACCAACCAGGTCGGTTGTATAGGCTTCATACCAATCGAAAGTTCCTGATAAGCGATTCTTTAACAGCTTGATATCTAAACCAATGTCTTTGGTGCTCACCTTCTCCCAGGTAAGGTTGATACTGTTCAGGTTGGGTGTTCCCACTGTCCATAAACGATTATTACCAAACAGCCAGTAGCTCTGATCGATTGGCATGGTGGGCACATACAGGTAATTGGCTACATTCTGGTTACCCAATGTGCCGTAAGAACCTCTGATCTTGAAAAAATCGATCTGCTTCTTAAATGGGAAGAAGCGCTCTTTCGAAAGCACCCAGCCTGCGGAAAACGAGGGAAAATCTCCCCATCGTTTGCTCGGTTCAAAACGGGAAGAACCGTCGGCCCTGAAATTAGCCTCCACGAAGTATTTTTCGTTGAAATTATAGCTCACCCTTCCGAAAAGGCTCTGGGTAGCCCAATGCCCCTGACCATCTGCAACGGTTTTTGTTCCCACAGCCGTACTCACCGATGGAATAGCATCGCTTAGCAGATAATTAGAAGTGGCTGCGAGGTTAAAGTAATTGTAAACTTCCTGTTGGTAACCTGCCATTACAACCAGATTATGTTTGCCAAAGCTACGCGTGTAGTTTGAGTAAACAGTTGGCGATAAATAGTCGTTGGTGTTCAAAGTTGGATTGAACATTGTTGATGGTTGCGTTGGTGAATAGGCTAAATCACCATTTGGCCTGATCCATGGAACGGTTAAAGATGATTTCGTATTCCGGTCATTATTTGAAATATAATTCAATTCTATATTTGTTACCCAGCCTTTAATCGGTTCAATGACAACCCTCGGTGAAATAATCAGTTGCTTACCGACGGTCACATCCCTGGTGTCCCTCCGCGTTAAAACATTGCTTTCCTGGGTCCAGACATCTGTTCCGGGGTAAAATGCCGGCATGGTTGGTTTTACTTTCGTAATTAAATCATAGATCCGTCCACGTCCGTCAGTAGCCCAAGGAAAATCCTGTTTATAACTGTTATACTTGAATAAGGCGGAAATCTTAAGCCAGGAAGTAGCCTGTGAACTGATTTTGCCATCGAAGTTATAACGGTCATACGAATCATCCCATGCCTTAAATAATCCCTGTTCTTCATAATATCCTGCTGACAGGTAATAATCAATTTTTCCGGCTGTTCCGGAAACATTCAGATTATGTTTCTGCCTGGTACCAAATTTCTTATAAAAAATGGAATACCAATCGGTATTTGCTGCTGCGCCTAAGCCCATGGCTCCGATGTCCCAGGAAAGTCCGTCGGACTTGCCGTACATTGTAGGAGCACTGCCAGGACTGGCAATGTTCTGGGCTAATCTGCTCAGGGCATCAGCTGTGTACCATGGAGATGTGCCAATATTTTTTGCAGCATCGTTTTCTGCCAGGGCAAAGCTCATCGCATCTGCTAATTGAGGGAGTTTAAGCGGACTTGACAAGGCAAAGTTTGTGGAATACGACACACTTACACCGCTTTTATTGTCCTTTCCGGTTTTTGTAGTGATCAGAATCACCCCGTTGGATGCCCGTGCGCCATAAATGGCAGAGGAGGCTGCATCTTTCAACACTGAAATAGATTCAATGTCACTTGGATCAATATTGTTTATATCCATCGGGATTCCATCTACCAGCACATAAGGAGCGCTACTTCCTCCGAACGATTGCAGCCCCCTGATGTTCATATTCATACTGCCACCCGGTTCGCCACCGGAACTGTTAACACTGAGGGTCAGGTTGGGTACTAATCCTTGTAAAGCCTGCTGCACGGTTGCTACCGGACGATTTTCAATATCTTCCTTTTTGGCTAAAGAGACCGCACCTGTCAGATTGATCTTTTTTTGCGTACCATAACCGATTGCAACAACTTCATCCAGGTAAACAGTTTCTTCCTCAAGACTAATGTTGATTTTTGTCTGGTTTCCAACTTCAACCTCCTTAGATTTCATCCCTACAAACGAAAACTTCAGGGTAGCGTTGACAGGGATATTTGCAAGGGAAAAATTTCCGTTATTGTCTGTGATTACCCCATTGGTAGTCCCTTTAACTGCTACTGTTACACCAGGTAAGGGGACGCCGGCAGCATTTGTTACCTTTCCGGAAACTGCTTTTTGTTGCTGGGTACCCGATTCATTTGCAATACCAACCATATTCTTATTGATCAACATGATCTGACGGTCCTTAATTGAATAAGTAATATCCGTATTTGCGAACATATTATCCAATATTTCACTGACAACTTTTTCTTTAACATTAATGTCGATTTTTCGGTCGACATCAACCATGTTTTTGTTGTACATAAAAAAGAATTCTGAATTCTTTTCTATTTTGTCGATGACATCTTCCACTCTGGCATTTCTCATTTCTAAACTTAGTTTAGTCTCCTGAGAATAAGAATTTACCGCAAATGATTGAGATAGTGAAAGAAAAAGGATAAAAATGGTAAATCGCATCATCCTAAAAATTTTTAAAAGGCCAATGTTTTCCATTAACCCATAAGTTCTGATTTTTTTCATACTTTTGTTTTTCTTGTGGATTTTTACTACTTCGTTTAAGTCAAATTCTACATGTTGGCAGGGTAGGTACGGCAAATACCTCCCTGTTTTTTTTAATAATCAATCATAGGCAATTTATTTTAGTTCTATTTAATTTTTCAGCCACATCTCCACCTTGCTTTTGGAAAAGGTAAAGTCAGAGAGTTTTTCCCTTTTGTGAATTTTATATTTAATTGGTGCTACAGTGGATAACATTTTGCAAATCTCTTCAAGACTTTCATCCTCGAAAGTAGCCCTGAATATGGATGATTTTAATGAATCACCGTGCAGGATAATTTCTGTGTTGTATTTGCGTTCCAATCTAGTGGCAATTTCTGACATTTGTACATTTTTAAATATCAGTAATCCATCTTTCCAGCTGGTATAGTTTTTCGAGTCGACACTTGTTTTGATGAACCCATTCGTTGATTTATTGAATACCAGTTGTTGGTCCGGTTTCAGTTCACCCTTCTCCACATTATCCTTGCCAATCACAAGAACTTTTCCCTTCTCGAGGATGACCCCAGCCGTTGTTTCATCATCATAGGCTATCACATTAAACTGAGTACCTACTACTTTTACATCAAAATAGTGAGTGATCACCTGGAATTCTTTTGCTTGAAGATGAACCACATCTAACCAGACTTCACCGGAAATATTGACTTTGCGATTGTGCATAAAATCAACCGGATATTTGATTGAAGAACCACTGTTTAGCCAACCTTGTGAACCATCAGGCAATTGGAATTTCGTCCTTGACCCAACCGGTGAATAAATTTCGGCCCAGGAATCACCTTTGCCTGAAGGTTTGAATGTTAAGAAGGACAAAACAGCGATGGTAATAAGGGAAGGTATGAGAAGTACAACAGCAACCTTTGAAAATAGGCGATTAAAAGTCTGAAAAGAATAGGTTTTAACTTTACTTTTAAGGTTGATCTCATGATGTAACCTCTTCAGAAGCTGGGCTAAGCGTTCTTCATTATTACTGCTGTTTTCAGTTTCAGACCAGTCATCCTCCATCCATTTTTTCAATGTTTCATCATTCTCCTCATTTTTGAAATAGGATGAAACAGATAAATAATCATTGAATGATAATTTTCCGGAGGTAAATCGTCTTATTTTTTCTTTATTAATATCCATGATACCTGTAATGTCCATTTAAGACGATTTTCCACTATATCAAATATTAAAAAAAATGTAATTTTTTTTAATATTTGATATAGTGCTGTATGTCTGTAAGATAAAGCAAGCGTCAAACAGAAACAAAAAGCATAAAGAAGATTAAACCTGATAATTTCTCCTTTTTGAGCTCATTTTGAATTTGCTTCTGAGCAGAAGCAAGTTGGTTTTCTACGGTATTGGGTGAGATTCCAAGTTCATCGGCAATTTGTTTGACCGATAATCCGTCGTACTTCCTTTTTAAAAAAATCTCTTTTCGCCTGTTTGGTAATAAATTAATAATCAGCTCCACTTTTTCAAGCAGAAATTTATAATCGATTATCTTGTCCAGGTTATTTTCCTGCTCCAGGAGAGAATAGATCAAATCATCCTTAAATGCATTATCCCTTAACTTCTTAATAAAGTATTTCTTAATAATATTATATCCAATTGTGAAGATATAGGCATTAAATGAATAGTCGGGCTTCAATCCCTCTTTTTTGTCCCAGATATAAAGAAATACCTCCTGAACAACCTCCTCAGCTTCTTCAGGTGATTTGAGGTATTTAACTGAAAAGTTGTACAGGCGTTGCGAATACTTATTGTACAATTCATCAAATGATTTTAAATCACCTTGTTGCAGGCTTTTAACAGCAAGATAATCTATATGTTTAAATGATGAATCCATAGGTTTGTTAGTTTACACCCAAATTTCTTAGCCAAAGTTAAGATAATTTAAACAAGTTGATTTAAACTTCTTTTATTTACCTGATTTTCTTATTTGTCCTGCAAACTTCGGGCCCGCAATCCGGAGAAGTTGCTCACATTAAAAAAACAGCAATGCATTGTGGCATTGCTGCTCAAACAGGCAAACAATGATAGACAACCATTGTAATCGGAGTGGCAAAAGAATGGTATGAAACAGGCAAAAAATAGTTTTTAGACGAATAGAAGACATTTTTCGTCAGCTATACCTCCTCCTCGATAATAATTTATAATTTGTTTATTTATCCAAATATTGCATACAAAACAACCATCGTAAGAAATAAATAACCTGCGAGCAGACGATTGTCGAACAGGCCTGTTACCTTACCCTTTGTAATCACGGCCAGAGGGCTTTCCCAGGTACATTCGGCTATTGCAACAGGATCGGGTTTTGGCGTCGCGTAACTTACCACGTAGTAAATCACACAATTGATACAGAAGAGCCACCATGCCTGCATCATGAATGGTATCCCAAGTCCTTCCGTAATAAACATATGACCACTGATGGGTACAAAGTCGAGGCAAAATGAAACAACGCCAAGCAGGAATCCGCTCCATAACGTTACGATGGCTGCTTCTTTAGTTCCGCGTTTGCTAAATACGCCCAGTAAAAATATGGTGGTAATGGGTGGCGCCATAGCAGCGGCAATCTTGTTAATTGCTTCGAAAATACTGGTAAATTTACCTCCCTGAGTTGACCACAACATGGAGATGATCATAATCACAACTGCAGCAATACGACCATACAATACTTGTTGCCTGTCGGTTGTTGATGGTTTCAGTCGCTTTACAATATCGACTGAAACAAGGGTGGATGAACTATTTAATGCAGCCGCCAGTACACTCATCAATGCCGCCAGCAATGCAGCGGCCACAATGCCTTTTAAGCCGATAGGCAACAATTCTTTAATCAGCACAGGAAAGGTCTGATTGGCATCCGTTCCTATGATATTTTTAAAAAGAACATACCCTATAACGCCAGGTAGAACCAGGATAAACACCGGAAGGATTTTCAAAACACCTGCAAAATAGGACCCTTTTTGGGCATCATCCACCGAACGGGCACTTAATACGCGCTGTACATGGGTCTGGTCGGTACACCAATACCAGATTCCCATAACCGGATATCCTAAGAGCACTGCGTACCAGGTTAGCCCGGTCTTTGATGCAGTATCGCTGAGTACTTTAAGAGATTCTTTGCTGTGCAGCATACTCAATTGCCCTTCGCGGGCGGCGGCTTTAAATGCGGCAAATGTGGTAATCCCGTGCTCTGGTAACGCGAGGATACCGAATGCAGTTACAAATACAGCGCCGACAATTAAAATTATGGTTTGCACAGATTCTGTTACCATCACAGCTTTTAAGCCACCTATAACGGTATAGACTGTTGTTATAACGGAGATGATTATAATGGAATGTATTACACTAATCCCGAAGAACGATTCGAACACCACTGCTCCGGCATAAAGACTCATTCCCATATGGATAAATAAGGCAGCGAGTATTCCCATAAATGCCAGAAAGGTGCGCGATGCAGGTCCGTATCGCTTCTCCAAAAATTCAGGTAGGGTTGCAATCCGGGTCTTAATATAGAATGGGGCAAAAATCAATCCCAGTAGAATAAGGGTAAAAACTGCCATCCACTCAAAATTTCCCCATACCAATCCGTCATTATAACCTGAAGCAGCCAAACCAACCATATGAATGGTTGAAATGTTGGAAGCAAAAAGTGCGGCCCCTACCACCAACCATTTCAATCCACGACCTGCAAGAAAATAGTTGTCGCTGGTCATCTTACTTTTCCTAACCGACCACAAACCAATGAAAAGAATTCCAATGATATATACAATAATAATAATCAGGTCAATGGTATCTATTTTTATATTGTTCATCTAACTTTGAATTTTATTTTTCACAAAACCATCTGTCACCGGCACCTGAAACTAAAATTACATTTCCATAAGCGGTAAAATCGCAGTACGGATAACTGCTTTTGCAGTTTTTGCAATTTGCTTAAATTCCGCATGATCAATCGACTCAACCGGATTATTTTCACCCAAAGAGATATCGATTACTTCAACATCTTATGGAATCGCAAACCCGGCTCCACCACCATAAATAAGTCCTGATGGCCTTGCTCTGAAATCGCTTTAGAGATAGAGCGGTTTACGGTGCCTACTTCTTTCATTTTCTGGATTTGTGAATAGGTTTATCAATCTTTGTAATATCAGATACAAATCTAATAATATATTTCATTTAGTCAACTATTCAT
>Ga0118677_10003472_pt1 | contig 29742 bp, 20 predicted proteins | sample AliMusrvi5mmetaG_FD_86154 | JGI IMG/M metagenome (GOLD analysis project Ga0118677, IMG submission 86154) | reverse complement strand
GCCGAAAATCCGCACGCCGGTAAATATGGAGAATGGACTCCATTGCGACAACGGGGAGGGGGTGGCGGCAACGCCACTCCCTTACCCACTCGTAAGGAGTCTCTAATCAGCACGTTCCGAACAAGCCCAGGTTTGGGCCCCGGGCCGAGAGATCAGAGACTCCTTACGTCGTCTCCTACAATAACTTACGAAGACTTTGTCCTTGGCCGTGCCGATGGAAACCGGCGAACCGGCAACTTGGAGATGGCAGTTCCGGGACTGGGAGGATTATCCTCTCATCGCTATGACTTTCGAAAGTGCGTCGAACTGCTGGCGAAACGAACCTCCAGCCCCTTCTACCATGCCTGCTGTCGCCAAGCGTCGCCTTAGGCCTGTCGTCCGACACGCCAGGCGAATGCCCTGTGTTACCCCGGCAACCGCCTTCGTGCGAGCGCTTGGAAGAAATGCACTGGCGGTGGGCATCGCTTTGGCATGCGATTGCCTGGCTGGGGCCGCACCCGTGGAATTCCACGTTGCCATCGCCGGGAACGACACCTGGTCGGGATCTCTAAGCACCCCAAACGCAACGCAGACTGACGGACCCTGGGCGAGTCTCGAGGGGGCCCGCAATGGAATCCGCAGATTGCGCGGAGCGTCGGGCCTGCCAACCGGCGGCGTCCGGGTGACTCTCCACGCCGGCGTCTATCCGCTCGATCGCCCCCTGGGGCTGACGCGGGAAGACTCGGGGACCCCAGAAACTCCGATCACGTATTGCGCGGCGGCCGGCGCGGAAGTACGAATCAGCGGCGGCCGCGCGATCTCGCATTTCGAGGCTGTCACCGACGCGGCGCTTCTGAGCCGAATCGATGCCAGCGCTCGCGACCACGTGCAGGTCGCTGATTTGCGCGCACTGGGCCTTACGAACTATGGCACTCCGGACGGCGGGGGAGTCGAACTGTTCTTCAACGACGAAGCGATGCCGCTCGCCCGCTGGCCGAACGTGGGGTTCATCCACATCACGGAGGTTCTGGGGAAGACCCCGGTGGATGTGCGCGGCACCAAGGGATGCGTCGAAGGCCTGTTCCGTTTTGAAGGCGATCGTCCGAAGCGTTGGGTGGCCGAGCCCGACGCCTGGGTGCATGGGTACTGGTTCTGGGATTGGTCCGATCAGCGGCAGCGCGTGAAGGCGATTGATGCGGAGAACGGGACGCTCGAACTCGCGGCCCCCTATCACAACTACGGGTATCGGAAAGGCCAATGGTTCTATGGCTTCAATCTGCTGTGCGAGATCGACCAGCCGGGAGAGTGGTACCTCGATCGAGAGAAGGGTCGGCTCTATTTCTGGCCGCCGGGCCCGCTCCCCGCCGGGCGGGCCGTTGTTTCGATACTCCCAACGCTGGTGACCCTCGACGAGGTTTCATGCATCACCTTCCGCGGCCTGATCTTCGAGGCTGCCCGCGAAACCGCGGTCACAATGCGAGGGGGGACGGGCAACCGGATTCTCGGCTGCACGCTGCGGAATCTCGGCAACGCAGCGATCAGTATCTCTGGCGGATCGAACCATGGGGTCGTGGGTTGCGACATCTCGCAATGCGGCGCTGGCGGAGTTTCCCTCGACGGCGGCGACCGGAAGACGCTCTCCGCGGCAGGGCATTTCGCCGACAATAACCACATCCACCACTACGGTCGATGGCGCCCGATGTACTCGGCGGGCGTGAGTCTGAACGGAGTCGGCAACCGCGCGACGCACAACCTCATCGACAATGCACCGCACCAGGCAATCTCTTTCGGCGGGAACGAGCACCGCATTGAGTTCAACGAAATCCACAGTGTTTGCCACGAGTCCAACGACGCGGGGGCGATCTATGCGGGACGCGATTGGACGATGCGTGGCACCGTCATTCGCAACAACTACCTGCATGACATCACCGGATTCGAAGGACGCGGCTGCGTGGGGGTGTACTTGGATGACATGTTCTGCGGGACGGAGATTTCGGGGAACCTGTTCGTGCGGGTGACTAGCGCGGCGTTCGTCGGTGGCGGGCGCGATTGCATGATCGTCAACAACGTGTTTGTGGATTGCCAACCGGCGCTCCACATCGACGCCCGGGCGATGGGATGGGCCAAATACCACGCCGACGAGTGGGTGAAGGAAGGTCAAGAGAAAGGCACTCTTTCCGGCACTCGCTACCGCGAATCGCCTTACCGGGAGCGGTATCCGAAGCTGCCTCCGATCCTCGATGAGGACCCCTGGGCGCCTCGCGGAAATGTTGTTTCCCGGAACCTCTGTCTTGGGGGAAAGTGGGATGAGATCGAGGGCAAGGCCCGGTCGATGGTGACGTTTGAAGACAACTTGGTAGGCACCGATCCGGGATTCGTGGACGCGGCACATGCCAACTACGAACTCAAGCTCGACGCACCGGCGCTCAAGTTTGGGTTCCAGCCGCTCCCTTTGGCGAAGATCGGGCTCTATGCCGATACGAGCCGCGCCTCCTGGCCAGTGAAGCATACTGTTCGCCCGGCGAAAGCGGCGGCACCTACGCCGTGATGCGCTCGTAAGGCCTTTCCGAGAGAAGCGAGCCGGCTGCCCTGCATCACATCCTCAAGGGGCTTGATACCTCCTTCCGCAATTTCGGGGCAGCCTGTGTTCAAGTGCTAGCAATCCTCATTTGGTCGGAGTGGTAGGGCGCGTCACTCCGTGCGCGCCAGTCCTGGGGTGTCTGCGAGCGAACGGCGCGCACGGAGTGACGCGCCCTACCTTGCGACTTGTCCCCATATTGAGAATTGCTTTTCACGTGCTTAAGGGGGTTGCGCCTTGGCCTGGGTGCTGCTTTATTGGCGCATGAATTTCGTTCTGTCATCTAGAGTGCTGGCGTCTTGTTCAGCCGTTCTCCTGTCCGCGGTCGCCGCCTTAGGCGCAATGTCTGGGCAACAGCAGGACTGGATCACGAAGGCCAAGAAGTTTGAGCGGCACGGGTGGACCTACCTGCACATAGAAGGGGAGCCTGGCGAGCGAGGTTTTCAGCACGGGTACGTGATGGCACGTGAAATTGCCGACTGCTTGCGCTCGACGCGTGACCTTTGGGAGCATGGCAGCGCGATGCCCTGGTCGTGGTTGGTCGAGCGGACAGCGGGGCTATTCACGAACCGTATTGACGCTGAAGACCTGGCTGAACTCGGGGGAATAGCCGAGGGTATGCGGGCGGCCGGCCAGGCGGCTACCCTTGACGAGTTGGTGGCTTACAACGGGATCATCGAGTTGTCGGAGTACTGGTGGCCGACGGAGCTTAAGAAGCTTAAGGACGGGCCAGCCCCGGCAGTGAAGGAATCTTGCAGCGCGTTTATTGCCACCGGCCGCATGACGCGCGATGGGGGCGTCGTCCTCGGCCATAACACCATGATGGATTACGCCAGCCCTTTCCCGAATGTTATCGCGGACATTGCACCGGCCAAGGGCCATCGCATTCTCTGGCAGACGCAGCCGGGGTGGATTCACAGCGGCATGGACTTCTTTATCACCGACGCCGGGCTGGTCGGCGCTGAAACCACCATAGGCGGCTTTGAGGGCTTCGATACCAACGGGGTGCCGGAATTCGTGCGGATGCGTCGGGCAACGCAGGACGCCAGCTCGATTGACCAATGGTGTGAGATCATGCGGAAGGGCAACAACGGCGGTTACGCCAATGCCTGGTTGGTGGGTGACATCCACACGCGCGAAATCGCCCGCTTGGAGTTGGGCCTCAGGCAGATCGGGTTCGAGAAGAAACGCGACGGCTATTTCGTCGGCTCCAATGTCGCAGAAGATCGTAAACTGCTGGTGTTCGAGACGGACTCGAAGGACACCGACATCCGGCAATCTTCCGTGGCCCGGCGAGTGCGGTGGAAGCAGTTGATGAAACAGTACGCCGGACGGATTGACGTGGCCACGGCGAAACGGTTCGAGGCAGACCACTATGACAGCTACCGCGAAAAAATGCTGCCCGGGGGCCGCAGTTTGTGCGGTCATTTTGAACTGGACCCGGACGGGTTCGGGTCGTGGCCTGGCGTGCCCTATGGCTGTGCAGGGACAGTGGACGCCAAGGTGGTGGATGCGGCGATGGCCGCGAAAATGAGCTTCTCGGCTCGTTGGGGCTCGGCCTGCGGGCGGGCGTTCGACGCCAGGCAATTCCTTGCGGCGCACCCGCAGTTCGACTTCCTGGAAGGCGACCTAAAGAGCCGCCCGTCCCAGCCCTGGACTGATTTTCGGGCGGGGGAGTAGCGCAGATAATCAACCCAAAGACGCAAAGGCGCTACGGAGTTGTCAGTGTCGCATGGGATGGGGGCTCTGGCTCCACTAAACAGCCGAGCCTCTGGCCGCGACTCCGCCAAGCCTGCACCAGACCATCGTGCGGGCTGCTCCGGCGAGGCTAGGTGATGCTGTGGCCATGGGAGACTCATCCTGCAATTTGTCACCGGGCGAAGCTGAGTTATCTTCCACCATGATCACCGAACTAACAACTCCCAGTACACGCCCACAGCCGCTTGTTTGCGTGCAGGACGTGGAGGCGAGCAGTCGGTGGTACCAGCGTGTGCTGGGCTGCGAAAGTGCGCATGGCGGCCCCGAGTACGAGCGATTGGTATCCAACGGCCGACTGATCCTTCAATTACATCGCTGGAATGTGGCGCACCATCACGGCCCGATTGGCGATCCGAATCTCAAGCCCTATGGCAACGGGGTGCTGCTGTGGTTTGAAGTAGACGATTTTGACGCTGCGCTGGCACGCGCGGAGGCCATGGGGGTCGAGGTGGTTAAGCCTCGCCATCGCAACCCACCGACCGGCGATGGGGGGCCAAACCATTGGGAGTGCTGGTTCCGTGATCCGAATGGTTACGCCATCGTGCTTGCCAGCCCGGACGGCTCGGCCGATGGGACTTGGAAACCATGAACCGATTATGAACAGAGGTGCCCCCGTGAAATACCTGCGGCTGGACCGCTCCAAGTGCGGCGGGTTCCTCCAGGCGGCTCGGGCGCTGCTCGATGCCGGCGCGAGTGCCAAGACCGGTTTCTTCTCGCAGAATCATCAACCGGAGCCTGAGTTCGAGAGCGTGCTCTACGGCGCCGCCGGGATCGCCCACAATGCCCACTTGCCCCGGCTCTTGCTCGAACGCTATGCAATTTCTGGCAAAGCCATCCTCCGCCGATGACATCCTGGCCCTGCGGACGCGGCACCGTCAGGAAATGAATTGCCAAATCGTTCACGATTCCATTCACCGTCGCGAGGGCTGGACCTTGTCCTATTTGCTGGAAAGGGCGGGAGTGCAAGTGGGCTTCGGCTCCGTGGCGATCGGCGGACCGTGGAAGGACAAACCAACCGTCTTGGAGTTCTATCTCACGCCTGAGCACCGCAATAAGGCGTTCTGTCTCTTCGAAACCTTTCTCGAATCCAGCGGAGCCCGGTTCTTTGAGGCGCAAACCAATGACGTGCTGCTAACAAGCATGACACTGACTTACGGGCACGACCTCGCGGTTGAGAAGATTGTATTCCACGATGGGCTCACCACAGCTCACGTCCAGGTTGGTGGAACTCTCCGACAGGTAACCCCGGACGAAGAAATCCGGACCGCTCAAGAGCGGCGACAAGGCGGCGGGGAATGGCTCCTGGAACTGGACGGTGCACCCGCCGGGAAGGGCGGCCTTTTGTTTCACTATAATCGGCCCTATAGCGACATCTACATGGAGGTAAGCGAGCCTTTCCGGCGACGGGGTCTGGGTGCGTACCTGGTGCAGGAATTGAAGCGGATCAGTTATGATCTTGGATCCGTGCCGTGCGCTCGGTGCAACCCGGGGAACTTCGCTTCGAGTCGGACACTCCAAAGCGCGGGCTTCGTTTCCTGCGCGCAGATCCTCGTAGGATCCATTGGCGCTCCGGCTGCTCGATGAACTCTTCAAACGCGGCTATACTGCTGCCGGGAGGCTTGCCGCGGCGGATTAGGGGGTTCCCCTCCCGCTGTGCGCAGGAGCTGCGCAATCCTGGTTGAAAGCCGATGGCTTTCCCGGCATGCTCGCCGCGTGAATCATCTGGCCCAAGCCCGAAGAGTGTTCGACGTCGAACTCGCGGCGCTCAAAGCCGTGCGGGCGCAACTCGACGGCGCATTCGCGCAGGCAGTTGAGTTGGTCGTCGAAACCCTGCGTCAGCATGGAAAAATCATCGTAGTTGGCATCGGCAAATCGGGGCAGGTGGGACACAAGATCTCCGCCACGCTGACCAGCACTGGCTCCACCAGCGTCGTCCTGAACAGCGTGGATGCGCTGCACGGCGATTTGGGCATCGTCAGCGATGGCGATACCATCCTGGCGCTGAGCTACTCCGGTGAATCGGAGGAGTTGCTGAACCTGCTGCCCCCGCTGAAACGGTTCTCGGTGAGAATCGTGGCCATCACCGGTGCGCCGAAATCGGCATTGGCCCGTTACAGCGACCTGGTGCTGAACGTGCGCGTGCCCAGGGAGGCCTGCCCGTTCAATCTCGCCCCGACGGCCAGCACGACCGCCATGCTGGTGATGGGCGACGCCTTGGCGATGGCGATTTTGCAGGCGCGCGGTTTTAAGCGGCAGGACTTCGCCAAATTCCACCCATCGGGCGCCATTGGCCGTGCCATGCTTTCGCGGGTGGCCGACATCATGCGGAGCGGTGCGCGCAATGCCGTGGCGGGGGAAAATCTGAACGTCAAAGAGGCACTACTGGTCATGACCCAGGCGAAATCCGGGAGCCTGAGTGTGGTTGATGAACGCGGCAAACTGGTAGGGGTGTTCACGGATGGTGATTTTCGTCGGCACATGGCCACTGACGAGAACCTGTTGGCGCAGCCGTTGAAGAGCGTCATGACGCGCAAGCCGATTTGCATCCGAGACACCGCGCTGGCTGTGGAAGCCTTGAAGGTCTTTAACGAGCGCAACATAGACGACTTGATCGTGGTCAACACAAAGCGCCAACCGGTGGGCCTGGTAGATTCGCAGGATTTGCCGAAGCTGAAGCTAATGTAAGTCGGGCGATTGACCCGGCCACCGTCGCTCTGGCTGGCAAGGACGCGTTCTAGCAAGTTCCATTTCCTGGGCTAGACGTACCGAATGAAACATGATCTTTATGAAAAATACGAACCGCCTACTCACCGCAGTCGCATTGCTGGCGATGGCAGCCAGCGCCGCAGCCCAACCCGCAACCATGTCGAATCCGACCTCCACACAATCGGTTAAGCACTTTCGATTCACCAAGACGAAGAGTGCCGAATTGGAATATCTGCTGTTCCTGCCGAAAGGGTACGATGCCAAGGCGGAAAAACGCTGGCCGATGATCCTGTTTTTGCATGGCGCCGGCGAACGGGGCACCGACGTGTGGAAAGTGGCCGTACACGGCCCGCCTAAGAACGTCGCCACACACCCGGATTCTCCATTTATCGTTGTCTCGCCCCAGTGCCCTGAGAACCAGGTTTGGTCACCCGACGTGCTGCTGGCGCTGTTGGACGATTTCACGGCCACCTATGCGGTGGACACGAACCGGGTTTACCTGACCGGGCTGAGCATGGGTGGCTACGGCACGTGGGACCTGGGCTTGGCTCACCCCGAGAAGTTCGCTGCCATCGTGCCGATTTGCGGCGGCGGCGAGACGATCTCCGTGCTGCTTGTGCCCCCTGACCAGGCGCCGGCGTTAAGAACGCTCGGCGTATGGGCGTTTCACGGGGCGAAAGACAACGTCGTGTCGCCCGCAGAATCGCAACGCATGGTGGACGCTTTGAAGAAGGCGGGCGTGCAGGATGTGAAGCTAACAGTTTATCCGGAAGCCGGACACGACTCGTGGACGGAAACCTACAACAACCCGGAACTCTACGACTGGCTGCTCAAGCATCAACGCAAGCCGTAGCCTTCGAAGTTAATCCAAGCCGCTGGCCACCTTCGCACGCTGAAGGACCTTCTGCGCGACACCCCGCGCCTTGGCTGCACCATCTGCCAGGACGCTGTGCACGTAATCCAGGTTCGCGGCCAATTCCGCTCTCCGGGTGCGGGCGGCCGAGAAGTAGTTCCAGTAGTGCTCGAACAGCGCCTTCTTCAAATCGCCATAGCCAAAGCCGCCGGCCCGCAAACGTTCCTCACAATCTTTCGCCAACTCCGGCGGGGCGACGAGTTTCAGGATTTGGATGGCGAGGTTCTGGTCGGCGTCGGGCTTGGGTTCCAAGGGTGTGCGGCTGTCCATCTTGATGCTCATCACCTTCTTACGGAGCGCCTTCTCATCCCCGAAGATCTCGATGGTGTTGCCGTAGCTCTTGCTCATCTTCTCTCCGTCGAGGCCTGGCACTTTGGCGGTCTCAGCACGAATCTGTGGCTCGGGGATGACGAAGGTCTCGCCGTATTGATCATTGAACTTGATGGCGATGTCGCGCGTGACTTCGACGTGCTGTTTCTGGTCCTGTCCCACGGGTACCACGTTCGAGTCATAGATTAGAATATCCGCCGCCATGAGGACCGGGTAGGCGAACAGGCCGTGATTGGGCGATATACCTTTCGCGATCTTGTCTTTATAGCTTGTGCAACGCTCCAGCAGTCCCATCGGGGTGACCGTGCTCAACATCCAAGTTAGTTCGGTGACCTCCGGCACGTCGGACTGGCGAAAGAACACGGTTTTCTTGGGATCGAGGCCACAGGCGAGGAAGTCGAGCGCCACGTCGAGCGTGTTCTGGCGGCGTTCGACCGGGTCCACGAGCGAAGTCATCGAATGATAGTTCGCAATGAAATAGAACGCCTGGCCCCTTTCCTGGAGCTCGATGGCGGGCCTCATCATCCCGAAGTAATTGCCAAGATGCAACGAGCCCGAAGGCTGTATGCCGGATAAAATGCGCATCCGAGAAGCCTAATCCAATTTGTGGCAGGCAGGAAAGCCGGAAAAAACGGGTTCTGTGTAACCAACCCGGCTCTGGCCGGTCATAACTCATTATGGCATGGTTGCCCTCGTGAGCGACCTGCCAGAGCTGAATTTCGACGTGGCCGCCTGCATAAAGCAGGTGCGCCAGCGGGACGAAGATGCCGCGCGGGCGCTATTCCGGCATCTATATCCGCTGGTGGCGCGGCTGGTGCGGTCGCACCTGCCCCGGCGCACGAGTCAGGAAGATCTAGTGCAAACCGTATTTATGAAAGTGTTCGCGAACCTGGACCGGTTCTCCGGAACGGTGCCGCTGGAGCACTGGGTCTCGCGCATTGCGATCAACACCTGCCTCAACCAATTGGCCGCTGAGAAAACACGCCCGGAGCTGCGCTGGACCGACTTGAGCGAGGAGCAGACCGACGCCCTGGAAGCGGTCACGGCCGGCCCAGGAGAGGCGGACCCCTCGCAAACCCTGGCGGCGCGGGAGATTGTCGAGAAACTCCTGGCGCAGCTTGCCCCGGCAGACCGGCTCTTGCTGACCTTGCTGCACCTCGAAGGGCGGTCGGTGGAGGAGGTCCGGCAGATCACCGGCTGGAACGTACCGGTCATTAAAGTGCGCGCCTTTCGGGCCCGCCGCAAATTGCGGAAGGAGTTTGAGAAATTGATGGCGGAGAAGATCCTATGAAACCGATGGACGAAGCAATGCAAGGACTGCTCAACGCTGCCTCGAAAGCCCCCGCCGAAGCTCCCGTCGCCCCGCCGTTCGGCCTCGAGACGCGCGTGCTGGCTCAATGGCGCGCAGGGGCGGCGGATGACGAGGCTGCTTCTCTGTTCGCCTTCTTCCGGCGCGCGATGGTTGGCGCCAGCCTCGTGCTGGTCTTGAGCGCGGTTTGGTGCCTGAGCCAGCCCACCGGCGTTGTGGCTGGGGATGAGGCGGCCCTGCTCAATTACGAAATCCAGAAGGGTCTGAACCCGTGACCTCGCTCGGCAGACAAAAGCTCGCTGCGTACGTGGTGGCCATCTTCCTGGCGGGGGCCGGCAGCGGCGCACTTGTTGCCTGGCAGGTGTGCCGGCGCATTCCGGTCACACCCCTCCCGGCGGCGGAAATCGGCGCCCACCTCCGGGCGCGGTTCCAGTCCCGGCTCGAGTTGACACCGGAGCAGATGACTAAGATCAACCCGCTGGTTGACCAGGCCATGCGCCAGGTCGAAGTCATCCGCGGCGAAACCGCCAGCCATGTTTTCGCCAACGTCTCCAACCTGCACGAGCAGGTCCTGCTTGTGCTCACCCCCGAGCAGAAGGCAAAGTTCGAGCAACTCGAGCGCGAGCGGCGCGAATACCTGCACCAAAAGTTTGGACCGGCGGCCAACGCGCCCTGAGCGGAACGACGCTTTGGACACCCCTGATCCCTAGTAACCTGATATGACAAGAGACCAAATAGACGATACCGCGCCGCGCGCGGCGGCAAAGCCGGCGCCTGGCGCTAGCCCTCTCCCCGCGGGCAACGGCAGGGAAAAACCAGGGACCTCCAGTGCGAAAATGGCGGCAGTAATCGGGCTGTGTCTTGTGGTTGTGGTGGGCGCCGTGTGGCTCGCGCGACGACACGCCGCCGGTGCCAACAAGACCGGGCCGGGGAGCGGCCCGGTGGAATTGCCGCCTGTCCCGGTCGTCGCCGGCACGGTCGCCCAAAAGGATATGCCGGTTTATCTGACCGGCATCGGCAACGTCCAGGCCTTCAACACCGTCGCCGTCCACGTCCGGGTGGATGGGTTGGTGGAGAAGATCGCCTTTACCGAGGGACAGGACGTGCATGCCGGCGATTTGCTGGCGCAGATTGATCCCGCTCCCTTCCGCGCGGCGCTGCAGCAAGTCGTGGCCAAAAAAGCGCAGGATGAAGCCCAGATTGCCAACGCGCGGATTGACCTCAAGCGCTATGCCGATATGCTGGCCAATGAAGGCGTCACCCAGCAGCAGTACGACACCCAGAAGGCGCTCGTGGACACCTTGGCCGCCACCGTAAACGCCGACCAGGCGGCCATCGAGAGCGCAAAGGTCCTGTTGGCCTATACCACGGTCACCTCCCCCATTGACGGGCGCACGGGAATCCGGTTGGTGGACCAGGGCAATATCGTTCATTCCTCCGACGCCAATGGCTTGGTGGTGATCACCCAACTGAAACCCATCTCCGTCGTCTTTATTCTCCCGGAACAGACTCTGGGCGCCATCCAGAAAGAAATCCTGCGGGCTGGCCCCGACCTCGCCGTCCTGGCCGTCAGCCAGGACAACACCAACGTCCTGGGCGAAGGCAAACTCGCCGTGATTGATAACCAAATCGACCCCACCAGCGCCACGATTAAGCTCAAGGCGACTTTTCCTAACACCGATCTGCGCCTGTGGCCGGGCCAGTTTGTCAACGCCCGCTTGCTGCTGGCCGTCCACCCGGGCTGCGCTGTAGTGCCCACCTCGGTCATCCAGCGCGGACCGGAAGGGGCCTTTGTCTTCGTCATTAAGGACGACCAGACGATCGAGGTCCGCCCCGTAAAGTTGGCCCAGATGATGCCTTCCCAGGTCGAGCAAGGCGAGGTTGAGATCGAGCAAGGCCTCCGTCCCGGCGAGCGGGTCGTGCTGGAGGGCCAGTACAAGCTGCAACGGGGTTCCCGCGTTAAACTGGCAGACGCAACCGGGAAGTCCGAAGGCCCAAGCCCGAAATCCGAAGGCCGAAGCAAATCCAAGAGCTAAGCCATCAGATGCCACTCGACCTTCAACGCAAAGAAGCACAGGCGCAAAGGCGCAAAAGAAGGTGCTCTCTGAGGCCAGGCTGGGCGCGAGCACGGCTTCGTAGGCAGGCCAGATCCAGCCTCATCGACTTCGCGCCTTGGCGCCTTGGCGTCTTCGCGTTAATGCCCCATTCCCCGGACTCCATGGATACGGTTTAACCCCTCCTGTAATTGAGCATTTCCGAGCCATTCATTCACCGCCCGATTGCCACGTCGCTTCTGATGGCTGGCGTGCTGCTGATGGGGGCGCTGGGCTATAGCCTGCTGCCGGTCTCCTCGCTGCCGAGCGTGGATTTCCCGACCATCCAGGTCACCGCCCAATTCCCAGGGGCCAGCCCCGACGTGATGGCTTCGTCGGTGACCACTCCGCTGGAGCGGCAGTTCGGCCAGATCAGCGGGCTGGCGCAGATGACTTCGATTAGTTCCTTCGGCAACGCCGCCATCACGCTTCAGTTTGTGCTCGACCGTGACATTGACGCCGCCGCCCAGGATGTCCAGGCCGCCATGAACGCGGCCAACGGCGTCCTGCCGCGCATGCCCAACCCGCCCATCTACAACAAGGTCAATCCCGCCGACACCCCGATCCTCACTCTGAAAGTCAGCTCCGACACCCTGCCGCTGGAGAAGGTCAACGACCTCGCCGATACCGTCCTGGCGCAAAAGCTCAGCGAAGTGACCGGCGTTGGCCTCGTGGCGATCGAAGGTAATCAGAAGCCCGCCGTCCGCGTTCGCATCAACCCGGCATTGCTCGCCGCCCAGGGGCTTAGCCTTGAAGACGTGCGGGCAGCACTGATGCAAAACAACGTCAACGCACCCAAAGGCAGCTTCGATGGCCAGCGCCAATCCTATGTCATCAACGCCAACGACCAGATCTTCTCCGCCGCGGAGTTTCGCGACGTGATTCTGGCCTCCCGGAACAGCGCACCCGTTCGCCTGCGCGACGTAGGGGACGTGATTGACAACGTCGAGAATGTCCGCCTGGCCGGCTGGGTGGATGGGCAGCCGGCGGTTATCGTGGACATCCAACGCCAGCCGGGCGCGAATATCATCGAAACGGCCAATCGGGTCAAAGCGCTGCTGCCCAAGCTGCGCTCGACCGTTCCCCCCTCCGTGAAGATTTCCATCCTGACTGACCGGACGGCGACCATTCGCGCTTCGGTGCGGGACGTGCAGTACACGCTGGTGCTGGCGGTGGCGCTCGTGGTCATGGTGATCTTTGTCTTCCTGCGGAAGTTCTGGGCGACGGTCATTCCCAGCGTTGCCTTGCCCCTCACGCTTATCGGCACTTTTGGCATCATGGAGCTCGCTGGGTTCACCCTCGATAACCTCTCGCTAATGGCGCTGACCATCTGCACGGGATTTGTGGTGGATGACGCCATCGTGATGATTGAGAACATCGTCCGCTACATCGAGGAGGGCGAAGCGCCTATGCAGGCGGCGCTCAAAGGCGCCAAGCAGATCGGCTTCACCATCATTTCGCTGAGCGTCTCACTGATCGCGGTCTTCATCCCGTTGCTGTTCATGACCGGCATTGTGGGCCGGCTGTTCCGGGAGTTTGCGCTCACTCTGAGCGCGGCGGTGGCAGTCTCGGCCTTTGTTTCCCTGACGCTCACCCCGATGATGTGCGCGCGGCTGTTGAAATCGGAAGACAAGACGAAGCACGGACGCCTCTATCTACTCACAGACCGGATGTTCCAGGGAATGCTGGACGCGTACGACCGCAGCCTCCAGTGGGTCCTGCGGCATCAGGGGTTCACCCTCGGCGTGGCGATTATGACCATGGTGGCCACCATTTGGCTCTATGTCATCGTGCCCAAGGGACTCCTGCCGGCGCAAGACACGGGCGTGATCATTGGGGTCACCGATGCCGCGCAATCCATTTCCTTCAAGGACATGGTCACGCGCCAGCGCGCCATTGCCGAAATCGTGCAGCGCGACCCGGACGTCGTGAGCGTAGCCTCCTTCGTTGGCGGCGGCAGCGTCAACGCCACGGTCAACTCGGGCCGCCTATACGTCAACCTCAAACCCCGCGACAGCCGCCTGGCGGGCGCCGACGAGATCATTTCCCGCCTCCGCGTTGCCACCGAATCGGTCCAGGGGATCTCCCTCTTCATGCAGGCAGCCCAGGACGTGCAAATTGACAGCCGGATCAGCCGCACCCAGTATCAATATACCCTGACCGACGCTGACGTGGTGGAACTGTCGGACTGGGCGCCCAAGCTCCTCAACGTGCTCCGCAACAAGCCGGAGCTGGTGGATGTCGCCTCGGACCAGCAATCCGGCGGCCTGCAGGTGAGCGTCGAGGTGGACCGTGAGCAGGCTTCCCGCCTGAACGTCCTCACCCAGGCCATTGACGACACGCTCTACGACGCCTTCGGGCAGCGCCAGGTCTCCACAATCTTCACCCAGCTCAACCAATACCGCGTGGTGCTCGAAGTCGAGCCGCAGTACCAGTTCTCACCGGAGTCTTTGAACAAGATCTACGTCAAGTCCGGCACCGGGCAGATGGTGCCGCTCAGCGCCTTTGCCAAGGCCAAGATCGGCACGGCCCCGCTGGCCATCGTTCACCAGGGCCAGTTCCCTGCGGTCACGCTTTCTTTCAACCTGCGGCCGGGCGGCTCGCTGGGCGCGGCGGTGAAAGCGATTCAAGCCGCAGAGAAGGAAATCGAACTGCCCGATACGGTTGTGGCGACCTTTTCCGGCAGCGCGGCGGAGTTCCAGTCCTCACTTAAAAGCGAACCATTCCTCATCCTGGCCGCCATCATCGTCATCTACATCGTCCTGGGCGTGCTCTATGAAAGCTACATCCACCCCATCACCATCCTCTCGAGCCTGCCTTCGGCGGGTGTAGGCGCGTTGCTGGCTCTGCTGGTGTGTGGCGAGAACCTTTCGATCGTGGCGCTGATTGGCATCATCCTGCTGATCGGCATCGTGCAGAAGAACGCGATCATGATGATTGACTTTGCCCTCGACGCCGAGCGCACCGAGGGGTTGCCGCCGGTCAAGTCCATTTACCAGGCCTGCCTGCTGCGGTTCCGCCCGATCATGATGACCACCATGGCCGCCCTGTTGGGCGCCCTGCCGCTGGCGTTGCAGCAGGGCACTGGTTCCGAGCTGCGCCGCCCATTGGGCATCGCCATCGTCGGCGGTCTGCTGCTCTCGCAATTGATCACTCTCTACACCACCCCAGTCGTCTATCTCTACCTGGACCGCCTCGGACGCTGGGTCCGCCGCGGGCGGCCGGTGGCCGATATGCGGGAAGCGGCGCCGCCGGCTCTCGGCGGAGAGGCGGGTCCTGCGAGGTTATGAAGGCGACCGGTTCCATAATGTCTAGGATGCAATTGGGCGGCGAAGTCCGAAGCCCGAATGCCGAAATCCGAAAGAAATCCGAAGCCCGAAATCCGAATCGCTCATCGCTTATGGGGGAGACGACCGTAACCGTGCGGCTTCAGCCCACGGTTAAGGCAGTCCGGTGGGACCGCCTCGCGTCAGCGACGTTCGAAAGGGGCAGAGCGCCATTAGGCACAGACGTGCATCGGGACAGACCCTCAAGCGTCGCCAACGCGGCGCAGCCGAATTCAAGCGGGCTTGCTCCGTACTCCAAAGCCCCAAACCTACCTGTAGCGCATCTCCCCGCGCTCAGCCCTTCGGATTTCGGCCTTCGGATTTCCTTCGGATTTCTGATTTCGGCCCTCGGATTTCCGCCCTCCGGCTTCGGACTTCACAGCGCATGAACGTCAGCGCCCCATTCATCCGTCGCCCCGTGGGCACCTCCTTGATGGCCATCGGCCTCTTCCTGGCGGGTGTTATTGCTTATCACTTCATGCCGGTGGCAGCCATCCCGCGCGTGGATTTCCCGATGATCAATGTCGGGGCCTCGTTGCCCGGCGCCGACCCGGCGACGGTAGCTTCTTCCCTGGCCGCGCCGCTGGAGCGCCGCCTGGCCCAGATTGCTGGTGTCACGGAAATCACCTCGGTCAGCACCCTCGGCGGCTGCGGGATTACCATCCAGTTCGACCTGAACCGCAACGTGGATGGGGCGGCGCGTGACGTGCAGGCCGCCATCAACGCCTCCGCCGGCGATTTGCCCATCAACCTGCCCAACCCGCCGACCTACCGCAAAATCAATCCTGCCGACGCTCCCATCATGATCCTGGCGATGCAGTCCGATATCCTGCCGCCTGTGCAGGTTTTCGAGTACGGCGACTCCATCATCGGGCAGCGGTTGAGCCAGGTGGAAGGGGTCAGCCAGGCCTTTATCAGCGGGGCCGACAAATCCGCCGTCCGCGTCCAGGTCAACCCCGGGATGCTGGCCTCGACGGGCCTGAGCCTGGAAGACGTGCGTTCTCTCCTCAGCCGGGTAAATGTGGACTCGCCCAAGGGGAGTTTCGAGGACGACCGGCTTTCCTACACGCTCGTCAGCAACGACCAAATGCTGGAAGCCAAAGGTTATCAGAACCTGATTCTGACGCAGCGGAGCAACGCACCCATTAGACTCAGTGCCTTGGGCCGAGCTATTGACGGCACCGAAAACGCGCGAGTTGCCGGCTGGTCCGGCACCAACCGCGCCGTGCTCGTCATCATCTTCAAGCAGGCGGATGCCAACGTGATTGAGACGGTGGACCGGATTCGCGCCGTGCTGCCGCAGCTCGAACGGTGGATTCCCCCCTCCGTGAAGATCAGCGAGATCAGCGACCGGACGACCACCATCCGTGTCTCGGTCAAAGACGTGCAGTTCTCGCTGATGCTCAGCATCGGGCTGGTGGTGCTGGTCATCTTCCTGTTTCTCCGGCGGTTCTGGCCGACTTTCATTGCCAGCATCACGGTTCCTCTGGCGCTGGCGGGCACCTTCGCCCTCATGTACTTGTGCCACTACAGCATTGATAATCTCTCCCTGATGGCCGTCACCATCTGCGTCGGCTTCGTGGTGGACGATGCCATTGTAGTGATCGAGAACATCCATCGCTTCATCGAACACGGCGACCCGCCGATGCAAGCGGCCCTCAAAGGAGCCCGCCAGATCGGCTTCACCGTCATCTCCATGAGCACCTCGCTCGTCGCCGTGTTCATCCCCCTCCTGTTCATGGGCGGCTTGATCGGGCGGCTGTTCCACGAATTCGCCGTCACAGTCACCTTGGCCATCCTCGTGTCCGGTGTCATCTCGCTGACGCTCACCCCAATGCTCTGCTCGCGCTTCCTGAAACCGGAATCCGCCTACCGGAAGGCTGGTTTCTTCATTCGGGCCTGTGAGCAATCCTTCAACTGGCTCCTGGGCCATTATGAAACGGGCCTCCGCTGGGTGCTGCGCCATCACAGCTTCATGCTGGGTGTGGCCTTCCTGACGCTGGTGGCCACGATCGTCCTTTACCGGGCCGTGCCGAAGGGCTTCTTCCCGCAGCAGGACACCGGCATCATCATGGGCACGACCGACGCCGCCCAGGATATTTCCTTCATCGCCATGAAGGAGCTGCAGCAGAAGGTAGCCAGGATCGTGCTCGAAGACCCGGCGGTGGCCACGATTGGCTCGTTCCTTGGCGCCGGCGGGGGCGGCGGGACCGTCAACAACGGCCGCATGTTTATTACCCTGAAACCAAGGGCCGAAAGAAACGTCAGCGCGGACCAGGTGATTGCCCGCCTGCGTAAGAAGCTGGGGGGCGTGATCGGCATCAACCTGTTCCTGCAAGCCTCCCAAGACATCCGTGTCGGTGGGCGGATGAGCCGGGCCCAGTTCCAGTATTCGCTGCAGTCGGGCGACCTCGAGGAGCTCAATCGCTGGTCCACTCTGCTGGTGGATAGGCTAAGCCGGTCGCCCCAACTCAGAGATGTCAGCAGCGACCAGCAGACCCGCGGGTTGCAGACCACAGTCGTCATTGACCGTGACGCCGCCGCCCGCATGGGCGTCTCACCCATCGCCATTGACAACACTCTCTACGACGCTTTCGGCCAGCGACAGGTCTCGACCATGTATCGCCAGTACAACCAGTTCCATGTCATCCTGGAAGTCGAACCCAAGTACTTGCTCGACCCCTCCTCTCTGAACCAGATTTATGTCCGCTCCACCAACGGGTTCTTAGTGCCGCTGACCGCCCTCGCTAAATTCAAGCCGTCCAACACCTTCCTCTCGGTCAACCACCAGGGGCAATTCCCCGCCGTGACCCTCTCCTTCAACCTGGCGCCCGGCGTCGCGCTGGGCCAGGCCACCGAAGTCGTTGAGAAGGCGGTCGAGCAGTTGAAAATGCCCTCCACCGTCCTGGGCAGCTTCCAGGGCACGGCCCAGGTGTTTCGCGCCTCCATGTCCAACATGCCGCTGCTCATAGCGGCGGCCGTCCTCGCCGTCTATGTGGTGTTGGGCATGCTCTACGAAAGCCTGATTCACCCGCTTACTATCCTCTCCACCCTGCCCTCCGCCGGCGTCGGCGCCCTGCTCGCCCTCATGTTCTTTGGGTTCGATCTTTCCCTGGTCTCGTTCATCGGCATCATTCTGCTCATGGGGATCGTGAAGAAGAACGCCATCATGATGATTAATTTTGCCCTCGACGCCGAGCGCAATGAAGGACTCAGTCCTCGCGACGCTATCTACAAGGCCAGCATCATCCGTTTCCGACCCATCATGATGACGACGATGGCGGCGCTGTTCGGAGCGGTGCCGCTGGCCCTCGGGCTGGGGACCGGCTCGGAGCTGCGCCAACCGCTGGGCATTGCCGTCGTCGGCGGCCTCCTGCTTTCGCAAACCCTAACCCTTTATACCACGCCGGTGATCTACCTGACGTTTGAAAGCCTGGGGCAGCGCGTCAAGGCCTGGCGTCGGCAGCGAAGGCTAGAGCTTGCGCCCGCATGACAGAATATGAAACCCGAAATCCGAAACCCGAAATCCGAAGGAAGTCCGAACTCCGAAGTCCGAGGTCCGAACTCTGGACCACCTGTGCAACAGCTTGGCTTCCCGGCCCCGATCGGTCCCTTCTTCGACCCAGCAGCGCGGCCGACATACCAGCCTATATCGTCCGAAAGGATTAACTCAGCACCATGCCGGTGCTCCAATCTGACGGCATTCCATGCCGGCTTTGAAGCAACCGGCACGCACCCTCGGCCACGGCTGTTCCATTTCGGATTTCGGCCTTCGGCCTTCTTTCGGATTTCGGATTTCGGCCTTCGGATTTCCCTCTTGCTCCTCGCCGGCTGCGCCGTCGGTCCCAATTACCAGCAACCTCCCGCTCTGGGCACGAACGCCATGCCGGCAGCGTTTTCCGGCGCAAGTTCGACCAACGGAGATTGGAAGCCAGCCCAACCCTCCGCCCACCTGCCGCGCGGCGCTTGGTGGGAGATCTTCGGCGATCCCGAGTTGAATCGCCTGGAAACACTCGCGACTGCGAACAACCAGCAACTCGCGGCCGCGTATGCAAACTTCCAGCAAGCCCGCGCCCAGGTGAATGTCGCGCGCGCGGACTTCTTTCCCCAGGTTTCAACTACGCCGAACTACACCCGCCAGCGCATCAGTGGCAATCAAACTCGGGGCGCTGCCTCCTCAAGCCGAGGTTCTACCTTCAACACATTCAGCGTCCCGCTCGATGCAAGCTGGGAGCTCGACCTCTGGGGCCGCGTGCGGCGCGAGGTCGAAGGCACTCGCGCGCGCTTGACCGCCTCGGCCGATGACCTTGAATCGACCAAACTCGCCATCCAGGCGGAGGTTGCCATCGACTACTTCTCGCTGCGCTCGCTCGACGCCCAATACCAGTTGCTGGAGGAAACCGTGGTGGCATATCGCCGCTCGCTCGAACTGACCCAAAACCGGCGTAAAGGCGGCATCGCCACCGACCTCGACGTGTCCCAGGCTGAAACCCAGCTCGCGAGTACCCAGGCAGAGGAACCTGCCGTGGAACGGCAGCGTGTCACATTCCTTCACGCGATTGCCACCCTGTGCGGCCAGCCGGCCCCTACTTTCGAAGTGCGCGGGACCAAGGGCGCCCTGGGCGATGCGAAGAGAACCCTTGATGCCAGTCCCGGCATCCCGGTTTCCGTCCCGAGTGAATTGCTGGAACACCGTCCGGATATCGCCGCCGCCGAGCGCCTCATGGCCGCCGCTAACGCGGACGTCGGCCAAGCCTACGCCGCGTTCTATCCACGCGTCACCCTGAACGGACTGGCGGGTTTCCAGTCCATTGATGCCAGCACTCTCTTCAACTGGGAGAGCCGTGTCTGGGCATTTGGACCGGCGGTTTCCCTGCCGCTGTTCACCGGCGGGCGGAACCGCGCCCAGCTTGCCGCCGCTCGCGCCGCATTCGATGCCGCTGTCGCCAACTACCGCCAGACCGTCCTGAGTGCATTCCAGGACGTGGAGGACCAACTCTCCGCTCAGCGTCTACTCGCGAAGCAAGTCGAAGCCGAAACCGCCGCCCTCAAGTCGGCCCGCCGCACGCTGGAAATCTCCACCACAAAATACAAAGGTGGCGTGATCACCTATCTCGAAGTAGCCATTGCTCAGAGCTCGTCGCTCGCCCATGAACAGACGGTCGTTCAGTTGAACGCGCAACGCCTGGCCGCCACCGTTTCCCTGATCAAAGCGTTGGGCGCCGGATGGACAACCCAAGAGGAAAAAAACAGCGAGGCATCGCTAAGGAGATAGGCGCTCCCGCAAGCGGGATCACTGCCATAGGCAAGTCCTGACGCCCCGGACAAAGATCTCAAACCCGGCACTTGGACTGAAGCGTATGCCTCGCTTGCATAATTCCTACTGCACAACAGGAAATGGCTCAACTGGAAGTTATTCACCGCTATTCACAACCATCGGGAGCCAGGAGATGGCACGCTAGACGCTCTGCATGGGCGCTCCGGCGGTGTCTAAAAAGTTGCCGCTGCCATTCCCGTGCGGCAGACTGATAGGCCATGTCTATTGCCAGAATGTCCAGATGGTCATTGCGCCTGGAGCAGGCCGAGGTTTCGCGCCTCGCCTGGGCGTTTGCCATCTCGCTGGCATTTCACCTCCTGGTTTACACCACCTACCACACTGGAAAGAAGTATCACATCTGGCAAAACTTGCATTTGCCCGCCTGGGTCCATCCGCCCAAACTTCTCGCGCAGCTCATCACGCCGAAGCTGACCCCGCCTCCCCCGCGTCGCCAGGATGTCCCTGTGGTGTTTGTCAACGTCAGCCCCGCCCAGGCTACGCCTGAGCCGCCCAAGGAGGCCAAATATTATTCGGATAAGAACTCCCTCGCCGCCAATCCCAGCGCTGACAAGATCACCGACAAGCCCAAAATTGACGGCAAGCATCCCGAACTCGTTAAGACCGAGGATGTCCCGCGCCCGGAGTTCACTCCCCTGCAACCTTCGCCGCCCCCTCAACCACCTAAGGAAACGCAACCTCCTCCTCCCGAGCCGCCCAAGGAGACGAAACCTCCCCCTTCGGAACCTCCCAAGGAAATAAAACCTGCTCCACAACCGCCCAAGGAGATAAAACCTCCCCCTCCGGAGCCTCCCAAGGAGACAAAGCCTGCTCCACAGCCGCCCAAGGAGACTAAACCTCTCCCTCCGGAGCCTCCCAAAGAGATAAAACCTGCTCCACAGCCGCCCAAGGAGACAAAACCGGTTCTGCCTAAGCCGCCCGAGGAGACAAAGCCGCCTCCTGTTGAGTCATCTAAGGAAGCGCTGGCGGAAGCCAAGCCCAAACCGGTCTATACCCCCGGCGACCTGACCCTCGCCAAACCGTCCCCAACGCCCAGCCCGATCGCTGAGAGCGTTGCTAACGAGGTCAAGCCTCAGCGCCCGCGCACTGTCAACCAAGCCCTGGCGCAGTTGCAGCAGAGTCAGTTGCCCGGCGAAAAGATGCAACAGGACGGCGGAGTCGCCCGCCGTCACGAACTGGCCTCACTGGATACGAAAGCCACCCCGTTCGGCGCGTACGACTCCGCGCTGGTAAGGGCGATTTCCCAGAAGTGGTACGATCTGCTCGATGCAAGGGATTACGCCTCCGATAGCCGTGGCAAAGTGGTGCTGCAATTTCGCTTGCACTACGATGGGCGCGTCAGTGACATGAATATGTCGGAGAACACCGCCGGCCAAGTGCTGGGCCTGCTCTGCCAAAAGGCGGTGCTCGAACCGGCTCCGTTTGCAGCTTGGCCGAGCGATATGCGCCGCACGCTGGGCGACACCCGTAACATACAGTTCACGTTTTACTATTATTAACTACCTATGGAACCTGTTGTCTATGTCCTCCTGTTCGTGACCTCGGTGGTTGGGCTCACCTTCATTGTCGAGCGTGGCATCGCCCTCCGCTGGCGGCGGGTCTTGCCGCCGGAAGTTGAAGCAGCCGTAGAATCATGCCAAGCGCCCGAGGACGTGCCGATGCTCCGGCGGGTGTGCGAGCAGCACACTTCCCCCATCAGCCGGCTACTGTTGCTCGCGACCGAATATCTGAAGTGGCCCAAGGCCGAGGCCGTCGACGCCATGCAATCGCGCGCCCGCCACGAGATCGCCCGCCTGGAGCGTGGCCTGGTAGTGCTGGAGATCATTATCGGCATCGCTCCGCTCCTCGGTCTGGTCGGCACCATCCTGGGCATGATGACCGCCTTCGGCAACGTTGGCCAAGCCGGCCAGATTGATCCAACCGAGCTGGCCAAGGGCATCTCGCTCATCCTCCGCGCCACGCTACTGGGCCTGCTCATCGCGATCCCCTCGCTCATCTTCTGGAGTTACTACACCAAGAAGGTCGAATCCGTCGCGATCGAGATGGAATCGTTGTGCGATGAATTCCTCCGCCGCCAATGCCGCGTTCAGGATGTCCAAATTCCGAAGTCAAAGTCTAAAGTCTAAAGTCCAAAGCCGCACATCACGTTTCTCGTTTCGAGTTTCACGCACCACACGCCATGCAATTCTACGTTCGCAAAAGGCGTCAGGCCCCCGCCGTGATCATTGTCGCCCTGATTGACATCCTCATAGTCCTGTTGATCTTCCTGATGGTGACGACCACCTTCAAGCAGCAGCCCGCCCTCAAGCTCGCCCTGCCCGAATCGTCCCAAGCCAAGAAGACCGGCGCCAGTGAAACCGTACCACTGATCGTCAGCATTGACCCCCAAGGCATGTTGCGCCTCGGTGCGGACGCCAAGACGCTGACTCTCGAACGCCTCAAAGAAGAACTTCTGGCCGCCGTCGCCAAGAAACCGGACCTCCAACTCGCCATCAGTGCCGACAAAAGCGCCCCAATAGGACAGATGGTCAAGGTCATGGATGTCTGCAAAGAAGCAAACCTCAAGTCCGGGGTGAGCCTTTTTACCAGGGAACCCGGCAAACCTTGAGTATCTTGTAGGCGAGGAATACAAACCTTGGATTCGAGTCAATATCGTGCCGCACAAAGACCGCCAGACCAACGGTTGCCCTTAGGGCGATTTGCAACCTCAAGAACGTGAGATAGGCCCCCCATGCCTTTGAGTTCCCCAAACGCCTGGCGGTGGCACCAGGCTCGAAATTTGGGACTTTTATCATCTGCTGGCCGGAGGCTGGAGCAAGTGTCACCCAGTCCTCATCATTGGCACTTTTCGTTGAGCCAGGTTCTACCCATTTGGCAGGGGGAGACTCCAACAACCGCTCGGCCCTGAAACCCGAGAGCGGCGAAAACCGTGGAAACGCCGGCAGCCACCCATTCCCGAGTTCATGATCCCATAAACAGGAGTTCCCCAACCACAAAGAGCACAGCACGGCAAAGCCGCAACCGGCAGCGACAGAATCGATCCCGGCCTCGCGTTGTCTCCATCACAGTACTCACGACGTAGCCGGCGGCGGCTCTTGAGCTAGATGCGTTTCCAGGCGAGGGATCAAGGCTGTCTGGCTGCGACAAGACGGTCTAAACGACCGATTCCAACCCCCGCCACGAAGCCAACGTGGAAATTAGCTTGAAACAAACACGCCGCTCGCGGTGTAATAGGGTACATCCACAAAAAACGAAGAACCATCGCATGTTGACTCTTTCCGGCGTTACGCACGTTTATGCCAATGGAACCAGGGCGTTAGATAACGCCTCCCTGGCCATTCCCAAGGGGATGTTCGGTATGCTCGGTCCTAACGGAGCCGGCAAATCGACGCTCATGCGCTGCATCGCCACGCTGCAGACGCCCTCGGCGGGGAGTATCCGCTTCGGCGACATTGACGTTCTCCGGGAGCCAGAACGCCTGCGCGCCGTGCTGGGCTACCTGCCGCAGGACTTCAATGTGTATCCGCGCGTTTCTGCCTATGAACTCCTCGACCACCTGGCTGTGTTAAAGGGCATCGCCAGCGCCCGCGAACGGAAGGTGACGGTGGAAACCCTGCTCCAACAGGTCAACCTCTGGGCGGTGCGAAAGAAGGCCGTGGCGGGCTTCTCCGGCGGCATGCGCCAACGGTTCGGGATAGCCCAAGCCCTCATCGGGCAGCCGCAGTTGATCATCGTGGACGAACCCACCGCCGGCCTCGACCCCGAGGAGCGCAATCGCTTCAACAACCTGCTCGCCGAAATCGGTCAGAATGTCGTCGTCATCCTTTCCACCCACATCGTGGACGATGTCGCGGATCTCTGTTCTCAGATGGCAATTATCAATGAGGGCCGGATCGTAATGGCCGGGGCGCCTTCCGAGCTGCTAAGGTCCCTGGAGGGCCGGGTCTGGCGCCGGGTAGTGCCCAAGGCCGCGCTGGATGATTACCGGGCCCGGCTGGACGTGATTTCCACCCGGCTCCACGCCGGACAGACCATAATCCATGTGGTGGCCGACGCGGCTCCCGACGCCGGGTTCGAGCCAGCGCCGAGCGATGTCGAGGATCTCTATTTCGCCACCCTGTCCGAGTGCCGCCGCCGTGCGGTGGCCTGACCCTGGAGGACCGCATGTTTTCTAGCATTGCCGCCTTTGAGGTGCGCTACCAATTGCGCTCGCCGTTGTTCTTCATCGGGTTCGCGCTCTTCTTTCTGCTGACCTTTGGATCGGTCACCATCGAACAGATCCAGATCGGCAGCCGCGGGAATGTAAATGTCAATTCTCCCTTTGCGCTGCTGCAAACCCTGGCGATCATGAACATCTTCGCCGTGTTTGTGGTCACCGCCTTTGTCGCCAACGTCATCATCCGCGATGAGGAGACGGGTTTTGCCCCCATCATCCGCTCAACGCGCATCCGGAAATGGGACTACCTGGCTGGCCGCTTTATCGGCGCCATGATCGTTGCCTTCACCGTGGTCGCCAGCGTGCCTCTCGCGGTGCTGGTCGGCTCGTGGATGCCCTGGCTGGATGCAGAGAAACTCGGCCCGTTTGTCCCAGCTCATTATATTTATGCGTTGTTCTGGTTTGGGCTCCCCACGCTCCTGGTGATGGGCGCGACTTTCTTCGCCCTGGCCACCGTCACCCGCTCGCTTATGTGGACCTACATCGGCGTGGTCGCTTTCCTGGTCCTGTTCATCACCACGCGCGTCTTGCTGCGCGATCCGGCGCACGACACCGTTTCCGCCCTGTCCGATCCCTTCGGCATCGTCGCACTCCTCCAGACAACCAAATACTGGACGGCGACCGAGCGGAACACCCAACTCCCGCCAATTCGTGGCCTGATGCTCTATAACCGGCTGATCTGGCTGGGCGTGGCCGCGGGCTTCTTCGCGCTGGCGTGGGCCCTCTTCCGGTTTGACGACAAGGGTAGGCGCCCCGCCCGGTCCAGCCGGAGAGAGGACTCGGAGGAGACCCCCGCTCTCGTCGCCGGGCCGCTGCCGCGGCCGCGGCATGGCGCCGCGACAAGCCTCGGACAGTTCCTCGCGCTGACCCGTTTCGACATGAGGTTCGTGTTCAAAAGCCCGGCGTTCTTCGTCCTGCTCTGCCTCGGGGTCTTCAATTCCATTGGATCGCTCGTGGGCACGGTCGAGTATCGCGGCACGGACTTCTTCCCCGTGACGCGCGCCATGGTCTCCGCCCTCGAAGGCTCGTTCACGCTGTTCCCGATCATCATCGCAGTTTACTACGCTGGGGAGCTGGTCTGGCGCGACCGCGAGCGACGGATGCACGAGATCGTCGGCGCGACCGCCGCCCCCGATTGGGCTTTCATCCTGCCCAAGGTAATCGCGATCACCCTGGTGCTGTTGGCGACCTTCATCGTCGGCGCGCTAGCCGCCGTGGCGTTCCAGTTGTTCCACGGCTACACCCGAATCGAGCCGGGGGCTTATGTGCTCTGGTTCATCCTGCCCGGGCTTATCAGTGCCGTGCAGCTCGCCGCCCTCTCCGTCCTCATCCAGGTGGCAGTGCCTCAGAAGTTCGTCGGCTGGGCCGTTATGCTCGTTTACGTGGTCGCCTCCATCACCTTCGATACCATCGGCTTCGAGCACAATCTCTACCTCTACGGAGGTCATCCCAGCGTGCCGCTGTCCGATATGAACGGTTTGGGCCGGTTCTGGATCGCTCGTGCCTGGTTCCAGGCCTACTGGCTCGCCTTCGCCCTGGTGCTGCTCGTCGTCTCCTACGCCTTGCATTCGCGCGGCGACCAGGCGGGGCTGCGGGCAAGGCTGGCCAGGCTCAAATGGCAGCTCGCCAAAGCCCCCGGACGCCTCATGGCGGTCGCCGCACTGGTCTGGGCCGGCACCGGGGCTTTCATTTTCTACAACACGAACATTCTCAATCCCTACCGCACCGGGCCCGAAGAGGAGAGGTTCCTCGCCAACTACGAGAAGACCCTCCTCGCCTTCGAAACGACGCTCCAGCCGCGCATCGTTTCCGTGAAGCTCGCCGTGGACCTTGAGCCGGCGTTTGCCCGGGCCCGGACGGACGGCTCCTACGTCGTCGAAAACCGCACCGGACGTCCGCTCGAGAAAGTTCACGTCCGCTGGGCACGGCCGTTGAAGATGAGGACCCTCGAAGTCGAGGGAGCTAAGCTCGAGAAGGAGTTCACCGAATTCGACTACCGGATTTATGCCTTCACCAAGCCTATGCAGCCGGGCGAGCGGCGCAGCGTGCGGTTTGCCACGGTGCTCGAAGAACGCGGCTTCCCCAATGCCCGGCCGCTCACCCGCATTGTTGACAACGGCACTTTCCTGGACAACTTCGAGATCGCACCGGTGCTGGGGATGGACCGGAGCCTACTGCTCCGCGACCGTGCCAAGCGGCGGAAATATCACCTCCCGGCGGACCTGCGCCCGCCGAAACTGGAGGACGTAGCCGCTAGCGCCAACCATTACTTGCGCCACGACAGCGATTGGGTCACCGCCGAGGTCTCGATAACCACCGACGCCGACCAAACGCCGCTAGCCCCCGGCTACACCGTGAGCGATACCACCAGCGGCGGCCGCCGCACCCTCGTCACGCGCACCGAAGCGCCGATCCAGAACTTCTTTTCCATCCAGTCAGCCCGCTATGCTGTGCGCCGCGGCGAGTGGAAAAACCCCCAAGGAGAGCCCGTGAGTCTGACGGTTTATTACACGCCCCGGCACGAGCACAACGTCCAGCGCATGCTGGACGCGATGAAAACATCGCTCGAGCTCTTCAGCCGCAGCTTCTCGACTTTCCAGTTCCGCCAGGCGCGCATCCTCGAATTTCCGGCCTATGCGAACTTCGCCCAGTCGTTCGCGAACACCATTCCCTATTCCGAAGCGATTGGCTTCGTTCAGAACCACCAGGATGCCCGCAGCGACGAGCACATCGACCTGGTCACGTACGTGACCGCTCACGAGATCGCCCACCAGTGGTGGGCCCACCAGGTCATCGGCGCCGACAAGCAGGGCTCCACGCTGCTCTCCGAGAGCTTCGCCCAATACTCCGCCCTGCTCGTCATGGAACAGCTTTACGGCAAGGAACAGATCCGTAAGTTCCTCAAAGGCGAGCTTGACCAGTACCTGCGAAGCCGCGGCGGCGAAGTCGTCGAGGAGCTGCCGCTCAACCGTGTGGAAAACCAGGCCTATATCCACTATCAGAAAGGCTCGCTCGCGATGTATTGGCTCAAGGAAATCGTCGGCACCGAAGCCGTCAACCGCGCCCTCCGGAAGTTCCTCGCGGAATTCTCCTTCAAACCCGCGCCTTATCCGTCTTCCACCGATTTTCTCCGCCTGCTCCGCGCCGAGGCCGGACCTGCTCACGACGAACTCATCACCGACCTGTTCGAGAAGATTACGCTTTACGACATGAAAGCCCGCGACGCCACCGCCAAAAAACTGCCGGATGGGAAATTTGAAGTCACGTTCACCGTCGAAGGCAGAAAGCTCTACGCGGACGGCAAAGGCAAGGAGACCGAGGCCGCGCTCGACGAGCCCTTTGACCTCGGGGTGTTCACCGAGGAGCCAGGCAAGAAGGGCCACAAGCGCGAATCCGTCCTGCTGTTGGAGCGTCGCGAGATCAAGTCGGGCAAGCAGGTCGTCACTTTGATCGTCAACGCCAGGCCCCGCTTCGTGGGGGTGGATCCCTACAACAAACGCATCGACCGGAATTCCGACGACAACCTGGTCCGGGTCGCCGTTTTCTAAGCGGAAGCGGGTGGTGGGCTGGAGGTTCATGTTCAACAACAAGCTGGGACCAGAACCAGCTTCTTTGCCACACCTTGGAGCCTGCCGGTGCTCACCTCCGCACCGGTGAGCACAGGTCTCGGTTATGCTCCAAAAATGTCTGGCGGGAGAACTACAGCGGAGACCGTACACAGGCAAGTGCCCCTCGCATCCTGTGCTCTGCGCCCGGTGTGCCGCGTATAGGACTCGAAGCGCGCGCGCGTTTCTGCGATTGACGCTGTACCGCCGGACCGGATACCAAGTCCGTCATGCTGAAGATCGATCGCCACCTAACCCCAACCTTTCATCTCCCGCGTCAGGCTCGCCGACGGCCTTGCTCGAGACCCTCGCTGCCGCCGCCGCTCATTAAGCCACCGCTTCAACGGGGTGGAGGCGAAGGCGAGCCGGTTCTTGGCAGTGTGAGCAGTCTCCGGGTCGGGGGAATGTTCGCCCCGGGCTTGGCGCTGCTGTTGACTTGGCTGTTCATGTTCGCAGGCTTGCTGGCCGATGCGGCGCAGGCGCAAAAGACCTTCTATGTCTCGAAGCTGGGCGACAATTCGGACGGCCGCAGTTGGGCGACCGCTTTTGCTACAATTCAGAAAGCGCTGCTGGCGCTCCCGGATGCGTCCGGGGGGTACCGCATCGTAATTCGTCCGGATACTTATGTTGAAGCCAACCTCTACCCTGCGTTTAAGGGTGCACCGGGGGCCTATAATTCGCTCGAAGGCGATTTCGACGGCAGCCTGGGCTCGGGCACATCGGGGTGGGTGGTAATTGACAGCGGTGATCCCGCCAAGGGCTTCAAAAGTTACGACTGGTGGAGCACTATCCGCGCGACCAGCAAAGGCTGGTCTCCGGCGCACACTGAAACCACCTACTCGGCCATCGGCTGGGACCGGTGGGCTTTGCGGCGGCTCTATGCCACAGGCGGCGATGCCGGCTTGTTCTGGGATTGCACGGACAAAGTCGAACCGTTCACCGTCGTGGTCGAGGATTGTGTCAGCATCGGCCGGGCGTTTGGCGGTGGCGTGGGCAATTGTCTTTCGCGCACGGAGGAGCCCATTACATTTAGTCGATGTCAGCTATGGGCATTGGATTTCTGGGGCGATACTTCGGGAGCCTACGTGCGCGTCGAGAACCCGGTGATGCCCACTCGCCCGGACGTGCGATTCGAGGATTGCATGCTGGTGGGGCCGCAGTGTTCGCTCAAGGCGAGCAATTACGGATTCAAGACCTTCACCTATGCCAGCCTCAATCGCTGCCGCCTGATCACGCTCAACTTCTCGCAACCGGCCGGCACGCCGACCGACGGAATTATCCAAAGCGTGCAGCACGGCAAATTCCTTCACGTGGATCTCGAAGACTGCACTCTGATGGGTTACAAGGTGTTCGGCGTCAAGGTTGCTACCAATACTCAAGACGAAATCCAATACACGACTAAAGGCGCCGTGAATGCCTATGTCCAGTTCCAGCAGGAAATGCCCAAAGGCTTTCTGCGCCTCGACCATTGGCCGACCGAGACCTTCGCCGCGCTGACGCCGCCGCTGGCCCATCACGCGATTCCCGGGCTTATCCGCGAGGACAAAGTAGCTGTGCGCGATACCTGCGAGGTCACGCCGGTGGTGTGGAAAGG
>Ga0118677_10003471_pt1 | contig 29743 bp, 28 predicted proteins | sample AliMusrvi5mmetaG_FD_86154 | JGI IMG/M metagenome (GOLD analysis project Ga0118677, IMG submission 86154) | reverse complement strand
AATTGAACCAAAAATATACTATCTTTGCACACCGAAAAACAAGGTTCCTTGGCCGAGTGGCTAGGCGCCGGTCTGCAAAACCGTTTACGGCGGTTCGAATCCGCCAGGAACCTCAAAACCTTCTTAGTTTAATTACTAAGAAGGTTTTCTTTTTTTTTCAATCGTTTGCGGGCTAACTTTTGTGCAGAGTTTTCAATCTGCTTTTTTTTGCACTTTTTTTCGTAAATTTGTAGCCAAATATATGGGCGAAGTTATGATAATCAGATTTAACATACATTTCAAAACACAATGGGGAGAATCAATGTGCCTTTTACGACACACTTCGCCACATTCAGACGCTGATTCGTTTGAAAGTTACGAGATGCAATGTAATAATAAATCGGAATGGACTGTGCTTATTTCTGTTGATAACACAGACTTTGTTTCCTATCAATATGCTATATTAAATATAAACAAATTGTTTATTTACGAATATGGTGGTGTAAGATCAATGACTTTCCCAATAAATAAAGAAACTGTAAATATTCAGGATCACTGGCGCGCATCGTATGGTGATAGTCCTTTTCAGACAGCCGCATTTTCCGATTGTTTTTTCAAACGTACCAATCCAAAAACGAGAATTGAAAAAAGTGATGGTAATCTAATTTTGAGCATCAATTGTCCTCAAATAGAACCTGACCGTCATTTTGCAATCGTTGGCAATCAACAAGCACTTGGAAATTGGGATGTAGTACATAAAGTTCGGCTCGACGAATCGCAATACCCAATCTGGAGCATTACCCTTGATGCTAATAAAATAAATTTTCCACTTGAGTATAAATATCTTATTGTTGATACAAAGACTGACGAAGTATTGGCATGGGATGGTGGTCCAAACCGTTTAGTTGCTAATGCAGATAAAAATGCATTGATAATTGTAAATGATGAACATTTTATACGGTTGATTTCATCTTGGAAAGGTGCAGGTGTAGCAATACCGGTTTTTTCACTCCGAAGCGAAAATGGCTTTGGAATTGGCGAATTTAATGATTTAAAAAAAATGGTTGATTGGGCTTTAAAAACTGGTCAACGAATTATTCAAACGCTTCCGATAAACGATACTATTCTCTATCATACAAATTACGATTCTTATCCGTATAATGCTGTTTCAGTGTATGCTTTGCACCCTATTTATCTGCATTTGGATAAAGTTGGAAAACTGAAAACGAAAGCTCAAAAAGATTATTTTCAGGCAAAAAAACAAGAGCTAAATGCGCAAACATTCTCTGATTATCAGAACGTAATGAATGCGAAATGGGAATTTTTTATACTTATTTATCCACAGGAAAGTCCGACTATATTTGCCTCCGATGATTATAAACAGTTCTTTGAAACAAACAAAGAATGGTTAGTGCCGTACGCTGCATTTTCTTATCTACGAGACTTGAACGAAACACCTTCATTTGGAAACTGGAAGGAGTTTAGTGTTTATGATAAAGCTGAAATTGATACTCTGTCGTCACCAGATTTGCCTCATTATAACGAAATAGCTATCTATTATTTCCTTCAATATCATTTGCATAAGCAATTGGTGGAAGTGCACGATTATGCCCGCGCCAATGGCATTGCCATAAAAGGAGACATTCCGATTGGAGTTAGTCCGCGAAGTGTTGATGCGTGGGTGGAACCGCAACTTTTCAATACCAATATGCAGGCAGGTGCTCCACCTGATGATTTTTCGGCAACCGGTCAGAATTGGGGTTTCCCAACATATAATTGGGAACTAATGGAAAAAGATGGCTATCAATGGTGGCGGAAACGATTCCAGAAGTTTGCCGAATATTTTGATGCATATCGTATTGATCATGTGCTCGGGTTTTTTCGTATTTGGGGAATTCCGGTAGATACAGTTTGGGGACTGACAGGAAGTTTCCAGCCGGCTTTGCCATTTACGCGTGAAGAATTGCATGCTAAAGGGCTTTGGTGGGACGAAAATCGTTTTCTGAAACCATTCTTAAGAGAGTATGTTTTGTATACTTCTTTTGGGAAATATACCGACGAGGTAATTCGTGAGTTTTTGTTGCCCGATGGTTGGCAGAATTATAAATTCAAGCCGGAGTTTGATACGCAGAAGAAGATTGAGAAGCACTTTGCTTCACTTGATTATAATTTTGGGAATAAGGAAGTGTTGATTCGCGACGGTTTGTACATGCTGCACTGCGAAGTTATTTTTGTTCGAGATATTCATGATGAAAACAAATTCCATCCACGTATCTCGATGCATAATTCAGCTACTTTTCGCGATTTACCCGATGATACACGTCGTTTGCTCGACAGGATTTATGTAGATTATTTCTATTATCGTCATACCGAATTTTGGAAACAACAAGCATTGAAAAAACTTCCGGCTTTGATTTCAGCTACCAATATGTTGGTGTGTGGCGAAGATTTGGGCATGGTTCCAGACTCTGTTCCTGATGTAATGAATTCGCTGGAAATTCTTAGTCTCGAAATTCAGCGTATGCCCAAAAAACGGAATACTGTATTTGCAATGCCTTCTGATGCTCCCTATCTGTCGGTGTGTACAACTTCAACGCACGATATGAATCCTATTCGGGCATGGTGGGAGGAAGATGCTGCTTTGACTCAACGATTCTATAATCGTGTTCTAGGTATGCAAGGTCAGGCTCCTGCAACCTGCGAAAGCTGGATAGCGGAACGAATAATTAAGCAGCATTTACAATCGAATGCCATGTTGATTATTTTGCCATGGCAGGATTGGGTGGCACTGGAATCAAAATTATGTTTGGAACACCCGTTTGCTGAACGAATAAATGTGCCAAGCAATCCGCGTAATTTCTGGTGCTACAGAATGCACATGACATTGGAAAAACTTTTAAAAGAAAAAAAATTCAACAAGAAAGTGGCTGAAATGATTGCAAAATCAGGAAGATAGATGACATCAAACCCCTAGTGAAGAACCCCCGACCCCTAAAGGGGAGGAAGAGATTTTACTATTGATTACTTTACAGAATATATGAATGATATTGATGAAAATATATTAGACGATACTAATTTTAGTTCCCCTTTAGGGGTTAGGGGTTCAAATATGTTTTATGGAGCTTTACCAATTCATTTTGAATTGGCAAAACAATTAAGAAATAATCAAACCTAGGCTGAATTATTTTTATGGAAGCATTTGGGATTTATAACAATGTCGGGTGTTAGATTTAAAAGACAACATCCGATTCTATACTTTATTGCTGATTTTTATTGCCATAAAGCAAAACTCATAATTGAAGTTGATGGAGGTTATCACAATTTACCTGAGCAATATATGTACGATATGAATAGGGATGAAGAGTTAGACGAATTTGGTCTTAAAGTGATAAGATTTACAAATGAACAAGTATTTAATGATATTGAGAATGTTTTAAAAAATAATTGAAGGAGAAGTAAATAACAGAATAATGCATCCAGATCCTAAAGGGGAGTAAATATTTTGCTTTTAATTGAAAGAATAATAACTAATTCGAGAAAATATGAAAAAAGAAAATAACATAGATGAGACTAACTCAGTTCCCCTTCAGGGGTTAGGGGTAAATGAGGGTGATCAACGGTATAATTTAAGAGGCGTGTCAGCATCGAAAGAGGATGTACATAATGCAATAAAAAATATTGATAAAGGGCTGTATCCAAAAGCCTTTTGTAAAATAATCCCAGATTTCTTGGGTAATGACCCCGATTATTGTAATATTATGCATGCAGATGGTGCCGGAACCAAATCTTCGCTCGCATACGTTTATTGGAAAGAAACCGGTGATATTTCAGTATGGAAAGGTATTTCACAGGATGCATTGATTATGAATATCGATGATTTGCTTTGTGTTGGTGCTACTGACAATATACTACTTTCATCAACTATTGGTCGTAATAAAAATCGTATTCCCGGTGAAGTGATTTCTGCCATTATCAATGGAACAAATGAGCTGGTTGAAGAGCTGGCCACAATGGGAGTGAATATCTATCCTACAGGCGGTGAAACGGCAGATGTGGGTGATTTAGTTCGTACCATTATTGTTGACAGCACAGTTACCTGCCGGATGAAACGTGCTGACGTGATTGATAATGCCAATATCAAACCGGGTGATGTAATTGTAGGTTTATCATCAAGTGGACAAGCTACATACGAAAAAGAATATAATGGCGGTATGGGAAGTAACGGGTTGACTTCTGCACGTCACGACGTTTTTGCCAACTATCTGGCCGTAAAATATCCTGAAAGCTATAATGCTGATATACCACAGGAATTAGCATATTCCGGTTCTTGTAAACTTACTGATGTGGTTGACGGATTAGGGATTGATGCCGGAAAGTTGGTATTGTCGCCAACACGCACTTATGCTCCGGTAGTAAAGAAATTGTTGGCAGAACTTCGTCCGCAAATTCACGGAATGGTACATTGCTCAGGTGGTGCTCAAACCAAAATCCTTCATTTTGTGGAAAATTTGAAAGTGGTGAAGAATAACCTGTTCCCTGTTCCGCCATTGTTTCAGCTTATTCAAAAAGAATCGGGAACAGACTGGAAAGAAATGTACAAAGTTTTCAATATGGGACACCGATTGGAAGTATATCTCCCTGCCGAATATGCCCAACAAGTAATTGAGATATCCAAATCATTCAATATTGATGCACAAATTGTTGGATTTTGCGAAGTTTCTGATAAAACTGAACTGTTGATCGAAAGCGAATTTGGACGGTTTGAATATTAATCTGCGCTACAACTTTTCCAAAGTTCTAAACTTTGGAAAAGATTAGCTATAATAGCGATCCGATATTGGTAGTGAAAAGTTTAACTGCAATTGCCAATAAAATTATTCCAAAGAATTTCCGAAGGATATAAATACCACCTTCACCAATCATTTTTTCTATTTTGGAAGTTGATTTGAGCATGATAAATACAAAAAGCATATTTAGCACAAGAGCGATAATGATATTTTCTGTTGCATATTCAGCTCGGAGTGAGAGTAAGGTGGTGAATGAGCCCGGTCCAGCAATTAATGGAAAAGCAATGGGGATAATAGATGAGCCGCCTTCAGGTCCTTTATTCCTGAAAATCTCCACATCTAATATCATTTCCAACGAGAAAATAAAAATGATTAGCGCACCGGCTACAGCAAATGATTGAATGTCAACGTTAAATAGTCTGAGAACGGCTTCTCCTGAAAACAGGAAAGCAATCAAGATTAAAAGAGCTACGGCACTTGCTCTCAACGCATGCACATTTTGCCCTTTGCGTTTGATATTAAGTATAATAGGAATTGATCCTAAAATATCAATAATTGCAAAGAGAACCATGAAGGCACTCGTTATTTGAATTAAGCTGAAATTCATTTTTTATCTTCATTATCGTGGTTAATAAATCCAATAGCTCTGTGCTGTTTTTCCTTTGGTTTATTTTCTGCAAGTTCGGTTAACGCCATGTAAATACCGTCAATCTCATTGCGCATGTCTTCGCTTACGTCATTTATTGATCCAAGCATTTCTTCACCTAAATTAGCTATAACTTTCAATGTTTTTTCACCCTGAATCTCTAAATCTTTAATTCGTTGGCGTAGCTCTTCAATTTCTTTAGACTGAACATTACTTGCTAAAATATATTGACGTACGGCTACAAAAGCCCGCATAATTGAGATGTTGACTTTAACAGCTATTTCATTCCGTAAAACAGACGATAACATAGCAACTCCCTGTTCTGTAAAAGCAAATGGCATATATGCGCTAAAATTGTATTGGGGTGTGCCAGTTTGGCATACCCCAATGGATATTAGATTGTTAGCTTCGTTTTGCGTGAGCTGAAACATGAAATCATAGGGGAATCGTTCCATATTCCGTCTTACCGCACGTTTCAACTGACTTGTTTCAGTACAATACAATTGTGCCAAATCAACATCGAGCATTACTTTACATCCCCGAATCTCAAAAATCTTGCTTTGAATAACTTGTAAATCCATCAATTGAGTTGTTTGAGAGTTTCTTTATTTACTATTCTCCGTTCTTTGTCTAAAATCCAACCCCATTTATTAAAGTATTTTATCATATTTGAAATATGAACAATGAGCAATTTATAGTTTGAATAGGATTCTTGTGCATGATAATGAAAAACTGATACTTCAGGATAAAAAACTGTTCTGAATTTTTGGTGTATCCGCCTCGTTAAGTCAATATCTTCCGGATACATGAAGAATCGTTCATCAAACAAACCCACTTGCTTTATAGCCTCAGTACGTAAAAACATAATACTTCCTGAGAGATATGGTACATCCATAATGCGGTTATACCCCGAAGTACGTAATTCGAACTTTTCTCTTCGTCGTTTTGTCCAACTTTCAGGCAAAAATCGCCTGAAGATCAAATCGAACGGTGTAGGAAGTAGTTTACAAAGATACTGAATTTCTCCATTTGGATAGAATACTTTGGGCATTAATTGTCCAATTGTTGAATTATTATTCATAAATTGTTCAATTACCGAAAGAATCTTCGGTTCAAACGTAATATCCGGATTAATGACAAGATGATAAGGAATGTTTTGTTTAATGGTTTGGCGAATGGCTATGTTATGGGCGGTGCCATAACCAAGGTTTTTCCCTGTGAAATGATAGGTGGCCTCCAGAGTTTCAAAATTTGGTTGTGCTTCCCGAGAATTGTCAATTAAAAAAATAGCGGAAACCAATACTGATTTCCGTAAAATTTCTACTAATGGTTTTATTTCCGATAGTGAATGATTGTATATTACTATTGAGGCGTTTAGCATCTCAATCTATTATTTTTTACGCTATTGAACTGATTTAGTTTGCGGAAGTTTTTGAAAAATACAGTAAATAAGTTACCTGTCTTGTTTCTATGAATGGCTTTAAAGTCTTCTGTGGACTTACGTATCATGTTTTTAAATGATTTGTTGCTGGTTCCTCCAATATCCATTTTTACCATTATGGTTGGAAGAAATGATTTAGATACAGATGGTTGTTTAAATACTCTTAAAATAAAATCGTAATCAGCGGCAATCTTATAAGTCTCATCATATAATCCCCAATCCTTATAAACCTCCCGTTTGCAATAAAGTGTAGGATGAGGTGGCATCCAGCCCCATTTTAAGCATCCAGGACTATAAACATTGCTTCTCCAATATCTAATTGTTTTTTTGTTTGTATTGTCTTTTTTTGATCGATAAACAAGATTTCCATATACTAAATCAGTTTTATTTGTCTTGAAGCAGTTTACTATGCGGGAAATAACATGCTTATTAGTAAATACATCATCTGAATTTAAAAAGCCTATGATGTCCCCTGTAGCTAATTTAATCCCTTTGTTAAGAGCGTCGTAAATACCTTTGTCTTTTTCTGAAATATACTTAGAAATTCTCGTTTTGTTTTCTTTTAAGATTTTCAACGTGTCGTCGGTTGACCCCCCATCGATAATAATATGCTCAATATCATGATAGTCTTGATTGACAATAGAATCAATAGTTCGTTGTATATTCTTCTCGCTATTAAAGGTAGCGGTGATTATTGAAACTTTCATGAATATAATTAGTTAAGAGAAATATAAAATTAACGCTGATTTGTTTGAATTATTATGTTGATTATTAAAAAACTTATTTTAATATTGAATCATATATATTTTTAGTTTTTTCATACGTCATATCCCAAGTGTACTTTTTAGAGTTTATAAAACCATTATTTATTATTTTATTTCGTATAGATGAGTCAAATAGATTGTCAATAATTATATCTGATATTTCTGTTATATTAAATCTTTTAAATAAAAGCGGAGTATCTCCAATGATCTCTTTCACTGCTCCATTGTTATATGCAACAACAGGACATCCAGCTCTTTGAGCCTCAATAACAGGAATTCCAAACCCTTCGTATGTTGAAGGGTATATTAAACATAAGGCATTTGAGTATAGATTATTTAATTGTGGGTTTGAAAGGTTTGTAAACGCATGATATTGATTTTTAAAAAGCTGTGAGTTTATGTAATTGATTTCTTTTTTAGAAAGCTTTCCACCTCCAACAATCACCAGATTTATGTTTAATTGTTTTGAGATTTTAATTGCGATGTCAAATCTTTTATATTCATCACGTACACCAACATAAATAATATATTTTTGAGATGGAAATGGTAGTGCAGAATTTTCTTGTTTACTTACATCATAATCCTCCGAAACACCATTATACACTACAAAAACTTTTTGTGGGTTAATATCGGGGTAATATGTTAGTAAGTCATTTTTTGTGTTTTCTGAAACACAGATAATATAATCAGAGTTTAAAATTGAATATCTCTTCTGATAGCAATGTATCTCTTTTCGTATTCCTTTTCTGAATTTTTCATAAATAAAGTCATGTACAGTTGTAATGTTTATTGCATTTTTATTAGAAGAAACTCGATAATATGATGAGTGAAAAATAAAAGGTTCATCTATTTTTTTTAGTTTTGGGTTTATATATCTATTTATTATAAGTGAAAAATAGTCGCAATTTTTTTTATTCTTCTTAAATTCTAAATCTAGCATAGAACGAAATATATTCTGATTTGCATTTTGATATTCAATAAATTGCAAATTGTATTTTTTTTGTTTTAACATTCTTTTTAGGAGTTCATACCAAACAACCGAAATGCCCCCAGATCTTTGTAGTGAAAAAACAATATTGTCATAAACTATTTTCATATACATTAACAATTAACAGTTACAATTTATAAATAAATTTTTTGTAAAACACTTCATCTAATAAATTGATCCATTGTGTCATAATTTTATCAATGGAAAACTGATTTGACTTTTCAAAAGCACTTATACCGAATGATTTTCGTAATTCTTCATTCTCAATCAAACAATTAATTTTTTCTGCTAACAACTTTATATTATTTGGTTCTACTAAAAATCCATTTTCTCCATCCGTTATTAATTCACGTGGTCCAAATTCGCAATCAAATGAAATCACGGGCAAGCCACATGACATTGCTTCTATTAGTACCATTGGCAAACCCTCATAGCGTGAACTCATTACAAAAAATGAACTTTCTAAATATTTAGATTGAATATCTGAAGTTAAACCACAGAGTTTAACCTTTTTCTCAAGGTTAGATTTCAATATTTTTTTTTCAAGCATTTCTTTGCATTCGCCATCACCATAAACTTCAAGTATCCAATCAGGATGCATTTTATCAACTAATAACCATGCATCAATTAGCATTTCATATCCTTTTTGTGGACTTAATCTTCCAACACTAATAACATTTTTGTTTTGTAATGTTGATTTTTTTTTGAATTTCAGTGGATTTGGATTGTTTATGAGGGTTATGTTTGAGCAATGCCTTTCCCATTGTCTTTTATCCTCTTTCGTTAGAACTATAAATCTATCAAGACCCTTTACTCTCTTTTGCAATTGATATGTACGAATTATACCTAATAATTTCCATATAATACCTTTGTGACGTGCAACTAAAAACTGTTTACGATTATTCATAGAAAAATGAATTTCAGCTACTTTTTTGCAGTTAACATGTAGGTCGCTTAAGAAGTCTATCTCTTTACCACATAGAGAAATACATATGTCTATTTTGTAAAAATTAATTAATCTTTTTAGTTTTTTCTTGTAAATGTATAGCTTTTTATTATGCAAAAAAATCTTTCGAAAAAATTGTGCGTTGTAATGATCTTCAAAATTAATATCAAGATGTATAACTTTAATTTTACTGTCTAATGGAAATCTTATCTCTTGTTTTTTTTTATGATCAGTTGTAACGATGTATATATCATAATTGGGTAAATTGCTGAGATAATTTACTTTCTCAGTTAGAACTCGTTCCATACCTCCTGCGTTATGTAATGCAGGAATACAATATAATAGCTTCATTTAATTAGTTATTTTTTTTTAGTCTATTTACTACTTATATATAACTGTATATTTTAATCTTGCAACTCTTTTTTTTCTTGATATTTTGTGATTGAAAAAACCGCATATGTCAATAACAGACTCCAAATTAAGGATCTTGGATTGTATAATATTGGAGCTCTTGGATAAAATACCGCATGAGAAACCAATATATAATAAATTACGTAGGCATATACATTGTACCTTGAAGCATAATAAGTAATTTTAATTATATGTCCAATTAGGTAACAAAATAGAATAATGCCCATAATTCCAAATGATATGTAAGCTTCACCAATCATATTCGTTCCTAACCCAAAAGAAGAATCGTGTCCAAATTGTAAATATGTCGGTAAAGCTCCACCCGTTATCAGTTCTACAGGTACATTAAGTGTCCTGACCAAAAAACCTGTCATTCCAGGAATTGGTGAAAATATATCTACAAGCATTCCACTGAAAAAGGTGAATTGATTTTTATCTCCATAATCTATTAATACATAAAGATTTCTGTTGTTTATAATTAAGTCCATAAATATATCAAAAGTAGAACTTAATTTCATTTTTGATAAAAATGTTAACCACGTCCCGTCACTTAAATTCTTATTGCGAACGTTAACTATTACAAATAAAACAAATGCGCCAGTAAAAACTATGGTTACTATCTTATAGAAAGGTATTTTCTTTATGTTGTTTGCATAACTAACCATTAATATTGAACCAAGTCCTAAAACATATCCTCTTGAACCTGTTGAAAGAATCAAAAATGAGAAAACTGCTACAAATGACAAATAAAAAATACGTTTGGATTTGTCTATTTTGAATAAAAAAATCGCTAATAAAAAACATACAACAGTAAATAAATTATTAAAATATGAATAGACTCCTACCTTTCTTATGTCACCATGTCCTGAGTAGACACTTCTGATGGCATCGAGACCACCAAAATACATATATAAACCAAATGTAATTAATGTGATCAGAAAAAAAATCTCAAAAATAGTGAGGTTAAATCTGAAGTCTGGTTTTTGAGGTTTATATCTGTTTAAATGTATCATTTTAGTAACACCTAACAAAAAGAAAGTATAACCTAAATATGCGAGTGCTGTAGCTTTGTTGATAACTGCGGTGTTAAAAGGAAAGCTAAAAAATGCCACATGCGGGTTGGTTGGGAAATAAAAAATGGGATAAACAAAGTTTGTTATTCCAAAAGATATTGCAAAAAAGAACTCAAAACACACAAGGCTTTTTTTATCATCAAAATAAAAATATAGAATATTTTGAAGGACAAATAGTATTCCAATTGAAGTACAAAAGTTATACGAATATCCACTTGGCGTAGTAAACACAAGTATAATGGAAATAATTGAAAAGAAAATATTTGTAATTATTAAATTCATAATTTTACTTTCTCCCTTTTAATTTTTGTAAGATATCAATAGTAAAGCTGTATACATGTAAATAGATTCCTAAAAAGCGAAATAATTTACGATACGATAACCTAAATATAATTTTTTCATGTAGAGAAAGATTCGTAATATGAAATACAGCATTTGCATCTGTAAAAACTGTAGAAATTAAATTTCTATACTTCGGGTTTGACGAAGCAAATAAGGAAATTTTTTTTCTCAGTTGACCTTGCAATAAACTAATTTTAAATTTTTCATAATCAGGTTTTGATATGAAAAAATCATTCAAAACGTTTAATACTGTAATTAAATTCTCTATCGATGTCTGAGACCAACATTTTGTATATGCATTTTCATTGATTTGACTATAATGGTAAAGAGGTTTCTCAACTTTAGAAATTTTATTTGCAAAATAGGATAGTCGGGTAGTAGTTACATAATCTTCTCCCATATTGATTCCTTCTAATGCAAGAATGTTATTTTCGAAATAAAGACTTCTTTTGATCAACTTATTTACAACACCAGGAAGAATTTCTCCACTTAACAGGAGTTTAGTGAATTCTATTGGGTCACTAGAAAAATTTTGACTACAATTTTTTGTGACCTTGCCCCAGTCAAAAATAAAATCAGAAACTACGATGTCTGCATTTTCCTCAACCGCTTTATTGTAAAGAAGTTCAATCGTATTTAACTCAAGAAAATCGTCGCTGTCTACATGTTGGATATATTTACCCTTAGCTATTGATAGCCCGGTATTTCGTGCTGCTGCTAAACCCCTGTTTGTAGCATGGTTAATAATGTGAACCATGTTATGTCTAAGTGGATATTGATCCACAATTTTCTTTAATATGCTAATTGAATCATCTGGAGAACAATCATTTATAAAAATATATTCTATCAAGTCAAATGTTTGCTCAAATAATGATCGAGCACAACGTTCAATAAATCTTGAAACATTATATACCGGTACTATTATACTAACTTTAGGTGTCACAATAATTTATGTTTATTTATTAAATACTTGCAATATGCAATCTCTGTTAAACCGGACAATGCAATTGAGATAACTAATACATAAACGTTTTTATCATACATTAGACCAATGATACAAAATACAAAGAAACTAAGCATAGCAATAATTTGATTCTTGCTCACGAAATAATTTTTATTTTGAGGAATAAATATAAAATTAACATACGATCCGACGACTAACCAAACTAATACTGTAATACTTAAAATTACAGCAAGTGGGTATGATTGTATCATTGTGTTGCCACCCATGAAAATTACAACCCATTTCCCAAATATCAAAATCAGAATTGATACAATCATCCCTAGAATGGTTTCGTAACGAATAATTTTTTTTATTATATGAGTTTGTATGTTAGCTACAACTTTTGGGAATAATGCTCCATTTACACTAACTAATAAAGTGCGTGGAACCATAATAATTTTATTTGCCAAATCATACAACGCCACATCTTTCATTCCTAAAAAAGCACCAATAATTACTATAATACTCTGCTCCTTAATAACTCCTGTAGATGAGCTTAAAAAAAATGGAAAAGCTTCTTTGAAATAGCTTTTAATTTCAGAAAACGACATCAACCGAAATGTTAAGTTGTCCTGAAATTTGATTATTAATATAGAGGTTATTGCTCCAAACAAACTTGTTAACGAGGAAATCAAAACGAAAATCCAAATATCAGATGGTTTACTAATAAATAAAAATATCAATGGTAAAGATAAAACCTTGAAAAATAGCTGAATGAATGTAACTACTCGCATTCTTTGAACTCCCTGAAAATACCACTGAGGGAAAAAAATATTCGAAATGGTTTGAATAAAACATATTGAAAATACAAGCCAATTGCTTCTTAATGATGGGATTGCCAATATAATAATCCCAAAAAATAATGCGGCAACAATCTCTAAATAAATTTTCGCACTTAAAACCCCAGAAAGTGTTTGAGATTTAATTGTGTAATTGTCTGCATTCTGTGCAATGATTTTGACTGCTGGCATTTCAAATCCAAAACTAACAAAGATAATAAAATAAGTTACTATTGACATTGCAAAAATGTACAATCCGTAACTTTCAGGTCCTAATGTTCGAATTAAGAATGGATAGATTAACAAATAAAAAAGTGAGTTTAATACCTGCAATACTGTCATAAAGAAGTAATTTTCGACAACTTTTTTATTGTTTTTCAGTAATGATACTAATTTTACAAATTTATTTTTCATTTACAAATTATGGTTCATTTTTACTCATATTTCTCCATTTTATCCTCAATACTCACATCTGTCTTTGATGTTTGAATCTTCACATAAGTCATTAGGCTGTCAGCACCAGCTTCATAGCAAGCCTCTTGGGCTTTTTTTACCACCTCCATAATTTTTTCATAGCTGCCTTCCATAACAGTTTCAAAAGGGGTAACTTTATATCTGATTCCTGATGCGGCTATAACTTCAATAGCTTTATCAACAAGCGTATATGGGTGAATAGACTTGGAGCTTGGTAAGATTTGCAAAGCGATATTTACTGTTTTATTCATCTGGTTAGTGAGCTTTAATGATATTAAGATTATAACGTTGAGTTTGATTAAAAATTGTGTGTAATATTTTTATTATTAACAAGGTCTCTTGTCTGTCTGTAAAAAACAAAAACCCGAAATTGCTTCCGGGTTTTTTGTTTTATCTGGTTTGCTGATTATTATTCTGCAACCTCTTCAGCAACTGGTGCTTCGGCAGGAGCTTCAGTAACGGCAACTGCTTCTGCTTCTGCAGCAATAGCTTCAGCTTTTTTCTTTGCTAATTCAGCAGCTTTAGCTTTGTTTACTTCAACTTCGGCAGCTAAACGCGCTTTGGCAGCAGCTTGTTTTTCAGCAGCTAATTGTTCTTTTGTTTTTGCAACATTTGATTCTTTGCTTGCTTTCCATGCTTCGAAACGTTTGTCGGCTTCAGCAGCATCGAATGCTCCTTTTTTTACTCCTTCAAGTAAGTGTTTTTTCATCAACACACCTTCAGCTGAAAGGATGTTGCGTGTAGTGTCGGTTGGTTGTGCACCTGTTGTCATCCAATACAATGCACGTTCGAATTTTAAATCGATAGTGGCTGGGTTGGTGTTTGGGTTGTAAGAACCGATACGTTCGATGAATTTGCCATCACGTGGCGCTTTGCTGTCAGCAATCACGATATGATAGTAAGCATATCCCTTACGACCGTGACGTTGCAATCTGATTTTAGTTGGCATTTTTTTATTTTTAAATGATTATACCTGATGCTTTTTCTCGAAAAGCGGTTGCAAAGGTAGTGATTTATTTCAATTAATAATTAATAATTGATAATTAATAATTCATCTTTCTAATTTTCAGATTATTGCGGAGAATTCTTTTGCCTAAATGTAGCGTATTTGCATTCTCTGTTCTACCAAATTGCACCTTAATTGTAAATTGTAAATTATCAATTATCAATTAACACAAAGTACCCACGCAGTTTCAAAGCGGCTATCGGTTTTACGGAGATTCTCCATATATTGAATTGCTTCCTTGCGGTTAGAAAATGATTGAATGGCAACGCGATATGTTTTGATTGGCGGTAGTACTTGCGCCTTTTTGAAGTTTTCGGCAACTAATTCTTTGCAATAATTTTCGGCCGACTTTTTGGTTGCCGAACATGCTACAATTACATGAAAATTCGATACCTCTTTTAAAATTTCAAGGTCAGTACTTTGTGTGACCGGTTTATACGTGATGCTTTTGATTGTGTCTAAAGAAGCTTTCACAGAATCTGCTGTTACTTGCAGACTCACCTTGGGTTTAGGTGCAAATGCGATATTGACTAGGCTCGCATTGTTGGCTTTTTGTGAGTCGCTAACTTTTGGTGTTATGGCAAATAAACCAAATAATATCATTGCTGCAGCAGCGTATTTAAACATGCCGCTTGAAGGTATTGTAATCGTTATCTTTTTCTTGCTTTCAACTGTTCTTAGCTCTTTTGGTGCAATAAATAAATCCGATAATTGAAAGTTTTGAGGCAAAAAATCTGCTTTTGGTTTTGGCGTGAATATCAAATTACCGGTTTGATCTTGTATGATAATTCCTAAGTTTCCAAATGGGATGCTACCTGTTGAGTTTAGTTTGAACTTAATGTTTTCAATCTCTTTATCAATGTATTCCACCGCTTTTCGGTAGCTTATTTTTTCAGTACGGGCAATTTCGATGGCTAAAAGTCCATCGGCATGATGCATTAACGGATTGAATGCAACGGTTGCAAGGGGTGGTGTGATGCGGTCGGGCAAGAGTTGAGCCGATTGCATTTGAACGACAAAACCACCTAAGTGGGGTACAACAACATAATCATGTTGTGCCAATAATTTTTCGATATGTTCACAGAATTTTTCCACGTAGCAAAAGTAGATGAATGGAATCAGACAGAAATTTTTTCTGGAAAAAAGTTATCAACAAGTTGTTAGATTTTAGAAAATGATGTATCTTTGTGCTAATTCAAAATAAAATAAAATAAAATGAAACAAACATGACAATATTTAATCAAATTTTAACCCATAGGGGCATGATTAAATATTGCTGTGAGAGTTCCATTTGACAACTAAAAAACAAATTATAAACAGATGAAAAAAACAATCTTGATAACTGGAGGTGCCGGTTTTATTGGCTCTCATGTAGTACGCTTATTTGTAACTAAATATCCTGATTATCAAATTATTAATCTGGATGCTTTGACTTATGCCGGTAATCTTGAAAATTTGAAAGATGTGGCTGATGCACCTAATTATAAATTCGTAAAAGGGGATATTACCGACGAGAAATTTATCTCAGAATTGTTCGCAACTTACCAAATCGATGGAGTGGTACACTTGGCTGCAGAGTCGCATGTAGATCGTTCGATAACAGATCCCTTTGCGTTTATTCATACAAATGTGTTCGGTACCTGCAATTTGCTGAATGTGGCCAAAGAAGCCTGGAAAGGTAATATGGAAGGGAAACGTTTTTACCACGTTTCTACCGATGAGGTTTATGGCGCATTGGAATTTGATGGAACATTCTTTACCGAAACGACTAAATACGATCCACATTCACCATATTCGGCTAGTAAAGCTTCGTCTGACCATTTTGTGCGTGCTTACCACGACACTTATGGATTGCCGGTGGTTATTTCAAACTGTTCTAATAACTATGGAGCAAATCATTTCCCTGAAAAATTGATTCCGCTTTCAATCAATAATATCAAAAATAATCGTCCAATTCCTATTTATGGAAAAGGGGAAAATGTGCGCGACTGGTTATTTGTGAACGATCATGCACGTGCTATTGATACTATTTTTCATAATGGAAACAATGGTGAAACTTACAATATCGGTGGAAATAATGAATGGTCAAATATTGACTTGATTCATGCGCTTTGCAAAATTATGGATCGCAAATTAGGTCGTGCGGAGGGTGAATCAGCCAAACTGATTACTTTCGTAAAAGACCGTGCCGGACATGATTTGCGTTATGCTATTGATTCCAGTAAATTGCAACGAGAATTGGGCTGGAAACCATCGCTTCAGTTTGAAGAAGGTCTTGAAAAAACCGTTGACTGGTACCTTGATAATCAACAATGGATGGATAATATCATTAATGGTGATTATAAAAACTATTACGAAAAACAATATTCGGAAAGATAGAATCATTTCCATTTTGTCATTTTACGACTGACAATATAAAGAGAACGGGCTAATCAGAAAATCTGATTAGCCCGTTCTCTTTAAATCCACTTTAGTGGTTTGAGGTCATTATTTGGGTGCAGTATTGTAAAGATAAACTCCAATAAGCAAAAATACAGCATTTGGTAACCAAACAGCTGCAAATGCAGACATGCTGCCAGTTACAGAAAAAGTAGTGGACATAGTTGAGAATAAGATGTATATTGAACTGAGAGCCAATCCTATACCGAGATTAAGCCCCGTTCCTCCCCGCACTTTGCGTGAAGAAAGTGATACGCCTATTAAAGTCATAATAAATGCTGCTAATGGCATAGAGAAGCGTTTATAATATTCATCTTCAAAGCCTTGTATGTTACCAACGCCACGTTCTTTTTGTCTTCTCAGGTAGCTCCCGAGTTGTGAAATAGTCATTTGAGGTGACTCTTGTGTAGTGATGAAAAATTCTTCGGGATGAATTTTGATTGTCGTGTCTTTGCTGATACCTTTCTTGATACTTTCACGCATGTCTTTGAAATCGCGTTGCAGGTAATTCGATATTTTCCAGTTATATGCAGAATCCCATGTGATTGTTTCAGCAGTTAAGCGTGAAACAAGTTTTTTTCCATCAAATTTTTCAAGCGAGAAACGGTAGCCGGTATTATTCGTAATTTCGTACCGCTCAATGTACATGATAACTCCTTTTCCAACTTCCATTTGTACATTTTGTGCATTGTCTGTTTTAAACTTAGATATGTATTTATCTTCAAAGTCAAGTCTTTTTTTATTACCGGGTGGAATAATGTAGCCACCAACCGTAAAGGAGATTGAGGCGATGATGGCGGCTGAAAGGAAGTAAGGCAGCATTAGCCTACGGAAACTCACACCACTTGCCAGAATAGCAATTATTTCGGTGTTTGTGGCCATTTTGGATGTGAAGAAAATAACGGCAATGAATGTGAACAGCGGACTGAACATATTCATATAATATGGAATGAAATTGAGATAATATTCGAAGATAATAGCTTTTAATGGAGCATCGTGGTCGTAGAACTTGTCAAGTTTTTCTGTTAAATCAAAAACAACAGAAATGCTCAAAATAAGTACGATGGAGAAGAAGTATGTCCCCAAAAACTTTTTGATAATATATGTATCTATTCGTTTTAAGCCGAATTTGTGGTAGCTGATTTTCATTTTTTCCAGTGAAAGTTTTTTATAGTATAAAGTTTTTAAAGTATAAAGTTTAAAAAGTGATAGTTCGTTCTAAATATCTTTAGATATTTTTAGTTCTTGACTTTTTTACTTTTTACTTTTTACTTTTATCTTTATGAACTCTTATAATCTACGTCCAAGTTGTTCAATCATTCCTTTTTTCCAGATGCTAAAATCACCGGTTTGAATATGTTTTCTGGCTTCACCTACAAGCCATAGATAAAATGCCAGGTTGTGAATAGAGGCTATTTGCATAGCCAGCAATTCCTTGCTTATGAAAAGATGGCGTAAATATGCTTTTGAATATGAATGGTCAACATACGAAGTTCCGAACTCGTCCAGTGGCGAAAAGTCGTTCTTCCAACGTTCATTTTTCATATTCATGATTCCCTGAGAAGTAAAAAGCATGCCGTTTCGTCCGTTTCGGGTTGGCATTACGCAGTCAAACATGTCAATGCCGCGTTCTATTCCTTCGAGAATATTTTGCGGTGTGCCAACTCCCATTAAATAACGGGGTTTGTCCTTTGGAAGTATTTCGGTTACAATTTCTACCATTTCATACATTTTTTCAGTAGGCTCGCCAACTGCCAAACCACCGATTGCATTTCCATCGCGGTTTTGCGATGCGATAAATTCAGCTGATTGACGGCGTAAATCAGGATATACACAGCCTTGAACAATCGGGAAATAGGTTTGTGAATAACTGTACTTTGGTTCAGTTTTATCGAAATGTTTCAATCCGCGTTCAAGCCAGCGGTGTGTCATTTCCATCGATTTTTTTGCGTACTGATAATCAGCTGTTCCCGGGGTACATTCATCAAAAGCCATGATTATATCTGCTCCGATTGTTCGTTGAATTTCTACAACATTTTCAGGAGTAAATAAATGTTTGCTTCCGTCGATATGCGATCGAAATGTAGCACCTTCTTCTTTTAGTTTGCGGTTTTCGGATAATGAAAATACCTGAAAACCACCGCTGTCGGTCAGTATTGGTCTGTCCCATCCATTGAATTTGTGGAGTCCGCCTGCGCGTTCCAATGCGTCAACTCCCGGACGAAGATACAAATGGTATGTGTTTCCGAGAATAATTTGTGCTTTAATATCTTCTTTGAGTTCGTGTTGATGAACAGCCTTAACTGAGGCAACCGTACCTACAGGCATAAAAATAGGCGTTTCAATAACGCCATGATCTGTTGTAATTTTACCCGCACGGGCATTGCTGTTTGGGTCAGTATGTTGTATTTCGAAAGTCATTAATTTAGTTATAAATTACATGTTACAAGTTACAGTTTGATTCTAAAGAATTTGTAACATGTAAACTCAGTTTAAAGGCCATGTATGAAATTTTCCAGAATCTTTTGTCCAACTTCGCCTGATTTTTCGGGGTGAAATTGTACCGCATAAAAGTTGTTTTTGTGAACTGCTGAACTGTATTGCTGAATGTAATCTGTTTTAGAAATTGCATTTTCACAATTTTCAACATAATAACTATGAACAAAATACATATAGGCATTTTCACTAATTCCATTAAAAAGCGGAGACTTTAAATCGATAATATTATTCCAACCGATTTGTGGAACCTTGAGTCCGGCTTCAGGAAATTTCTTTACTTTTTGTTCGAAAATACCCAGGCATTGGGTGTTGTTTTCTTCAGAATGAGCACACATCAATTGCATGCCGAGGCAAATTCCCAAAACAGGTTGCTTGAGTGAACAGATAAGCTGATCAAGTCCTTTTTCTTTTAAGTATTGCATGGCCGACGAAGCTTCGCCAACACCCGGAAAAATAACCCGATCGGCAGAACGGATTTCGTTGTAGTCGTCAGTTACAGTTGCGTTTACACCGATGCGTTCAAGCGCAAAAAGCACCGATCGTATATTGCCAGCATTGTATTTGATAATTACGACTTTCATTTTTTTTAATTTGAAGTTCGGGATGTGTGAGTTTCGATTTGCACAATTTGTATATTTTTTATATTAATTGTTGATTGTAGGCAAATCAAAGAATGATCTTATTTGTGGCTGTGTCAGGGAAAATAACGGCAGGTTTAAATATTCTGGCTTCTTCCATTTCCATCATGGCGAAAGCCATGATAATAACTATATCACCTGGTTGAACCAAGCGGGCTGCTGCACCGTTGAGGCAAATCATGCCAGAGCCACGTTCCCCTGTGATAACGTAGGTTTCAAATCGTTCACCATTGTTGTTGTTAACAATGCTTACTTTTTCGTTGGCAATAATGTTGGCAGCATCCATTAAATCTTCATCAATGGTAATGCTTCCAATATAATTCAAGTTGGCTTCTGTTACTGTTGCTCTGTGAATTTTCGATTTTACAACGTGTACTAACATGTGTTTCAGTTTTCAGTTAACGATAATCAGTTAACTTATTTTATATTTCAATTATTAATGCGAATCAGGAGTTGAAAAATAGTCCGTAGGACTTATACATCAATAGAATATGTTTATATTTATTTTTATTGTTCGTAGGACATCAACGTTTTTTCTCTGTTTATCCCCTATGGGGAATTGATTCTGGATATTTTAAATTTCTATTGACATATATTCCCAACGGGAAATAGCATGTTATAAGCAAAATATACTCATTTTCAACTCCTGATTCGCTTTATTAACTACCACTTATCAACTTAATTGTATCTGATATTGTCAATTAATCTGACTTCTCCGCAAAAAACAGCAATGCACCCAACTGCAGCTTCCGACCAGGAGTTTAAAGTTTGCAAAGTGGAAGAATTAACAATTTCAAAATATTCAACAGTCAGTCCTTCTACTGCATTTATTTTTTTCACAACCCAGTTAGTCAGTTCGATTGGTGATAATTGCGATGCAAAGTTACGACTTTCGAACAATACTTTGGATATTTCCACTGCTTTATTCCGCTGTTCACTATTTAAGCGTTCATTTCGGCTACTCAAAGCTAATCCGCTTGGTTCGCGAACAATCGGACAATCAATAATTTCTACCCTTAAATCCATGGACTTAACCATGTGATGGATAATTGCCAATTGCTGGAAATCTTTCTCTCCGAAATAGGCTTTGTTTGGTTGAACGAGTTGGAAAAGTTTACTTACAATTTGTACAACTCCGTTAAAATGTCCGGGACGAAATTTGCCTTCCATTACGGTGTCAAGCCCGGCAAAGTCAAATTTAAAACAGTTATTCAGCTCGTTGATGTCATAAATCTCAGTTGCTTCTGGGGCGAAAATCAATTTACAGCCAGCCTGCTCAAGCATTTCTGCGTCACGATCCAGATTGCGTGGATATTTATCCAAATCCGTCGGGTTGTTGAATTGAGTAGGGTTGACAAAAATGCTGACAATACAAATGTCATTTTCGGCAACACTTTGTGTGACCAACGCTTTGTGTCCATTGTGAAGAGCACCCATGGTGGGAACAAATCCAATTGTTTTTCCGGTCGATTTAAGTGACTCAATTTCACTCTGAAGTTCCGTTATTAATCGAATTATTTTCATTGCATTATTCTTATTTGAGCTAACTATTATAATATAGTTACTACCCTTAAAAATTGCGTGCAAAAGTAGTAAAACTTATTTGTATAATCTTGCATTTTGGGCATTTATATCTGAAACAAGCTTTAAGGTTGTTTTATTTTTTGCGGCAGATCGATTTCATTTAAATCGAATTACACGAAATATAAGGTCTTATAAGTCTCTTAACGATTGGTTAAACTTTTATAAATGCCAACCGGATATATTTAGATGAATTTTATTTATATTTTATTTAAATGTATGATATTATGGGTTTTAATTGATTTTTTTAAGTTTATGTTTTTTGTGTAAGTTGTTTATTTAATAAGTGAGCTTAACATTTAGGACTTTAGGTCTTGTTTATATCCGATTTTTTTTATATATCTTTGCATTCCGAATATTATCTCACAAGATTCGGATAAAAAAAGCATGAAAAAAATTACAAAAGTTTTGTATATTTCGCAAGAGATATTTCCTTATTTACCTGAATCCGAATTGTCGAATATGGGGAGGTATTTACCTCAAGCAGTGCAAGACCGTGGACGCGAAACGCGCACTTTTATGCCTAAGTTCGGGGCTGTAAACGAAAGAAGAAACCAATTGCACGAAGTGATTCGTTTGTCAGGAATGAACCTGATTATTGACGATACCGATCATCCACTGATTATTAAGGTTGCTTCCATTCAGTCGGCCCGCATGCAAGTTTATTTTATTGATAATGATGATTATTTTCATCGCAAAAATACTATAGCTGATGAAAATAATGAAGAATATGAGGATAATGATGAACGTACAATTTTTTTCGTTCGAGGAGTAATGGAGACGGTGAAGAAGTTGCGTTGGACGCCGGATGTTATTCACTGCCAGGGTTGGATGACTGCTTTAGCGCCTTTATATATTAAAAAAGCATATAATGATGATCCTTTTTTTAAACATTCGAAAGTAGTATATTCAATTTTCAATGATGAATTTAAAAAACCATTCCGAAATTTGTTTGCTGAGCGGCTTTTATTGGAAGGAATTGAGAAAAAGCATGTTATACAAGTAAAAGACAAGGTAATTGACTTTGTTGCGCTTTCGAAGCTGGCCATTGATTATTCTGATGCAGTAATTCAGTCGAGTCCCCAAGTGAATAAGGATGTATTGAAGTATATTGATGAGAAAAACGTGAAATTTCTTCCATTTCAACATGAAGAGGATTATGCAGACGCTTACGTGAATTTTTATGATAGCATTTAATAAAATCTTTGCCTGATAATTTACAAGACTATAAATCCTGTTTTATAAATTGAATTTTACCAGGTTTCCAGTGTTTTTAAACTCTATATTCAGCCAATTTATTTTTCCATATTACATGAAGTCTTATCAAGTAATTTTGCTTATCTTATTGTCGGTTCTGACATTTTCCTGCACAGAAGATTTAACTAATTATGGTTCCGGAATTCAACCTGAATCTGATGGAATTAGTATTGGAACTGATACCTTTCATCTTACTACAGAAACTGATTCTGTAGAATATATTTATTCAAAGCCGGATTCGTTTTTGTTAGGAACATTTTACAATGAAAAATTCGGTTCTACAAGAGCGGATATATTAGCACAGGTAAATTGTCCTATTGATTTTAAATTTCCAATTCATTCCGTTGCTGATTCAGCACTTGTAGTTTTATACTACAAATCATGGTTTGGCGATCAGTATGCACCGCTGGATGTGAATGTGTATGAAATGAATAAAAGTACTTTTAATTATACAGGACTCTATCCTACAAATCTCGATCCAACGGATTATACAGATCTTTCTGTACTTCTTGGGCATCGTATTTTTACGGCTAAGAATGCTTCAAAAACTCGCGTTGACAGTACTTCAATTGTAATTAAATTATCAAATGAATTTGTAAAAGATTTCTTTAATGATACGTATTACGGTAGCACAAAGACTTTTACGAATTTTTTCAAGGGGATTTATATTACAGCGAATTTTGGTGCTTCTACAATTTTGAATATAGGAAAGAAAGGGATTTATATAAACTATTATTATCATTATACTTATACAAAACCAGGTGCTGATACCCTGACCACGGTGAATAATGTTATTACTTTTCCAGCAAATGATGAAGTCCGTCAGGTAAACCGTTTCGTTCATTCGGGTAGGAAGGATGCATTGCTAAAACTAAGGGACAGTGTAAATTATGTAGCTTCTCCGGCAAATTTTCAAACAAGAATTAATCTGCCTTTGGGTAGGATTAAACAGAAAATGGATGATAAAATCGCATCAAGTAAGAAAAAAATTCTGAATAATGCTATTTTAAAAGTTGAAGCAACAGAAGTAGGAGATACAACGCTTGAAATGCCGATTGTAAAATATATGTTGTTGATTAAAGAATCTGCGGTGAAAAGTTTTTTTGAAGATGAGTTAATTCCAACGAGTAAAGATACAGAAGCGTTGCTGGGTCAGATCAGTGCTTCGCAAATAGGTACAACCGGCAAGTATGAATACTTTTACAGCTTCGATATTGCAGCACTTATTGCTAATGAATTGAAAAATGGAGTTAGAAGTGATGTGCCAATGATGCTAATACCAGTTAGTGTGACCAAAACCACCAGCTCAAGCGGAGTAACCTCAATTACTGCGGTGAAACATCAGTACTTAATGAGTGGGGTAACTATAAGGAGTGGACAAAACCAAAAGCACCCAATGAAACTTAATCTAGTATATAGTGGCTTTTAACCCGTACTATTATTATTATAAAAAAATGCAGTAGAAAATTAGTTTCTACTGCATTTTTTATTTGTGTGAGATATTCATCATTTATTTTTGTCTTATAAAAATCTGAATCGGAGTTCCGGTAAAGTCATATTTGGAACGAATTTTATTTTCCAAAAACCGGCGATATGGATCTTTGACATACTGCGGTAAGTTGGCGAAAAACAAAAATGTTGGGATTTGCGTGTTTGGTAATTGAGTCACGTATTTAATCTTGATAAATTTGCCTTTTAAAGCCGGTGGCGGGTAGTTCTCTATGGCAGGAAGCATATATTCGTTCAGTTTTGCCGTTGCTACTTTACGTTGTTTGTTTTCATATACCTGAACCGCGGTTTCCAATACTTTCAAAATACGTTGTTTTGTTGTGGCCGATGTAAAAATGATCGGGAAATCCACAAATGGAGCCAGACGTTCACGAATTGTTTTTTCGTAATATTTTATATCGTTCGATTCTTTGTTCTCGATCAAGTCCCATTTATTAACGCAAACCACAAAACCCTTTTTGTTTTTCTGAATCAACGAAAAGATATTTAAATCTTGACTTTCAATTCCACGGGTGGCATCTATCATTAAAATACATACATCGCAATTTTCAATAGCGCGTATAGACCTGACAACCGAATAATACTCCAAGTCTTCGTTAACCTTGGCTTTTTTACGTATACCAGCTGTGTCAACCAGATAAAAATCGTGTCCGAATTTATTGAATCGTGTATAAATTGAGTCACGGGTGGTGCCTGCAATGTCAGTTACAATCGTGCGATCTTCGCCTATAAATGCATTGATAATAGATGATTTTCCAGCGTTCGGGCGACCAACAACCGCAAAGCGAGGAAGATCATCTTCCATTTCGTCAGATGCGTCCGGGTGAAAATGTGTAAGAAGAGTGTCCAGTAAATCACCGGTTCCAAGTCCGTTGATGGCTGAAACAACAAGTGGTTCTCCTAAGCCTAGTTTGTAGAATTCAGCAGCGTTGAATTGCCATTCGAAAGTGTCAGCTTTGTTAGAAACCAATACTACTGGTTTGGTGTGTCCACGAAGAATTTGAGCTACTTCCAGATCGTAATCGGTAATTCCGTTCTGGATGTCAACCATAAACAGAATAACATCTGCTTCTTCAATAGCCAAAAGAACATGTCTTTTGATTTCATCTTCGAAAATGTCCGAAGAGTTAACTACCCAGCCTCCGGTATCAATTACTGAAAATTCACGGCCTTCCCATTCGCTTTTTCCGTATTGCCGGTCGCGTGTAGTGCCTGCTTCGTCATTTACTATGGCTCTACGACTTTTGGTGAGTCTGTTAAAAAGAGTCGATTTCCCCACGTTCGGGCGACCAACAATTGCTACAATATTTCCCATTGTTTTTTATATCTAAAAAGTTAGATATTTACATTCCATTTAATTTTTACAGTGCAGGTTTTCTCAAATCCGCGCAGCGGGTGCAAATATTTTGTATGCAAAGGTACAGCTTTTAATTGGAAGAGGAAAATAGAAGGTGTTTGCCTAAGAGCTGTAGAAAAACCAAAGGTCAAACAAAAAATGTTTGACCTTTGGTTTTGTGGGCGTTGACGGATTCGAACCGCCGACCCTCTGCTTGTAAGGCAGATGCTCTGAACCAGCTGAGCTAAACGCCCGTAATGTTTATTGGAAGTGTTGAATTAAATGTGGGCGTTGACGGATTCGAACCGCCGACCCTCTGCTTGTAAGGCAGATGCTCTGAACCAGCTGAGCTAAACGCCCGAATTTGAATTCGGATTGAAATGCCTTTCTCTAAAAGCGTTGCAAAGATACATCCTTTTTTGAAATCTCAAAAATATATTCTTTGTTTTTTTTATGAATGTGTTGTAAATTGGACTCAAGTGCTTAGAAAACAGAATTTATAATTTTGAAAAAAACCTTCTTACTCCTCAAAAAGCACATTAAATATCTGTTTTTACAGTTTTGATATGCAAAAAAGGCGTTTGTGTTGATAAATAAATGCCTATCTTGTATTTAAAAAATCCGATACAGCTAATGCATCGGATTTTTTAAACTATAATTGAATCAATTATTTTAAGATACTTAAGAAAGCTTCGTCAGTAACAAATTTCGAGAATTCAATATCTTTAACTGCTTTAGCAGCGAATGAACCATCTTGTTTTACTGCAGCTCTAAGGTTGCTGAAAACTGCATCGCGATCGTTAGTGCGTGCACCGATAATAGCACTTAAATAAGAAGTCCTAGCATTTGGCTGGGCAACGGCAGTTAAAGTTTTGCGTGCGCCATTGTAGTCAGCATTCAAAATCTGAACTAACGCAGCGTTATTACTTACATTTGAGCCAAAATATGTTTTTGCTTTTGCATAATCACCTTTTACAGTGCTAACACTTCCTAAAGCTTGACTTAAGTTGCCATTTGTACCAGCTGCTTTACCAAAGAATTCTTCAGCTTTAGCTACATCGCCTTTTGCAAATGAAGTAGCACCTGCATTGAAGTTTATATCAGCAGATTTAGAATCAATGTCCAATGCTTTTGCAAAATAACGTGCTGCGTCATTTGTATTTCCTTGTTGAAATTTAACTGCACCTAAGTTGTTGAAGCCGCGGGCATCTGTTGGATAAAGTTCAGTGGCTTTTTGATAAATTGATGACTTAATACCTAAATCGTTTGTAAGAGTTGCAGCAAAAAGCAATTCCTCAACTGAAAGCTTAGATGGATCTTCAATAGAAAGTTTTGAAAGTTCTGCATCTGATTTACCAGTTACGTCAACGGTCAATTTTAAGCGAGAACGACGCAACTGAGGTAAAATTTCTTCTGCAATTTGTTTGAAGGCAACAGAAAGGTTTTTGATTTCACGTTCACGTTGTTCTGGATCAGTGTACATTGTCAATACACGTAAAATAACCTGTTTGTCCTGAATGTTAGATTTTTCCATCAAGTCCTGGAAACCAGCCCAGTCTTCAGCAGTAAATTTTGAATCCAGTTTAATAGAAGTTTTTAATTTCTTTAATTCTTTGTTTATGAAACCAACGGTAACTGATTCACGTTTCTCTGCGAGGTTTGTGTTCAATTTAATTCCACCATCCGGAGAAGCATAACCTGAAACTTCAAAGTTTGAAACTTGCTTATTTTGAGATTCTTTTACTTCTTTGATTTTTTTAGTCAGGTTAGTAATATCACCAGATTTAGTTTCAGATTTGCGCAATGTTGATTGTTGAATCAAGAATTTGATGTCAGCTTCCTGCATTTCCTGGATTATGCGTTGGAATTTGTCGGCTATAATAACCGGAGCAATTTCATTCGCATTTGTAGCCACTAATTGAGAGGTAGCTATTACGCCATCAGCCACTTTTACACTAGGAATCTGATAAGTTTTCTTTTTTGTTACCACGTTGAACTCAAGATAAAGCTCAGATTTAGCCATTTCAGGAACATACGCAAAAGAAGCATTCATTGTGTAAGTGCCACCAGTTTTGTAAGAAATAGTTTTGTCGTTACCAACAATTTTTTCTCCTTGGAATGTAACCGGAGTGCCTTTTACTTCTTTAGCTTCGAACTTCAAAACAGGAGTTACTGTTACTGTAGCATTCTTTGTAAAATACTTAACAGGGAACGTTCCTGTAATAGTTGCATCGATTTTGCCACCTTTTACTTCCAGTGGGTTAGGGTTACATTTAAACATGCTTGAATCCAATGCTGTCATGTTTTTAGCACATGAACTAAGGACTAACGCAAGTACTAATGAAACTGCGAAAAATAATTGCTTTCTCATAAAATTGTGTTTTTGTTAAAATTCTTTTTTCTTTTTCTGTTTTTAGACAATTAGGGTACAAATATACAATCTTTCAATGAAATTATCTTACTTTGCAATTGATTTTGATAACTTCTCGTTAAGAATTTTTCAAAATCATTTCAAAATCATTTCGATGTGCAATTAATTCACTTATCACAGTAAAGAAACCGATTCATGCGACATATTCGAAGTAAATTCAGACGATTTTTAATTGCTGCTAATTATTTAACTGTCAGACGGTTTGTAAACCTTTTAAAAATAAGTTTTTCATATTTTTTTTCAATACGAAGATATCAAATGACGAGTAAATTAGCACCTTCTTTTCTATCAATTGAGACTTCAAATTATTGCAATCTACATTGTCCTGAATGTCCGGTTGGACGACGCCAAATATCGAAATCGGAACATGCACATTTTGATTTGACATTATATAAAAAACTCATTGATGAACAAAAATCGACACTTCTGCACGTAATTCTGTATTTTCAGGGTGAACCATTGTTGAATAAGCAGCTTACTGAGTTTATTTACTATGCTCATAATGCGAAAATCTATACGTCAACTTCAACAAACGGGCAGTTTCTCAACAAGAAAAATGCTAAAAATATTGTACTTTCCGGCTTGGATAAATTAATTGTTTCGGTGGATGGAAGTACGCAGGAAACGTATGAAAGCTACCGGGTGGGTGGGAAGTTGAAAAAAATACTGGACGGAATAAATGAACTTGTTTATTGGAAAACCGAATTGAAATCAGTAACACCATTGTTGGAAATTCAATTTATCGTGTTGAAAACGAATGAACATCAACTGTCTGAAATGAAGAAACTAGCAAAAAGTTTGCAAGTTGATAGGCTAACATTCAAAACTGCACAGCTTTATGATTTTGAAAATGGAAATAAATTTCTCACTTCCATTGATAAATATGCCCGATACAAACAAATGCCTGATGGTAAGTATCGCATCAAAGGTAATCAACCAAACCGTTGTTGGCGGCTTTGGAGCGGTGCTGTGATAAACGCTCAGGGAGATGTTTTGCCTTGTTGTTTTGATAAAAGGTCGGAATATTCGTTTGGCAATATTAATAAGAACTTGTTTTTAGATAATTGGCACAACAAAAAAGCTTCCGGTTTCAGAGATTCTATTCTCCAAAACCGGAAGCAATATGAGATGTGCCGGAATTGCACTAGTAAATAATTGTTAGTTTAGAGAATCGTTTTCCACTCTTCTTCCTTGAAACCGACTAAAACTTTCTCGCCTGCAAGCAGAATGGGGCGTTTTACCATTAAGCCGTTCGAAGCCAGTATATCAATCAGCTCATCTTCAGGAAGCATTTTGACTTTGTGTTTCATCTGTTTATAATTATTATTTGTTTAGTATTCAGTATTTTACAAAACGCAAAGAAAAGTTTAAAATTTCATCTACATGCTCGTGGCGATACTCTTGTGTGCTTTGC
>Ga0118677_10003470_pt1 | contig 29748 bp, 30 predicted proteins | sample AliMusrvi5mmetaG_FD_86154 | JGI IMG/M metagenome (GOLD analysis project Ga0118677, IMG submission 86154) | reverse complement strand
GCACAAGACCCAACCACGGGGCAAATTCTCGCGCTCGTTGGCTCTGCAAATTACTTCGACGCCGCGAACGACGGCAACTTCGATGTGGCGACACAGGGGCTGCGCCAACCAGGCTCATGACGATCATCCAGCCAATGTTTTTCTCAAGGGTCTGGTGCGAAAAGAAACTAGTTTGTTCTTGGGCCATGACGTCCTCTCAGGCTTTAGCAGGCGCGGCGGTCAGGTGTTGGGCAGTCAACGACTCGCCTTCCACCGGGACAACCGGGTTCACGGGTTTTTGACCAACGACCGTCTTGAAGACGTTGAACGCCATGATCAGCATGCCGCTCAGGTAAGTCAAACCACCAACCAACCGGATCAGATAGAACGGCCAGGTCGCCTTGACGGACTCGACAAACGAGTAGGTCAGCGAGCCATCAGGCTCCGTGGCACGCCACATGAGACCCTGCATCACGCCGGCAATCCACATCGCGGCGATATAAAGCACCACACCAATCGTGGCCGTCCAGAAGTGGACCTCGACAAGCTTCATGCTGTACATCTTGTCGCGGCCCCACAGACGCGGAATGACGTAATAGAGCATCCCGAACGTAATCATTCCGACCCAGCCGAGGGCGCCTGAGTGCACGTGGCCGATCGTCCAGTCGGTGTAGTGCGACAGCGCATTGACGGTACGGATCGACATCATCGAACCCTCAAAGGTCGACATGCCGTAGAAAGACAGCGACACGACCAGGAACTTGAGGATCGGGTCCGTGCGCAACTTGTGCCACGCGCCTGACAGCGTCATGATGCCGTTGATCATCCCGCCCCAGGAAGGCGCGAGCAGGATCAGCGAAAACACCATGCCGAGCGACTGAGCCCAGTCCGGCAAGGCGGTGTACTGGAGGTGGTGCGGACCTGCCCACATATAGGTGAAGATCAGCGCCCAGAAGTGGACGATGGACAGGCGATACGAGTAGACGGGACGCTCGGCCTGCTTCGGGATGAAGTAATACATCATGCCGAGGAAGCTGGTTGTGAGGAAGAAGCCCACCGCATTGTGGCCATACCACCACTGGATCATCGCGTCCTGAACACCGGCATAGGCCGAGTAGGACTTAATCCACGAGAACGGGATTTCGGCGCTATTGACCAGATGCAGCACCGCAACGGTCAGGATGAACGCGCCGTAGAACCAGTTGGCCACGTAGATGTGCTTGACCCGGCGCTTGACGATCGTGCCGAAGAACACGATCGCGTAGACAACCCAGACCAGGGTGATCAGGATGTCAATCGGCCATTCCAGCTCTGCGTATTCCTTGCCTGAGGTGTAACCCAGGGGCAGGGACACAGCAGCCAACAAAATGACCAATTGCCAACCCCAGAAGGTAAAGGCCGCCAGCTTGTCGCTGAAGATGCGGACTTGGCAGGTGCGCTGCACCACGTAGTAGCTGGTTGCGAACAGTCCGCAACCACCAAACGCGAAAATCACTGCATTGGTATGCAGTGGACGCAGCCGACCAAAGGTCAGCCATGGTATGCCCATATTGAGCTCGGGCCAAGCCAGCTGGGCGGCGATGATCACGCCAACCAGCATGCCAACCACCCCCCAGACCACCGTCATGATGGCGAATTGCCGGACAACGGTGTCGTTGTACAGCTCGGCTTTCTGATTTGCAAATGCCATAGTTACCTCTTCATTAATTAACCTGGTACAAGTTTCTTGCCTGCAACATGAAATCAGTTTGACCGACATCAAAGCCTGCAAAAGAAACCTGAAGATTTGTTAAGAATACCCCTGATCGGCTCGCGAGCCTTTCACGAATCTTTCAAAATGCGCTCACCCTCGCGTTCGATGTCCTCGAACTGCCCTCGATCAATGGCCCACCACAGTCCGCCAAGAATGCAAAACACCAACACGACCGATAGCGGTATCAGTAAATAAAGTATGTCCATCAAGTTCCTTTGGGCACTTGCGCCGATGCCGTCAGGCGCAAAGCATTGGCAACCACCAGCAGCGAACTGCAGGCCATTCCCAGGCCGGCGAGCCAGGCCGGCAACAAGCCGAGAATTGCCAACGGCACACCGGCCACGTTGTACAAAAGGGCCCACCACAGGTTCTGGCGAACCACCGACATGGTTCTGCGCGACAGCTGCAAGGCTTGCACCACGGCCAATAATTGACCGCCCATCACGATGAAGTCGGATTGTGCCTGCGCCAGGGGTACGGCTTGACCAAAGGCAAAAGAAACATGCGCACCGGCCAGCACCGGGCCGTCATTCAGGCCGTCACCAACCATCGCGACCTTGCGCCCCTGAGCCTGCAAATCGCGCAGCACGGCCAGCTTTTCAGCCGGGGAACAGGCACCTCGCACCTGCACAATGCCAATTTTTGCGGCCACTCGTTGCACCGACTCAGCATCATCACCGGACAGCAGGTGCACCTGAACCCCGGCCTGCTGCAGCAAAGCGACCGCCCGAGCGGCCTGCGCACGCACTTCTTCACGCAGCTCAAAGCTGGCCAACCAGCCCTGTGCGTCGCTCACATGCACCCGCAGACTATCGGATGCGCCGCGTGTCAGTCCACAAAAACGGGCCGAACCCAGACGCAACAAGCATTCCTGCGCACCCTGCACGGCATGGCCTTCCAGCCCTTGGCCCGCAAACTCGGTGACAGCTTCGCAGGTCCATGCCGATGCGGCGTAGGCAGGCAGGCTTGAGGCCGCGCACAAGGCCTTGGATGCGGGGTGCAGCGAATGTGCAGCCAAGGCCGCGGCCATCTGCAAGGCCTCGGCCACCGACACGCCCGCACGCACCTCGGCGGCACCGATCACCATGGCTTCCTGGGTCAGCGTTCCGGTCTTGTCAAACACCACCGTGTCCACGCTGGAGAGCGCCTCCAAGGCCTGCAAATTGCGCACCATGACGCCGCCACGCGCCAGGTTTCCAGCGGCGGCGAGCATGGCGGCCGGCGTGGCCAAGGAAAGGGCACAGGGACAGGTCACCACCAGCACCGCCACCGCTACCATCAGAGCCCGCTCCGGGTCGGTCTGCCACCACCAAAGGCAGGACAGGCCTGCCGCCAAGAGCACTCCTATCAAAAAGGGCCTGGCCAGGCGATCGGCCAGCGCGGCTGTGGCGGGTTTGGTGGTAGATGCACTTTGCATCAGGGCCACAATCTGGGCGAAGCGGGTCTGCTCGCCCAACGCCTGCACCCGCACCTGTACCGTGGAACTCAGGTTATGACTGCCAGCCACCACCTTGGTTCCAGGCCCGCGGCGCAGCGCATGGTACTCGCCGGTCAGCAACGCTTCATCGACCAAGGTCTGGCCCTGCTCCACTACGCCGTCGGCAGCAAAGGCCTCGCCGGGATGCACCCGCACCAGGTCACCGACCAACAGCCTGCGGGCCGCCACGCGTTCAAAACCGCCCTCGGCATTGAGGCGCTCCAGACTCTCGGGCAGGCGATTCATCAGTGCTTCCAGCGAACCGGCGGTGCGGTCGCGCAGGCGCAGCTCCAGCCAACGCCCGGTGAGCAGGAAGAACACGAACATGGTCAGCGAGTCGAAATACACGGCACGTCCGAATACTCCGGTGGGATCAAAGGTGCCCAAACTACTCACCGCAAAGGTGATGGCGATGCCAATCGCCACCGGCAGGTCCATGCTGACCGAGCCCCGGCGCAGGTCGCGCAGTGCGTTGCCAAAAAAAGGCCCGCAGGAAAACAGCATCACCGGCAAAGACAACACCCAGGAGGCCCAACGCAGCAGGCGCTCCATTTCGGCCGTGAGGTCTCCGGGGTGAGCGGTGTAGGCCGGGTAGGCGTACATCATCACCTGCATCATGCACAGGCCGGCCACCAACCAGCGCCACAGTGCCTTGCGCGTTTCCACACGGCGGCGTTCGCTGGCAAACACATCATTGGCCGGCATGGCGCGGTAGCCACGCTTTTGTATGGCCAGCATCCAGGCCGAGGGCTGCACCTGCTCGGCGGACCAGATCACCCGAGCCCGATGGCTGCCCGCGCTGACCTGCACCTGCAACACGCCGGGAACTGCGGCAATGGCATCCTCCACCGTGAAGCTGCAAGCGGAGCAGTGCATGCCCTCAATCACCACACTGGACTCCCAGCAAGCCGCTGTCTTGCCGTACGGGCGGCTAAAGGCGCTCCATTCCTGCGGGTCGTCCAGCAACTGCAACGCCTCGCCACTGTGCGGGGCAATCGGCGTCAGTGGCGCGGATCCGGCGATAGGCATGACAGCAGGTTCCGGGTCTGATACGGTCGCTTCCAACGTGGCAAAGGGCATGGTGGCTAGTATGCCCGTCCTTGACCGGCGTCACTTGATTCAAATCAAGTGGAGAGAAGCCATCCAGAGGCACAGGAATCGCTGGGCCCTTGTTTTTCTACTCCTTGGGCAGCAGAAAGCTCTCCTGGTATTTGTTGCGCACCCGCTCCACGTCATCCCAGGCCTTGATGAGCGCATTCACGCAGGCCGGATCAAAGTGCGATCCGGCCGCCTTCTTGATAAAGTCTGCAGCAGCCTCCACTTCCCAGGCCTGCTTATAAGGGCGCGCCGAGGTGAGCGCATCAAACACATCGGCCACGGCAACAATGCGGCTAAAAATGGGAATGTCTTCGCCCTTGATTCCGAACGGGTAGCCGCTGCCGTCAAACTTCTCGTGGTGTCCCTTGGCAATTTCAGCACCGGTTTGCAGCAGTTTGGAGGAGCTGCCGCTCAGCAGTTCATAGCCAAACATGGCGTGCTGCTTCATCACCTCAAATTCCTCAGGCGTCAAACGCCCTGGCTTCAAGAGAATGCTGTCTGCAATACCCACCTTGCCAATATCGTGCATGGGCGCGGCCTCCAGCAGCAGTTGCTGATCCGCTTCCGGCAGACCCAATTCGCGGGCGATCAGCATGGAGAAATTCGCCATGCGCACGATATGCGCCCCTGTTTCCGGATCCCGGTACTCCGCCGCCTTGGACAGGCGCAGCACAGTTTCGCGCTCCCTGTCCATGATTTCGCGCGTTGCCTTGCGCACCTCACCCGCCAGCCAGGACGCATGGTCGGCCATGTGCTTGCGCGCCAGGTTCAGGCTCAGCATATTGCGGGTTCGTGCCAGAAACTCGACCTTGTCTATGGGCTTGGTTAGGAAATCATTGGCACCCAGGTCCAGAGCGCGGTAACGGATCTGCTTCTGGTCATTGGCGGTGATCATAAGGATGGGCACCAGCTCGCGCCCAGGCATTGCGCGCACCAGACGAATGAATTCAATGCCATCCAGGTCGGGCATCATGTAATCCACGATCACCAGGTCCGGCACCTGCTCACTCACCCACGCCAGCGCCTGGCGCGGATCGGCAAATACATGGGCCTGGCAATCATCCAGTTTTTTGACCAGCGCGCCGAAGAGGATCAAATTGATCTCGGTATCGTCGACGATAAGTACTTGTTGGGGCACGGTTTTTTAGCCTTGATCGTGAAGCTGCATCTTAGTCCGAATTGGCGGGCATGCCGCCGTCACGCGCCAAGACTGCTGCGCAAAGCGCTCAGCAGTTGCTCCACCTCCCCAACAAACGTAGTCAACAGCGGCTCAATCGACGCCAGATCACCCCGGCCAGCACAGGCCTCGATGCGCGCGGCCAGCTGGCTGGCCGGGTCTGCACCAAACATGGCCAGGGTACCCTTGAGCGCATGCGCCGTATGCAGCACCGGCAAGGCCTCGCGCTGACCCAGATGGGTACGCAGCAGGCCGATGTCCTCGGCCCAGCGGTCCAAAAATGCCTGCCCAATGATTTCCAGGATTTCCTGGTCCATGGCCTTCAGCCCACCCGCGTAATCAAAGGGCTGGCCCAGTCCCGGCTTAATGGCTGACTCAGGCGCTAGGGCGTCCGCGCCCAGCATCTGGCGTGCCTGTGCCACACCACGCAAGAGCTGCTGCAAGTCGGCCGCCTTGATGGGCTTGGAAATGTAATCATTCATTCCCGCCTCCAGGCATCGCTCCCGGTCAGACTCCATGGCATTGGCGGTCATGGCAATGATGGGAACTCGTGCCGCGGGCGTGCTCATGGCACGTATGCGTTGAGTGGCCTCCAGCCCATCCATCACCGGCATCATCATGTCCATCAGCACCACATCAAACGCCTGGGCTCCCACTTGCTCCACCGCCACTTGACCGTTCACGGCCAGAGTGACCTGGTGGCCCCAACGCTCGAGCAGTGCGAGCGCCAACTTCTGGTTGATGGTGTTGTCTTCCACCAGCAGCACCCTCAGGGCTGGGCTATGGCTCGGCACCGGACCGACAGGCGCGTTTGTGTCAAGCGCAGGACCGCCGACCGCGGAGCTATGGTCCACATCGGCGCCCATGGTGAAGTGAAAAACGCTACCCATCCCCAGTTCACTTTCCACCCAAATTTGCCCGCCCATGGCCTCGACCAGCCGCGCGCAAATCGTCAGCCCCAGTCCGGTGCCACCAAAGCGGCGCGTCGTGGAACTGTCTTCCTGTGAAAAGGCTTCAAAAATCGAACGCAATTTGTCTGCTGCGATGCCGATTCCGGTATCTGCTACCGAAAAATGCAGCAACAGGCGTTCATCGTCCGTTTGCGCACGCGCCACGCGTACCGTAATCTTGCCCCGGCTGGTGAACTTGATCGCATTGCCCAGCAGATTCACCAGGATTTGCCGCAATCGACCCGGGTCGCCAATCACCGACACCGGCACATCCGGCGCAATCTCGCACACCAGCGCCAGCCCCTTGTCACGCGTGCGGGCCGCGACGGCCTTGCGGGTTTCATCGATGGTATGCACCAGAGCGAATGGAATCTGCTCGATGAGCAGCATGCCGGCTTCGATCTTGGAGAAATCCAGAATATCGTTGATGACCCGCAACAACGCGTCGGCCGAACTTTTGACGATACCCACGTACTCGCTCTGTTCGGCATCCAAGGTGGTGTCGAGCAGCAAATCGGCCATACCCATGACGCCGTTCATCGGGGTGCGGATTTCGTGGCTCATGTTCGCCAAAAAATCCGATTTGGCACGGCTGGCGGCCTCGGCCTGGTCCTTGGCGCGCTGCAGCTCCACCGCAATTTCCTTGGCTGCGGTGACATCATTGAAATAGCCGTTCCAGACCCAGCTGCCGTTGGGGAGCTGGCGCGGACCGGCCTCACCATGGACCCAGACGGTTTTGTCCGTCTGGGCATGAACCAAGCGAAAATCGAGCGCCTGTGTCTTCGCCAGTGCATGGGCCGGACCCAGAGCATCGACAAACATCTGGCGGTCATCCGGATGAACCCGCTGCAGCAGCAGGCGCGAGTCGCTCATGATGTCTTCGGCCCGCACACCACAAATGGCCTGAATGGCATGGCTTAAAAAGGGCAGTACAAAGTGGCCCGCGTCGTTGAGGGCATACTGAAAAATTGCCACCGGCACGTTTTCGGTCACCTCGCGCAGACGCGCATCCGAGTCCTTGCGCTCGGTGACATCCTGCCAGATGCCAGTGAACAGACCGGGCCCATCGGCGTTGCGTTCCGGGTCGGGATTGATCTCCGAGCGTATCCAGCGCAGCGTGCCATTGGGCAGGCGCACCCGGTACTCGCCCCTCCATGCGCTCATGGCCCGGATAGCCTCGCGCAGTCCCGTTCGAATCTCTTCGCGGTCTTCTTCCAGCACCTGCTGCAAAATCAGCGAAGCGTCATCCTTCAAGGCCTGTACGCCCAGACCCAGTACTTGCTGAATGCGGGGGCTGACGTAGGTGAAGCGGTTCGAATCGGCATCCACCTGCCACTGAAACACCACACCCGGTACGGTGTTGGTAATGCGCCGCAGACGTGCCTCCGCTGCCTTGATATTCGACTCCATCTGCTTGCGTTCGGTGATGTCGGTGCGGATGGCAATAAAAAAGGTGGGCTTGCCGGATTCGTCACGCAGCGGCACCAAAGTGGCATTCACCCAATACAGCTGTCCGAATTTGGTACGGTTGCAAACCTCACCGTGCCAGACCTGCCCGGACAGGATGGTGGCCCACATGTCGGCAAAAAAAGAACGGTGGTGCGTGCCGGAATTGATCAGCGCATGGCTATGCCCCAGAATTTCCTGCCGCGAATAGCCGCTGATCTGGCAAAACTTGTCATTGGCGTAGGTGATCACACCCTTGACATCGGTGATGCTGACAATCGCATGCTGGTCCAGCGCGAACTTCTGATGGGCCAGATCGGTCAGCGCGGCACGCAAATCCCTCTGGCTTTCCTCTTTTTGACGCACCAGTTCGCTCATCAGCACCGACAGGCTTTCCAGGTTGTCGTCCATGATGCCGGTCTCGTCCAGATCGACGAATTCCATCAGCCCTATGGCCGTGGTGCGCAGCGAGTCAATGGCCCGGGTCCGGCTGGCCAATTCAGCGCGCAGCCGCGCATTGCTTTCGGTCAGTTCCACCGAACTCAATTCCAGACTGCGCGCCTTGAGGTCCAGATCGCGGTCATTCTGGCAGTAGGCCTCTTCCACCCGCTGCACAAAGCCGTCCAGCCCGCCCAGCACCACCCTGGCCGCAGGCGACAGCGCAGTCTGCTGAGCCAGCAAGGTGAGTTCCTTGTGCACCTCGGCCAGTTGCGTCTGCTCCAGACCCAGCGTGGACTTCAGCTGGCGCGCTAACAGTTTGTGCATAGTCCACCGGCCATCAACTTGCCTCCGAAATATGGGCAATCGTCATGGTCTGGTTGTGCAACTTGCAGCCCACCATATTGCCAAACGGACTGATTTCGCCATAGGAATAAAAGCCGGTGAGCGTGGTACCAGGGCCAAACACATGGGCCACCGCCTCCACCTCTTCATCCACGCGTCCGCCCATGACCAGCTTGCGGCCTACGCAACTCACCAAAATGGCCAGCCCTGCGCCATGGCCAGCCTGCATATCCCGCGCCCCCTCGGCCGCAGTCTCCGCACCGCCGACCAGAGCGTCGGTGCTGGCATGCATGAGCTTGAGATAGCCATCCGGATCAATTTCGCCGGCCAGGGTCAGGCTGCCATCTTGCTCATTGACGCCCAGAATGGTTCGGATCAGACCCAACTCGCCATGGTCCCGGCCCAACATGGCAAAGGGAAACAGCAAACCCGATGCCGGCAAGTCGCGCGCATGCTCACCCAGGTAGCGCTTGTAGACGGCAAGCGCGGGCTCGCCATCGAGCTCATACAGCACATTGTTTGCGCAACGCGTCACCCTGCGCGCCGGACCAAAGGGTGTCCAACCACCAAAGCTGCCATGCGAGAAGCGCAAGTCTTCACCGTAGAGCCCGACGCAAACCAGGCGACTGCTGCTGACACCCTGGTCATCCAGCACCCAGGTGCGCTCAAAGGCGCCACCGTCGCCCGCCAGTCCACCGGCAATCGGCACGTCGGCGCCCAGCACCTCGCCCATTCCTGCCAAAACGGCACTACCGTTGATCTGTACACCCTGCCCCAACAGCAGGACGGCGCGCAAGCCCTGCATAGCCAGGCCCAGCGCCAGCCTGCGACCCGCATCCAGCGAATCGTCCATGTCGCGCAGTTCGGTACTGACCTGGCGGACTTGGGAGCCGTCAAATGCCAGGGCGGTCACCACCAGGCTGGCGTCACTGACACCGCTGCTGGAAATTTCACCCGCGGTGGAACAGCCCGCTATGTGCGCGCCCACAAAGGCCTGGCGCATGGCATCTGCGCCTCTGCACAGTGCGTCAACGCAGCCAAAGGCCAGCACCAACTGCGGCGCTATGGCGGCCAGTGGCGCAAATTCCGACGCATCTAGCTTTGTTTTGGTCAGAACGACTTGGGATATGCGCACTGTCACTCTCCTGCTGTGGAAGAAAATTCAACCCTGCAGGAATAATACGCTGGAAACGCTGTGCGCCCCCAGCATCGCAGGCGCAATTTGTGGCCGGGTTGAGTCAGACTCAGGCCTTGGCGAAACGCGCTCGCAGCAGATTCTTTTGCACCTTGCCCATGGCATTGCGGGGTAGCTCATCGACCAGCTCGCAGCGTTTGGGAATCTTAAAATTGGCTATTTTGGACTTGAGGGCCGCAAGAATCGCCTGCGGATTCAGGTCCACGCCGCTTTTGGCAATCACCACGGCCACGCCGACCTCGCCAAAATCCACATCCGGCACACCCACCACGGCACTCTCCATCACACCCGGTAAGGCATTGAGATAGCCCTCGATCTCGGCCGGATAGACGTTGTAGCCGCCGCTGATGATCAGGTCCTTGCTGCGGCCCACAATCGTCACGTAGCCTTGGTCATCGACGCGACCGACATCCCCGGTCTTGAAGAAGCCGTCGACGGTGAATTCCTCGGCAGTTTTTTCCGGCATGTTCCAGTAACCCTGAAAAACCCCCGGCCCCTTGACCTGGATATCGCCCACCTCACCCGTGGCCAAGGCCTCCCCACCCTCTCCCACCACGCGCACTTGCACGCCGGGCAAGGCAGGCCCGACGGTGCCGCCTTTGCGCTCGCCGTCCTGCACAAAATACGGATTGGAGGTGAGCATGATGGTCTCGCTCATGCCGTAGCGCTCCAGAATGGTATGCCCGGTACGCGCCTGCCAATCGCTAAAGGTCTGCGACAACAAAGGCGCCGAGCCCGAGATAAACAGCCGCATGTTGCGCACCGCCTCGCGCTTCAGGCCGCTTTCGCCCAGCAGGCGCACGTACAAGGTCGGCACACCCATAAACACGCTGGCACGCGCAAAGTGCTGCAAGGCAAGGCGGGCGTCAAACTTGGAGAACCAGATCATCTTGCTGCCGCTCAGCAGCGCGCTGTGGATGGCCACGAACAGGCCGTGCACATGAAAAATCGGCAGGGCATGGATCAGTACATCGCCGCCCTGCTCCGGCGCGCGCCAGCCCCAGGCCTTTTGCAAGACCTGGGCATTGCTCAGCAAATTGCCGTGCGACAGCATCGCGCCCTTGCTGCGTCCGGTGGTGCCGCTGGTGTAAATGATGGCGGCCAAGTCATCCGGGCCGGACTCGGCCACGCGGTGCTCGCGGCTGAACTGGGCGGCGCGCTCCAGCAGGGAGCCGCTGCGGTCCTCGTTGAGCGTAAACACATAGGCCGTGCCTGCGGTGAACGCCAACTTGCTGAGCCAGCCAAAGTTGACTCCCGAGCAAACCAGCACGGCCGGTTGGGCGTCTTCCAGAAAATAGGCCATCTCCGCGCTTTGGTAGGCGGTGTTGAGCGGCAGATACACCAGACCGGATCGCAAGGTGGCCAGGTACAGCATCAACGCCTCGACCGATTTTTCCACCTGTACCGCGATGCGTGCGCCGCTCGGCAGGCCCAACGACTCCAGCAGATTGGCCAGCATCGCACTGCCATCCAGCAGGTCTTGCCAGGAGTAGCACAGACCGCTATCGGTTTCCACCGCGACCGAATGCAGGTCTTGTGGAAATCCCGTCTGCAGAGCGGCAAACAGATTGGAATGGGGTGGCGAAATAGGCATGGGTAAACAAATTCAAAGGTTTTGGAAATGCGGCTTGCGTTTGGCGATAAAGGCGGCAATGCCTTCGCGGTGCTCGGCGCTGGCCGCATAGGCGTAAGGATTTTCAATGGCGCCGCCGAGTTTCAGCGCGCGCAGCGTCTGCTTGTTCAGACGGGCGGCCTGCGGCGCCAAGCCCGATACCCGTTTCGCCAACGCCTGGCAGGCGGCGTCGAGCTCAGCTTCGGCCAACACTTGCGTCAAAAAGCCCTGGGCCGCCATATGGGACGCGCCAAAAACCTCGGCCGCCAGCAGCATGGCCCGCGCCGTCATGTCACCGACAGCGCCAGCCACCAGGGCCGCTTCACGCTGCGCCATGGGGAATCCCAGGCGAGCAATCGGGGCACCGAATTTTGCCGACTCGGCGGCCAGGCGCAGGTCGCAGGCGCTGGCAATTTCCACACCGGCGCCCATGCACACACCCTGGATCTGGGCGATGACGGGCACATCGCACTCCAGCATGGCCGATAGCGCGCCCCACACCTCGTCCTCGTGGAAGCGGCGCAGTTCTGCCTCATCAAAGCGAAAGCCGGGATACTCGGCAATATCGCCACCGGCACAAAAATGAGAACCTGCACCGCGCACTAGCACGCAGCGCACCGATGGATAGCCTTGAATGGCTTCAAACGCAACTTTTAGTTCGCGCCACATGGAGCGCGACATGGCATTGAGCTTGTCCGAGCTGTTCAAAATTACGCTGGTAATGGCGCCGCTTTGAACCACGGAAATGCCCGCCGCCATCAGCGTGCTCCTGAAGTGCGGGCCCGCCCGAAGTACAACCACAGACCGGCGCCGCCCAAGATCATGGGCAGACACAGCCACTGGCCCATGCTCATGCCCAGCGACAGCAGACCCAAAAAGGCATCTGGCTCGCGGAAAAATTCGGCAATAAAACGGAACACGCCGTAGCCAAACAGGAAGGCGGACGCCACCCGGCCCTGCTGCGGCGCCGTGCGTGCGTACCACCAGAGCAGCACAAACAGCAGCAGGCCCTCCATCAAAAACTGGTAGACCTGTGAGGGATGGCGCGGTGCATCACCGGCACCCCGAAACACCATGCCCCAGGGTAAGGTCGGGTCGCAGACGCGACCCCAGAGTTCGCCATTGATGAAATTGCCCACCCGCCCGGAGGCCAGACCGGTGGGCACGCAGGGCGCCACAAAGTCGGCCACCTGCCAGAACGGCTTGCAGCGTGAGCGTGCAAACCAGACCATGGAAGCGACGACTCCCAGCATGCCGCCATGAAAGCTCATGCCACCCTGCCAGACAAAAAACACCTCCAGCGGATGGCTGGCGTAGTAGCCGGGCTTGTAAAACAGGCAATAGCCTATGCGCCCGCCCAGCACCACGCCCATCACGCCCATGAACAAAAAGTCTTCAACGTCTTTATAGGTCCAAGCGGCCGTTCCGATCATCGTGGCATAGGGGCTGTGCTTGAGGCGCCTGCTGCCCAGAAACATGAACAGACCAAAGGCCACCAGATAGGTCAGACCATACCAGTGCACGGCCACGGGGCCCAATTGCAGGGCAACGGGATCAATTTGCGGATGTATCATCATGGCCGATATTGTGCACGGGCCAGGTGAAGTCTCTGCCAGTTCAGAATTCGGTTCGCAGCTCATGTAAAAATACAGGCTATTCCCTTCGAGAGACTCCCATGGACATCAAACCCGTCATCCTCAACCCCCGCAGCAAGAACATCACCGAGGGCAAGTCGCGCGCGCCGAATCGCTCCATGTACTACGCCATGGGTTATGAGGAGTCTGACTTCAAGAAGCCCATGGTCGGCGTGGCCAATGGCCACAGCACCATCACCCCTTGCAACAGCGGCCTGCAGCGCCTGGCCGATGCGGCCATTGCCGGCATTGAAGAGGCCGGTGGCAATGCCCAGGTGTTCGGCACGCCCACCATTTCCGACGGCATGGCCATGGGCACCGAGGGTATGAAGTATTCACTGGTCAGCCGCGAGGTGATTTCCGACTGTATAGAGACCTGCGTGCAGGGCCAGTGGATGGACGGCGTGCTGGTGGTGGGCGGCTGCGACAAGAACATGCCAGGCGGATTGATGGGCATGCTGCGCGCCAATGTGCCGGCCATTTACGTCTACGGCGGCACTATTCTTCCGGGCAAATACCAGGGCCGCGACCTCAACATCGTCAGCGTGTTCGAGGCCGTGGGCGAGAACTCTGCCGGGCGCATGAGCGACGAAGACCTGCACCAGATCGAGCTGCGCGCCATCCCCGGCACCGGCTCCTGCGGCGGCATGTACACGGCCAACACCATGAGCTCGGCCTTCGAGGCCCTGGGCATCTCCCTGCCCTACTCCTCCACCATGGCCAATCCGCACGACGAGAAAATGAACTCGGCCAAGGAGTCGGCCAAGGTGCTGATCGAGGCCATCAAAAAGGACATCAAACCGCGCGACATCGTCACCCGCAAGTCGATTGAAAATGCCGTGGCCGTGATCATGGCCACCGGTGGTTCGACCAATGCCGTGCTGCACTTTCTGGCCATCGCCCACGCGGCGGAAGTGGAATGGACCATCGACGACTTTGAGCGTGTGCGCATCAAGACCCCGGTGCTGTGCGACCTCAAACCCAGCGGCAAATACCTGGCGGTGGACCTGCACCAGGCCGGTGGCATTCCCCAGGTCATGAAAACATTGCTGGCGGCCGGTCTGCTGCATGGCGACTGCATCACCATCAGCGGCCAGACCATTGCCGAGGTGTTGAAAGATGTTCCGAATGTGCCGCGCGCAAACCAGGACGTGATCCGCCCCATCAGCAATCCAATGTATGCCCAAGGCCACCTGGCCATTCTGAAGGGCAACCTATCGCCCGAGGGTGCCGTGGCCAAGATCACTGGTCTGAAGAACCCGGTGATGACCGGACCGGCCCGCGTGTTTGACGATGAACAGTCGGCGCTGAAGGCGATTCTGGCCGGCAAGATCAAGGCCGGCGACGTCATGGTGCTGCGCTACCTGGGCCCCAAGGGCGGCCCCGGCATGCCCGAGATGCTGGCTCCAACCGGCGCGCTGATTGGTGCGGGCTTAGGCGAAAGCGTGGGCCTGATTACCGACGGTCGTTTCTCCGGCGGCACCTGGGGCATGGTGGTGGGCCACGTGGCGCCCGAGGCGGCGGTGGGCGGCGTGATTGCCTTTGTGCAGGAAGATGACTCCATCACCATCGACTCGCGCCAGCTGATTCTGGAACTGAACGTGCCGGAGGCCGAAATCGCCCAACGCCGCGCCGCCTGGACGGCCCCCGCGCCGCGCTACACGCGTGGGGTGCAGGCCAAGTTTGCCTTTAACGCGTCGACCGCCAGCAAGGGCGCGGTGCTGGACAACTTCTAGGCAAGCCACATCCGAAGCGCTATGCATGGCGCACCAGCGAAAAAGCCACTGCAATACAGTGGCTTTTTTTGCGATCTTTTTGACTATCGCCTTTTGGATTTGCCCAGCGTGCCAATGTTTTGCCGGTTCTTGTTGATGCGGTCGTTCTTGCGCTCCAATTCGCGCTCCATGGCGCGCCGCTTGGTGTAACCGCTGGCATCGGCCCAGGCCCACCAAGCAACAGCCAGTGCAAACGGGGTCAGCACCCAGATCCAGGACCAAGCCGCAACCGGCCCATATGCCAGGTATTTCATGGCCATCAACACCAGCCCCAAGCCTAACAAGTACATGCGCCACTCCCTACAATTGCAGCTCCCGACTGTAATCCAATCCAGAGCATGCCATGACCCGCACTTTGCCCAACCTGCTGATCACCGCCGCCTGCGCCATGGCATCCTTGCCGGCTGCGGCGGATCTGGCCCTGGCGACCGCCAAGAACTGCATGAGCTGCCACCACCTAGACAAAAAGGTGGTAGGGCCAGCCTACAAGGACGTGGCTGCCAAATACCGGGGAGATAAAGCCGCAGCCGCGCGGCTTGCCGCCAAGGTCATGGAGGGCGGTGGAGGAGTCTGGGGCGTAGTGAAAATGCCATCCAATCCCCAGGTGAGCGAGGCCGAGGCCAAAAAGTTGGTGGCCTGGGTGCTGAGTCAATAGCCGCCATTTGCCGCCGTCAACCGCCTAAGTTCCTGTCTCCGCCTCGGTATCGTGTATGCGCGAGTAGTCCATATGCGATTTGCCCTGCGCGTCGGTGCTCAGCAGGTCCACATGGCGATGGCCCCAGCGGATCTTGTGGTGCTCGTAAATATGCCGCGACAGCATGGTCTGGCCGGTGGTTTCATCCACGCCGCTGATGCTGAGCACCAAAATCGCATCGCTCTGGGTCTGCGGATCGCGCAGGTCCTGCAGAGGCCCTTGCGGGTCTAGATCGTGCATCAGCGACCAGCCCAGAATGAACATGGGTTGCTCATCGCGCCGCAGCTTCAGGTCGTAAATACGCCTAAACTGTTTGCCTTCGGCCGTGTACTCGGTGCGTATCAATCGCAGCTTGGCCGAGGCGTCCACGATCATGTTTTGCCGCGCGTTGGCCATGCGTATCATCAGCGTCTGGCGCCCGTCCATGGTGCTCACCACCGGATGCTCGGAAAACAAAATCCTCGCCCTGGGCAGTGAAAAACGCGCAAACATCACGCCGGTGATCAAGGCCACACTGCTCATGCCGATAAAGATTTCCACCGTCGCCACCGCATGCGCATACAGCGTGGCCGGGTGCATATCGCCATAGCCCACCGTGGCCAGGGTTTCCACACTGAAGAAAAAAGCGCCCCAGAATCCGTCTGGAAACTGGTTGGCAATCGCCCCGTCAAAGACCATGTAAAGGCCGGCAAAAAGCGTATTCAGCAGCAAAAAAGCGCTGGCGCAGATGACCATAAACCACCACCAGCTCAGCGTCATGGCGTAGTGGTACACGTCCTGCAAATAGGCGCTCGGCAGGCCGTGGGTTTGGACCTCGGTGGAGCCCATGCGGATCTTGCGCGTGCGGGCAAAGCTGCCGGTTCGCTTGTCTTTGGCTTGCGTCATGGCCCGATTGTGAGGGAAACCGCTACCGTCTCGTCGGACACAAAAAAACCGCCCTGAGGCGGTTTTTTTGCGGTTTTTTTGTTGGCAGCTAAGCTGGATCAGTAGGCTTGGCCCAACTGGTCCAGAATCGCTGGGTTTTCCAGGGTCGAGGTGTCCTGGGTAATGGCTTCGTTCTTGGCGATCGAGCGCAGCAAGCGGCGCATGATCTTGCCGGAACGGGTCTTGGGCAGGTTTTCACCAAAGCGGATGTCCTTGGGCTTGGCAATCGGTCCGATTTCCTTGCCCACGTGGTCGCGCAGCAACTTGGCAATGGCCTTGGCCTCGTCACCCATGGGCAGCGAGCGCTTCAGCACGACGAAGGCGCAGACGGCTTCACCGGTGGTGTCGTCCGGGCGGCCGACCACGGCGGCTTCGGCCACCAGATCGGTATAGCTCACCAGCGCCGATTCGATTTCCATGGTGCCCATGCGGTGACCCGACACATTCAACACGTCATCGATACGGCCGGTAATGGTGAAGTAACCGGTCTTTTCGTCACGGATCGCGCCGTCGCCAGCCAGGTAGTACTTGCCCTTGAAATCATCGGGGTAGTAGCTCTTCTTGAAACGCTCGGGGTCGCCCCAGATGTTGCGGATCATGGAAGGCCATGGCTTTTTGACGACCAGAATGCCGCCTTGGCCATTGGGCACGTCCTTGCCGGTTTCGTCCACGATGGCTGCCATGATGCCCGGGAAGGGCAGCGTGCAGGAACCGGGAATCATGGGCGTGGCACCGGGCATGGGGGTGATCATGTGACCACCGGTTTCGGTCTGCCAGAAGGTGTCTACGATGGGGCAACGGCTGCCGCCCACATGCTTGTAGTACCACTCCCAGGCCGCAGGGTTGATGGGCTCGCCCACCGAACCCAGCAGGCGCAGGCTGGTCAGGTCGTAGCTCTTCGGATGCACGGAATCCTTGGCTTCGGCGGCCTTGATCAGCGAGCGGATGGCGGTGGGTGCGGTGTAGAACACGGTGCACTTGTGGTCCTGAATCATCTTCCAGAAGCGGCCGGCGTCCGGGTAAGTGGGCACACCTTCAAACACGATTTCGGTACCGCCCAGGGCCAGAGGGCCGTAGGTGATGTAGGTGTGGCCGGTAACCCAGCCGATGTCGGCCGTGCACCAGAACACATCGTCGGCCTTCAAATCGAAGGTCCACTTGGTGGTCAATGCTGCGTGCAGCAGGTAGCCGCCGGTGGAATGTTGCACGCCCTTGGGCTTGCCGGTGGAACCCGACGTGTACAGCAGGAACAGGGGATGCTCGGCTTCCACCCATTCCGGTTCGCACAGCAGAGATTGGCCCGCAACGACGTCGTCCATCCAGGTATCACGGCCTTCGGTCATGGCAATGGCAGAGCCACTGCGCTTGACCACCAACACATTCTTGACGGAATCGCAACCACCCAGGGCCAGAGCCTCATCGACGATGGCTTTCAGGGGCAGCAGTTTGCCACCGCGCACCTGGTGGTCGGCGGTGATGACGGCGACAGCGCCGGTGTCTTCAATGCGGTCGCGCAGCGACTGGGCCGAGAAGCCGCCGAACACCACGGAATGGGTGGCGCCGATACGGGCGCAGGCCTGCATGGCGGCCACGCCGTCGATGGACATGGAGATGTAGATGACCACGCGGTCACCCTTTTTGACGCCCATGCCGCGCAGGCCGTTGGCGATCTGGCTGACCTTGTCGAGCAGCTCCTTGTAGGTGATCTTGGTGACTTCGCCGCCGTCGGCTTCAAAAATGATGGCGGTCTTGTTGCCCAGGCCCTTGTCGACGTTGCGGTCCAGGCAGTTGTAGGAGGCGTTGAGGCGTCCGTCGGCAAACCACTTGAAGAACGGCGCGTCGCTTTCATCCAGCACCTGGGTGAAGGGTTCTTTCCAGGTCAGGAATTCATTCGCCAAACGACCCCAATAGCCTTCGTAATCGGTCTCCGCTTCCTGGCACAGGGCGTCGTAAGCGGCCATGCTGGGGATGGCGGCGTTCTTGACGAACTCGGCGCTGGGCAGGTAAGTTGTCAGGGGGGTGGCAGTGCTCTCGCCTGCAGTCGTTGTAGTCATCTAGAGTGTCTCCTCGGTTGAATCAAAACTGGGCGGATGTTGGTGCCACGCACTTACACATCACTGACTTAGGTCACGGTTTGTCAGGTCGCGTCAGTTGGACGTGGGTCGGATTGGCTAAACTCCTGCGCTAGATCAATCACACCCTCCTTCCACACCCATCATGACCACCTCCATCCGCCAGGCTGACCTGATCGAATCCGTTGCCGCTGCCCTGCAGTACATCAGCTACTACCATCCCGCAGACTACATCGCACATCTGGCCCGTGCCTACGAGCGCGAGCAAAGTCCTGCAGCCAAGGATGCGATTGCCCAGATCCTCACCAACAGCAAGATGAGCGCCACCGGCCACCGCCCAATCTGCCAGGACACCGGCATCGTCAATGTGTTCCTCAAGGTCGGCATGGACATTCGCTGGGAGGGCTTTACCGGCAGCCTGGATGACGCCATCAACGAAGGCGTGCGCCAGGGCTACAACCACCCCGACAACACCCTGCGCGCCAGCGTCGTGGCCGACCCTGAGTTTCTGCGCAAGAACACCAAGGACAACACGCCCGCCGTCATTTTTACCGAAATCGTGCCCGGCAGTACCGTCGAAGTGACAGTCGCGGCCAAGGGCGGCGGCAGCGAAAACAAAAGCAAGATGATCATGCTCAACCCCGGCGACTCGGTGGTCGACTGGGTGCTGAAAACCGTGCCGACCATGGGTGCTGGCTGGTGCCCACCTGGCATGCTGGGAATCGGCATTGGCGGTACCGCCGAGAAGGCCGTACTGATGGCCAAGGAAAGCCTAATGGACGACCTGGACATGTACGAGCTGCAGGCCAAATCCTCCAGTGGCGCGGCGCTCACGCAAACCGAACAGCTGCGTCTGGAACTGTTCGAGAAGGTCAACGCCCTGGGCATTGGCGCCCAAGGCCTGGGCGGCCTGACTACCGTGCTGGACATCAAGATCAAAATGTACCCCACCCACGCGGCCAGCAAGCCCGTGGCCATGATCCCCAACTGCGCCGCCACCCGCCACGCCCACTTTGTGATGGACGGCTCCGGCCCGGTCTACCTGACCCCGCCCAGCCTGGACCTGTGGCCCAACGTCAACTGGACGCCCGACTATGTCAAGAGCAAAAAGGTTGATCTCAACACCTTGACCAAGGAAGAAGTGGCCAGCTGGAAGCCGGGCGACACCCTGCTGCTCAACGGCCGGATGCTGACCGGCCGCGACGCCGCACACAAACGTATCCAGGGCATGCTGGCCAAGGGCGAGCCGCTGCCGGTGGACTTCACCAACCGCGTGATTTATTACGTCGGACCGGTCGACCCGGTCGCCGGTGAAGCTGTCGGTCCTGCTGGCCCCACCACCGCCACCCGCATGGATGGTTTTACCGAGATGATGCTGTCGCAAACCGGCCTGATCTCCATGGTCGGCAAGGCCGAGCGCGGCCCGGTCGCCATTGAAGCCATCAAGAAGCACAAGAGCGCCTACCTGATGGCCGTGGGCGGCGCCGCCTACTTGGTCAGCAAGGCCATCAAGCACGCCAAGGTGGTGGGCTTTGCCGATCTGGGCATGGAAGCCATTTACGAATTCGACGTGGTGGACATGCCCGTCACCGTGGCCGTGGATGCTGGCGGCACCAGCGCCCACATCACCGGACCCGCTGAATGGCAAAAAAAGATTGCCACCGGTGAGTTCAAAAACATTCCGGTGACCTCGCGCTAATTTCGCTTTAAACCCATTGCACGTGGCCGCAGACAGAACGCGCCCCATCGGTGTCTTTGACAGCGGTGTGGGGGGCCTGAGCGTGCTCCGAGCGCTGCAGGCCGAGCTGCCGCTGGAGCGCTTTGTCTATGTGGCCGACAACGGCCACGCCCCCTATGGCGAGCGCGACGATGCCCATGTGCTAAGGCGCTCGCATGCCATCGCCGACTACCTGATTGCCAGCCATGGCATCAAGGCGCTGGTGGTGGCCTGCAATACGGCCACCGCTGCGGCCATTCATGCCCTGCGTACTACCTATCCCGACCTGCCCATCATCGGTATTGAGCCGGCCCTCAAGCCCGCTGTTGCGCTCAGCAAAACCGGCGTGATCGGCGTCATGGCCACCCGTGGCACGCTCCACAGCGAAAAATTCCGCAAACTCCTGTCCAGCTTGGATGGCAAGGGCCACTTTGTGCTGCAGGCCTGCGACGGACTGGCCGATGCGATTGAAAACTCCGACAACGAGCGCGTGCTGGGCCTGTGCCGCAGCTATACCACTGGCATGGGCGCATTTGGAACGCAGGCCGGACAAATGGACTGCTTGGTGCTGGGTTGCACCCACTACAGCTTCGCCGCCAATGTTCTGCAGACGCTGATTGGCGCTGAGGTTCCCTTGCTGGAAGGCGGTGTGTCGGTGGCGCGTCAGACCCGACGCCTGTTAGAGCAATTAAAACCATCCAGCCTCGGCCTGCCAAGACCATGGTCTAGCGCGCAGTCCCAGGCGCCGATTTTCTATTCCACCGGCAAGCTGGAACTGCTCGAATCTGCAGTGAGACGTTGGCTGCAAATGGACGACCGGGCCACGCTGCTGAACGTCTAAATCCCGTATGGCCGCAGCCCACCCAGAAGTGCGGCTGCCCCCTTTATGCCGAGCTAAGCTGATGCGACCAGATCCGTGACCACAGGCGCTCCACCACAGCGTCGCCTCGCAAAGCGGCCAGACGCGGGTCATCGCGGGTCCAAGCAAACTGGGGGATGCCACGCTCACTGGCATCCTGCAACAAGGCAATCGCCCGGCCTCGGTCGCCCAGCGCCAGATACACCGGCGCCATGCAGGCTGAAGGTTGCGGCAGAGTCGAGCTCTCAATCGTATTCAGCACGCTGCGCGCCTCCTCATGGCGCCCGCCAAAGGCCAGCGCATAGGCCAGTGGTGTGTGCAACAGCGGTGTATGGGGAGCAAGCTCCAGGGCCTTCCAGCCGCAGGCCACCGCCTCGTCATGCAAGCCATTGACCGAGGCCAGAACCGAAGCGATGCCCTGTGCGCTATCGACGGTGGGAAAGCGTTTGGCCAGCAGCTGCGCCACCTCCAGCCCATCGACGCTCTTGCCGGCAAACATCAGATACAGCGCCAAAATGGAATTCACGGAATGGCTGACCGAGTTGAGATCCAGCGCGCGGCGCATCATGTGGACCGACTCTTCGTTGCGCCCGGCGGCCTGCAAGGCCCAGCCACGCAGCAAATTGGCAACCCAGTAGTCCGGATCAATGGAAATCGCACGGTCCAAATCGTCCAGCCCCCGCTCACCCTCCTGGTCAATTAGCACCCGCACCCAGCCCAAAATCGACAGAGCCGATGCCGATTGCGGGTCTATAGTGAGTGCAGTCTGTGCCGCCTCCTTGGCCAGCCAGCCCGCCTCCCGCGGTGGGCGCAGCGAGCGCATGGCCTGAAAAATGCGAATTTCTGCAAGCGTCGCCCAGGCCGCCGAAAAACTGGGGTCCAGGCTGATGGCCAAACGCACGGCATGGGCGGCAGCCTCAATGTCCTCCACCGACTGTCTGGCCAGAAATTCGCGGCCGCTGATCAGGGCGGCAATGGCATTGGGGCGCATGGAATGGGTCAGGGCATTCAGCGAGGAGGACTCCTTCAGGCTGGCCTCGCGAATCGGCACCGTGATGCGAAAACCGGCGTTGTAGACGGTCTCGACCACTTCGGGCCCGCCCGAGGTCTGCATGGCCACACGCAAACGGTAGACGGTGCGCGAAATGCTTTCATCCGAGGTTTCGCTGGTGCCCCAGACCTTGACCATCAGATCTTCCTTGCGCACGATCTGACCGCTGGCCACCAGCAGCGTCAACAGCAGCCCTTTTTCCTTGGGTGGCAGATGCACGGCGCGACCGTCATAGCTCAACCCGGCATGTGCATCAAAGCAGTAATTGGCGAATTTGTAGAGAGTGGTCATCAATCCATGAAGCGCTTGCGCTTCCCCCGTGAGCAGCCGCTTGGCAGGCCGTGCAGGGCACGGAACGTCCACGGCCAGGTGTTCTGTCCGCGTGCAGCGACTATGGATTTCTTCTAGAGTTCAGGATGTCGAATTTGTCCATTTCTGGACATTTTTCGAAAATTTATGTACAGGGACCATCAGATAGTTGCCAAGATCAAGTTTGGACAGGCGCCCACGCGTCCATTTGCAGGACGTGCAATGGGACTGTGAAGGGGGGATGGTGTGCCCGGAGGGGATCGAACCCCCGACCCACGCCTTAGAAGGGCGTTGCTCTATCCAACTGAGCTACGGGCACTTTGCTGTGAATCCAGCGCCGTTGCGTGCCTTGCAAGGCCTAGGCGCACAATGCCTCGGCCGCACTGCATGGCAAGCCCCCCATCATATCGCCATCGCGCAGCCCGCTTCGCCCCACGCCCTGTTTTCTGGGCGCCACAGGCGCCCGCCTAGCGCCAGTGGCGACCACCGCCCCAGTAGCCGAAGTCCAGATTGACGCCAACCGGCGGATAGTAGGGCCTGGCGTAATAAGGTTGGTACACCGGTTGGGTTTGAACGATGACGGGAGCTTGCTGGTACACCGGTGCGGATGAGGCCCCGTCGCCCTGGTAGGCTTGACCCTGCGCGCCCACCGGCGACACGCTGAGCTGGATGCTCGGGCCCGGGTCCTGCGGCATTTGCACGGAATACTGCTTGCCGCCAAATTCATAGGTCACGTTGTAGCCTACCGTCCTGTTTTCCACGAAGTTCTGCGTGCTGCAGTTCTGCACGGTTTGCACTTGGGGCGGCGGTGCACCCTCGATGCGGTCCCCGACAATGGCGCCGCCCACGATGCCCAACATGGTGGCTGCCGCATTGCCCGAACCCCGGCCCACCGCGTTGCCCATGGCACCGCCGGCCAGGGCGCCCATCACCGCTCCGGCGCCAGACTTCTGCTGCTGCACGGCCACTTGCTGTTGCGAGCAGACCTGGTGCGGAACCGCCACCTGCTGGATGATGGGTTGCGAGGACAGCACCCGTCCCACGTCTTGAGCGCTGGCCGCGCAGCAAGCGGAAACCGCAACGAAAAGTAGGAGAAATTTGTACGAGCTCATGGTTTTACCTTGTTGGAGCCCCGACTATGCACCCCGTACGCAAATTCAGTAGCTCGTTCTGTAAATGCCAGGTAAATCTGGAAACCTACGGTAACAGCAGCATACAAGCAAGAGCCGAGGCGGTGGGCGCAAGCGGCCATCGTCTCCATGGGCTCGCTGAGCCCCCTGCTCACTGCATCTTCATGCCTTCATGGTGCATGTGCCCCTCCATCGCATCCTTGCCGTGGTCCGACAACTGCGCGTCAAACCACTTATGCAAAGCCGTCACCATCTTCGCGTCCGTTGTCGTATAGGTCAATTCGGCGCCGTCTTTGATGTCGCGAAACTCGATCGCGATCTGTCCCGGCTGGGCGGCCTTGAGCTCTGCCAGTCCCAGCATCGCCTGACCATGGATATGGGTCGGACCGGAAAAGTCGCCCTTCAAAAACTGCTCCTGAATATCCCGCAAGTGCTGGCGTATCAGCTTGATTTGGACATCGTCGCCTGTGATCTTGGCCACCACCTGCTGCGTACCGCCGGTTTCGCTTTTAGCGAAGATGTGGGTCGTCGCGGCCAGCGTGAATGGCATGACATCCTTGCCAAGCTGTGAGACCTCCGCTTGCCGCTGGGCTTCGGCCATCATCTTCATGTGCGCGGCGTGGTCCATGGTCTGTGCGTTTGCTGCGCCGGCCAAAACTACAGCAGCCATGGCGATCACGTTCAAAAACTTCATTCTTGTCTCCTGGCTCAACACGACTTGCAGCCCGATCCCACGCTCTTGTGGTGGCGGGCGAGGATCATCTTCACCAGCTTTAACGGCAGATTTCTGATCGCAGCAGGCAAGAGCCCCTCCGCCTTGAACGAGAAGGCCGCCGCCCAGCGTGTGTAGGGCCGCAGCCAAGCCGTAGCTTGTAGAAATTCTTTTTGCTCTGCGCTATTCACAAAATAGTTTCCTTATTGATAAACCGGCGTTTTTCTAGCAGCATAAACCACTCACGAACCGACTTCATCAATAAGCTACGATGACGCTTTTGGTCGAACCCGACCGCCATGGCCTTGCGACACTATGGAAAGTGCCAAAATCACCGCACACAGTGTGTGATGACGCCCTCTCATTAGGCACACTCCTCCAGACAGCACGGGGGGCCGCTCGCCACTCGGCACGTGCCTTTGCCACCCTTCGGAGGCCGTGCTCAACCTCTTGCCAAATCCGCAAAAAAGAGCATTCTTCAAAGAAGACGGCCAAGCGGTCGTCGACGAGAATGGAGAAAGGGTGCCACATTCCACCCCTTAGACTTGGAGATCGCCATGAACTGCCTTGACACCGCATGGAAGCAACACTCCCCCGAACTGCGCTCGTGGACGCGGCGTCGCCTCGGAAAGCCGCAGGATGTCGACGACATGATGCAGGACCTCTTCGTGAAGGCCCTGCGCCAAGGCCAAGGCTTTTGCAGTGTTTCCAACGCGCGGGCTTGGCTTTTCGAAGTCGCCCGCAACGCCTTGGCCGACCGGCTCAAAGTCCAGCGCGAGCTCGTCGAGCTTCCCGACGACCTGGCGTCCGAGGGTGACGACCTAGACGCGGTGGACTTGCTCTCCGCCTGCCTGCCTCGCGTGCTCTCCGAACTCGATCCCGCCGACCGCGAAGCCATCTCGCTTTGCGACCTCCAAGGCATGCCGCAAGCCGAATACGCCCAGAAGGCTGGGATCAAGCTGAGCGCGGCCAAATCGCGCCTCCAGCGGGCGCGCCAGAAGATGCGCGAGCGCATGACCGAGGCTTGCCAGGTGTCTTTCGACGGCCACGGACACGTCGCCGACTTCGTTCCACGTCCGCCTTTGGACGCCGCCCAGCTCACCTGAACCCCGCATCGCGCATGCGCGCTTTGCTCCGGCGCGAATAAATTCAAAAATAGTTCGCGGAATTTGCGTCTTTTGGGGCTCTCGGTCGTCTTCATCTGCATGAACGCCATCCCACTTTCCCCAAAAACCTTCTCCGCCAGGCACCCCATCGCTTTCCTCGCGGCTGCCGCCTTCGCCTGGTTCGCCTTCTACGAGACCCTGAACCCGGCCTCCGAAGCGCTGGTCGCCCTGATGCCCGTAGCCCGCGACACCCATCTCGGCGGCGCGCTTCAATTTTTCCTCTACGACACGCCCAAGGTGCTCATGCTGCTCACCGGCGTGGTCTTCGTCATGGGCATGGTCAACAGCTACTTCACGCCCGAGCGCACGAGGGCCATGCTGGCGGGAAAGTCCGAAGGAGTCGCCAACGTGATGGCCGCCTCCCTCGGCATCGTGACCCCCTTTTGCTCATGCTCGGCGGTGCCTCTTTTCATCGGATTCGTCCAAGCCGGGGTCCCGCTGGGCGTCACGTTTTCCTTCCTGATCTCCGCGCCCATGGTCAACGAAGTGGCCTTGACCCTGCTGTTCGGCATGTTCGGCTGGAAGATCGCCTTGCTGTACATGGGCCTGGGCCTCAGCGTCGCCATCGTAGCGGGCTGGATCATTGGGCGGCTGGGCATGGAAGCCTACCTTGAAGACTGGGTGCGCGAGATGCCCAAAATGTCGGCCCGATTCGAAGACTCCGGCCTCTCGATGGGCGAGCGCATTCAAAGCGGCTTCGACTCCGTGCGCGAAATCGTCGGCAAAGTCTGGCCTTACATCCTGGTCGGCATCGCGGTCGGCGCGGGCATCCACAGCTACGTTCCCGAGGACTTCATGGCCAGCTTCATGGGCAAGGAATCGTGGTGGTCGGTGCCGCTTGCCGTCCTGGTCGGCGTGCCGCTGTACTCCAACGCCGCGGGAGTCATCCCCATCGTCCAAGCCCTGTTGGCCAAAGGCGCCGCCTTGGGCACCGTGCTGGCCTTCATGATGAGCGTGATCGCCCTCTCGCTTCCGGAAATTATCATCCTGCGCAAGGTGCTCAAAATCCGCCTAATCGCCACCTTCGTCGGAGTCGTCGCTGCGGGCATCCTGCTTGTCGGCTATGTATTCAACGCCGTGCTCTGAATCGAATACCCCCATCAACCACCCACCCGAATCGACATCAACAAGGAGAAATCATCATGGACATCAAAGTGCTTGGAACCGGCTGCGCCAACTGCAAAAACACGATCAACCTCATCGAACAGGTCGCCAGCGCCAAAGGCGTGCCCGTAAAGCTCGAGAAGGTCGAAGAGCTGCGCGCAATCATGGGCTACGGTGTCATGAGCACGCCAGGCGTGGTCATCGACGGCAAGGTCGTCCATGCGGGGGGCGTCCCCAGCCGCGAAAAAATCGAAAAATGGCTCAGCGCATGAATATCGGAGGCCGAGCCATGCATCCGCAAAAGAAATTCCACATGGTCTTCTCCGCCCTCATGGGGGCGATGATGATCTCCATCATGACCTTGGTCATCACCGCCGTGAACGTGGGCCTTGGCCCCCAATTCTTCGCGTCTTGGGCGAAGGCTTTTGCCATCGCCTACCTCATCGGAGTTCCAGTGATCTTTTTTCTCGCGCCCGTCGCGCGGAAGCTCACGGGCCGAATCCTCGGCATGCAGCCGTAGACCCGCGCCTTAGCCCACATCCTCTCAACCTTCCATTCCATCGGAGAACCGCCATGCTTGCAGAAGCCAAAGAAGTTTGCCCCTCCACCACCCGCAGGATGCTCGAGTCGGGAGCCTTGATGATCGACGTGCGCGAGGCCGCCGAGGCAGCCGCCTTCGCCTTCGATGTCCCGGCCCTCGTCAATATCCCTCTAAGCGAACTTGAACGCCGCTGGGAGGAAGTTCCGCGCGGGCGGCCCGTCGTCTTCGCCTGCGAGTCGGGCGCGCGCAGCCTCAAGGCAACCTACCATCTCCAATTCCACGGCTACGACAACGTGAGCAACATGAGCGGAGGCATCGTCAAATGGAGCGCCAAAGGCTTTCCAGTCAAGGGCGCCCGCTCGCCTTGCGGATGCGCCACCGGGTGCTGCGAACCGAGCGCCGCCGAAAGCTCGGCCTGCTGCGGCGAGGCGGCGGCTCCGACTTCCTGCTGCTGATTACACTGCGCTCAACAGGCCTGCCGTCGAACATGATCGTGGCTCGACCCGGCTATCAGCTTGGCGATCGTCGCCATCGTCGTCGCCGGCACGTGGGGGCTGTTGCGCGAATCCCTCGGCCTCGCCCTGGCCGCCGTGCCTCCCCACATCGACGCGCGAGCCGTCGAAAGCTTCCTGGCAAGCCTGCCCGGCTTGGCCTCCATCCACGATCTCCACATCTGGGAAATGAGCACCATGGAATCCGCGCTCACGGTCCATCTGGTCATCCCGGCGGGATACCCCGGCGACGCGTTCATGGGCCGCGCCGTGCATGAATTGGAAGAACGCTTCTCGATCCATTACGCCACCTTGCAGATCGAGCAGGGCACGACGGAGCAAGCTTGCTCTCTGGCTCATTCCACGCGAACCTCCATGCCTGCGCATGCCTGAATCTCAACCGGAACCGAACATGGCCGCCATCGAACTGAAATCCACGCTGACCTGCCCTCAGTGCGGCCACGCCAAGACCGAGACCATGCCCACCGAGGCCTGCCAGTGGTTCTACGAGTGCGAGGGCTGCAAATCCATCCTCAAGCCCAAGGCGGGCGATTGCTGCGTGTACTGCTCCTACGGCGACGTGCCGTGCCCGCCCATTCAAGAAAGCGGGGCCAAAGGATGCTGCGCATAATTTCCGCTTGAATGGACTCCTCCAATCAACGCCAAGCCCGGCAACACCGGTCCAATTGCATGGCCAACACCGCCTCGGAAATCAATCCCTGGTGGCTAAATGCCAATCGACCGTCGGGGCCATAGATCAAAGTCATCGGCAGCGCGGACGAATCCATGGCTTTCCCCCAAAAATTGCCGTCGTCCACAAGGACATGCTCCAGACGAAATGGAACCATGCGGAGGTATCGCCGGACCACCTCCAGCGACTCGCCTTCGTTCACGAATACGAATTCAATGTCCGGATGGAGCTTCTAGGCGCGGGCAAGGGCAGGCATCTCCCTCTGGCATGGCGGGCACCGGCCAAATATTCAGGCTCATGCCCACCCTATCGCGTGGCCTCTCCACGCATTGCCACCAAGCCAATGACCGCAGATCGTCCCTTGTGGCCGTCGCCCTCCGCCAGTTCGGTCTCGTATTCGTCCAGTGCTTGAATATTCAAATCGCCAAACGACTTCCCCGTCCGCCACGCAAAGGATTCGTGAGCCCGCTTTCCACACCGACGCCTGGCGACGCAGCCACTCGTTGGGCTCGGTGCCGAAAACATACCCGTCTTTGGCGAAGCGGTTGTTCCAAGTCTGCGCGGGGTGGGTGAACGGGGCGCTGTTTGTAGTGGTCATGCTGTGGACGGCTCTTGAAATTGGCGAGGTCGGCGCCCATGTGTGGACATCAAACCATACCCCAACGGGTATGCAACTTCAAAGCCCAAGGTCGGAGTCCCTATGGAAAAACAACTTCACGCGGTTTGCGCTTCATGCAATGCCGTCAACCGCATACCAGCCGAGCGGAATGGAAAAGAAATCAACTGCGGAAAATGCCATCTGCCCTTGTTCGGCACAGCTCCGCTGTCGGTAGGCCAAGCCGCGTTTTCGGCGCAGATCGCCAAGAGCGACGTACCGGTCGTCGTGGACTTCTGGGCACCGTGGTGCGGCCCCTGCAAGGCGATGGCGCCCGCATTCGCCCAAGTGAGCGCCAGGATGGACTCCCGCGCCAGATTCATCAAAGTGAATACCGAAGAAGAGCAGGCGTTGGGCGCGCAATACGGCATCCGCAGCATCCCGACGCTTGCCATTTTTCAGGCGGGAAAAGAAATTGCCCGCATTTCAGGAGCAATGCCCGCGGCCAATCTTGAACAATGGGTCGACAGCCATATTGCCCGATAGGGCCACCACGGTATTGCACCGCGCGCCCAAGCCAATATCAGTGGGGCTTGACGCAGTGGCAGTAGACAAAGCGCTGGATGGAGCCCCATGCCGCCTTCGCCACCACCTGCTGCGTACCGCCGGTTTCGCTTTTAGAGAAGACATGGGTCGTCGCTGCCAACGTGAATGGCATGACATCCTTGCCAAGCTGTGAGACCTCCGCTTGCCGCTGGGCTTCGGCCATCATCTTCATGTGCGCGGCGTGGTCCATGGTCTGTGCGTTTGCTG
>Ga0118677_10003468_pt1 | contig 29760 bp, 24 predicted proteins | sample AliMusrvi5mmetaG_FD_86154 | JGI IMG/M metagenome (GOLD analysis project Ga0118677, IMG submission 86154) | reverse complement strand
CCTTCAAGTATCCAAGATTCGATCCGTTTACGAAGTAAGCTTTTCCCTCAGCCACTTTCCATTGCTGGTCGGCAGCTTGATACCCACGGTTAAGCACACGGATTCCACCATCATCACGCATACTATACTCAGCTGTGACTCGGGTTAATCCACGTTCAAACGAATGATCCAGCCGTGCGATTTCATACCACTTGCCCAGATATCGCTCAGCATTGAAATTCACCACAGGTTTGACATTGGCGGGAATTCCCACACATCCCGACATCAACATAGTTAATAATAATGAAACTCGCCTCATGTCATATACAGATGGGGTTCAAAAGCAAATGACCCCGACTAAGGTTTACGGTTATTTCCATCGAGCTCCACTACCTAGCAGCAACTACAGCTTTTTGTGGGAACCATCGCAGAATGGAGCCCCTGCCGTATGTTTGCACTAGCAGAGCGCAACGCGTTTAGTGGCTTCGAGCTTGAACTCCAACGGTATGAAGCCAGTCCCCTTATGGGAGCCGTCACAATTCGGCTGTTTTTTTGATTGGCCGCAGGCGCACCACCAGTAAGTACCAGCGGGCAATTCGAGTACGATAGGTTTCTTGTCAGCAATAACGGGTTGGTTCATGGTTTACGCCTTGCCGCCAAAGGACACGTAGTCATCCAAGTCCAAGATATCAAACAACGTGTAGATGTCTTCACGAGTTTTGCTGAGCTTCTCCAGATAACCGTTAAACCATTGCCGCATTTCCAAGCTCCCAGGTCCACTTTGTTCCTGATATGTATTCCACTGGAAGATTTCCCAGACGGTGGGTTTGGTTGTGGAATGTGCGGTAATCCAGCGCAGGATCGCTTCATCTCCTTTACCTAATGCGAGTTGTTTCTTGAGATCGTCCGCTTTGATACCCGCGAAGTTAAGAATGTGCTGATCGAGCGGACAATCGAAGTGATATTCACCGTTCTTGCCGGCCAGTGTGGCCCGACCTTTATCGAGGCAACGTGGTAAGATGGCGTAGCCGCCTAGTCTCACACGTGGACTGCGCGGTGGACGTTTTGTAAGATCTGGTGCGGATAAGTTTTTGTTAGGCATTGGTGATTCTTCCTTTCGGTTGATAAGACACCCATAACAGAATTGTGGTTGTTTTCAAGCAGAGCCGTCGCAGCACAAGCTCCAGCAGATGCCTATCAGACTTCGATGGCGACCCAGTGATTGGGGCGGACTTCGCGCCATTCGGTGTGGCGGTCTTGGATTTACCGGCAGGCTTCTTCGGATGCCAGATAGTCAAGCACGATCCGGTGCCGGGCTGGAAATCAGTTTGAATTCTTGACTCACTGCGGTTGGTGTCTACAATCATGGTTGGTAACCGGTGCAATGGTCGCACTGAACCACAAGAATGGAACCGAGTCTGATGAAAACGAAACACAACTCAGCAATCACTAGTGAACCGTCCCGCCAATGCAATGTCCGGTCGCCGCGACGCGGTTGCACTTTGATATTAGTGATGACGGGGCTGTTGCTCCAGTTGCTGCCGACTCCGGCGCGCGCCCAATACATTTACACAACCAACAACAACTCGATCACCATCACCGGTTATTCCTCTTCCAATGATGATAGTGTGATCACCATCCCCAGTCTGCTCACGGATCTGCCGGTCACCAGCATCGGCGACACTGCATTCCAATACTGCACCAACCTGATCAACGTCACAATCCCAACCAGCGTCACCAACATTGAGTTAAAGGCATTCAAAGGCTGCACCAGTCTGGCGAGCGTTATAATCCCCGCTGGCGTCACCAAAATCGGGGCCAATGCGTTCAGCGGTTGCAATAACCTGACGAACATTACGATCCCCAACAGTGTCACCAGCATCGGAGCCGATGCGTTCAGTAGTTGCAAAAATCTGACCAGCATCACCATCCCCAACAGTGTCACCAGCATCGGGGCCTATGCGTTCTATGATTGTGGCCTGACCAGCATCACCATCCCCAACAGCATCACTAATATCGGGGGCTTTGCGTTCATTGGCTGCACCAGCTTGACCAATGTTACGATCCCGACCAGTGTTACCAAAATTGGGGCATTTGCCTTCTATGGCTGCGGTTTGACCAGCATCACCATCCCCGACAACGTCACCAGCATTGAGGCGGATGCCTTCGATCGCTGTACCAATCTGACCAGCATCACCATCCCAACCAGCATCAACAGCATCAAGGCATTGACGTTCTATAATTGCGGCCTGACCAGCATCACCATCCCCGACAACGTCACCAGCATTGGGGAGATGGCGTTCACTGACTGCGCCAAATTAACCAACGTCACAATCGGCAATGGCGTTACCAATATCGAGCAAAGTGCATTTGCTGACTGTGTCAGCCTAAACAACATCACGATTGGCAACCATGTCGTTAAAATCGGGAGCCTTGCGTTCGAGCAATGCACTAACTTGACCAACATCACAATCCCGAGCAGCATCATTAAAATCGGGGATGGTGCGTTCCATAAATGCGGCAACCTGACTGAAGTCTTTTTCCTCGGTAACGCCCCCAAACTTAGTTCGGCGATATTCGACAGCGACAACAAAGCCACAATCCATTACCTGCCGGGGGCGACAGGCTGGGAAACGAACTTTAGCGGTCGCCCAACCACCCCATGGACAGGGAAGACTCCGTAGGCCGCGGTGAGCAGCATTAGAATGGTTGGCTGACCCGGTGACTGCCGGGCGCAGTCGAATCAGACTTCGACGGCGACCCAGTGATCAGGGCGGACTTCGCGCCACTCGGTGGGACGGTCTTGAATTTTGCGGCGCGCTTCTTCCGGTGAGAGATCGTCGAGCACGATCCGTTGCCGTCGTTGGGCCGGGTCAAGCTCCGGGACCGCGGACAGCAAGGCTTGCGTGTACCGGTGCAGTGGGTGATCGTAGATCTCCGCCGCGGTCGCGGCTTCAACCAGCTTGCCAAAATACATCACCAGCACCCGGTTGCTGATGTGTTCGACCACCGCCAAGTCATGGGCGATGAACAGGTACGTCAGCTTGAATTGATCTTGCAGGTCGCTGAGCAGGTTGATGATTTGCGCCTGCACGCTCACATCGAGCGCGCTGACCGGTTCGTCGCAGACGATGAATTTCGGTTGCACCGCCAGCGCCCGCGCGATGCCGATGCGTTGCCGCTGGCCGCCGCTGAACTCGTGCGGGTACCGGCGCGCGTGTTCCGGCAAGAGGCCAACCGATTTCAACAATTCCGCCACGCGCGTTTGCTCGTCACTCTTGCTCGCGCACAGTTTGTGGATGTGCAACGGTTCGGCAATGATGTGGCCGACGGTCATGCGCGGGTTGAGCGAGCCGTACGGATCCTGAAAAATCATCTGGGCGTGACGGCGAAAGGCGCGGAGGTCGGTGACGGTCTGGCCGGCATATTGAATCGTGCCGGCTGTCGGCGCGATTAGTTGGAGAATCGTTCGCCCCAGCGTCGTCTTGCCGCAGCCGCTTTCGCCGACGAGACCGACGCATTCGCCTTCGTTGATCGCGAACGAAACACCATCCACCGCTCGCACCCAGCCGACCGGCCGTTGCAGAATGCCCGCCCGGATCGGGAAATGGGTTTTCAGATTGTTGACTGTGACAAGGCTCACGGTTTGTCCCAGTACGGGCAACGCACAAGGCGGTCGCCGGTCAATTGTGGCTCCGGGTCCTGGCCGCACTCTGGCCGGGCGCGGTCGCAGCGCGGATGAAATTTGCAGCCGGCCGGCAAGCGCGCGGCGCTCGGCACGGTGCCGGGAATGGAATAGAGCCGATCCGCCCGCGCGCCCAGCCGCGGAATCGACCGCAGCAGCGCCACCGTGTATGGATGCCTGGGTTCGCGCAGCAAATCTACCGACGGGGCGTACTCGACAATGCGGCCGGCGTACATCACGGCAACGTTGTCGGCGAGTTCGCCGACGATGCCGAGGTTGTGGGTGATGAGCAGGATGCTCAGGCCGATTTCGCGTTTCAGGTCTTTGAGCAAATCGAGAATCTGGGCTTGAATAGTCACGTCGAGCGCGGTCGTAGGCTCGTCGGCGACAAGCAGCGCCGGGTTACCGGCGAGCGCCATGGCGATCATCACGCGCTGCTGCATGCCGCCGCTGAGTTGGTGCGGGTAATCGCGTTGCCGGCGCTCGGCGTCCGGGAGGCGGACGAGTTTGAGCAGGCGGACGACTTCGGCATCGGTCGCGGCGGCGGGCCGGTGCAGTTGCAAGACTTCCCGGATTTGCGCGCCGATGCGGAAGACCGGGTTGAGCGAGGTCGCCGGCTCTTGGAAGATGTACGCCACTTTTGCGCCGCGCATGGCACGGAGCCGGTCATTGTTCATTTTCAGGACGTCGGTGCCTTCAAACAGAATCTCGCCGCCTTTGTAAACGCCTGGTGGCGTGGCAACGAGCCGCGCCAGCGCCAACGCGGTCACGCTCTTGCCACAACCGGATTCGCCAACGAGTGCCAGCGTCTCACCGCGTTGGATGGCGAACGACACGCCGTCCACCGCGCGTACTTCGCCTTCTTCGGTGAAAAAACTAATCTGCAAATTTCGCACATCGAGGAGCGCGCTCATGCGGTCTTGGCCTCGGCGGTGCGGAGTTTCGGGTCGAGCGCGTCGCGCAGGGCGTCGCCGAACAAATTAAACGCGAGCACGATGAAAAACATGGCGAGGGTTGCGCCGCCGAGTTCGTACCAGCGGCCTTGCCAGAGACGGATCTTGGCATCGCTGATCATGATACCCCAACTCGGTTCGCCGGCCACGCCGATGCCGAGGTAGCTAAGGACGACCTCGGTCAGGATCGCGCCGGGAAAGCGCAACGAGAAATTGATGATCACCAGATGCAGCACGTTCGGCAGGATGTGGCGGAACATTATGGCGACCGGACTGGTGCCGAGCGCCTGGGCGGCGAGGACGTATTGCCGGTCACGGTGTTTGATGTATTCGCCGCGAATCAGACGGCACAACCCGACCCACGTGGTCAGGCCGATCCCGAGCGCGACGGCGATGACGCCGGGGTCGAAGTAGCGGGACAACGTCTGCCCGCTCGGCGTGTGGGTTAAGAGGCCGCGAATGACAATGTTGACCGCAAAAATAAATAGCAGCCCAGGAATCGAGTCGAAGACGGTGTAGGTGTAGACGACCGCGTCGTCGGTCTTGCGGCCAAAGTAGCCGGCGAATGCGCCGAGGAGGACAGCAATCGGGATGGCGATCAGCGAGGTGAGGATGCCGACTTCAAACGCGACGCGCGTGCCCTGCACAACTTGCCGGAACACGTCGCGTCCCAGCGCGTCGGTACCGAGTGGATGGCTGATGGACGGGTCGGCGAAGCGGTTATTGAAATCCACGGCCCGGTAGGGCGCAGTTTGTTGCGCGAGCCGGTAATACCAGTAGGTGCCTTCCGCATAGACAGCAATCCCGGCGTAGAGCACGATGATACCGAGGCAGATCATGGCGAGCCGGTTGCGGCGGAGTTGGCGCCAGGCGATCTGCCAGAGCGTGGCCGGTTGTTGTGACTGGGTCGTGGTCATCGCAATTTGATTCGCGGGTCCACAAGCGCGTAGCAGATGTCGGTTACCAAGCTCGCAAATACATACACAATCGAGCCGACCATGACGGTCGCTTTGATGACCGGGATGTCGTTGGAGTTGATGGCTTCGACGGCGAGATAGCCGATGCCGGGAATGCCAAAAAAGGTTTCGAGCAGGAGATTGCCGGTGTAAAGAAATGGAATCGTGATGACCGTGTGCGTGATGATCGGGATCATCGCGTTTTTCAGGACGTGTTTAAACAAGACCGTTCGCTGCCGGCAGCCTTTGGCAAACGCGGTGCGGACGTAGTCCTGGTACATTTCATCGAGCATGACCGTCCGGTAAAAGCGGACTTCGCCGCCCAGCCCGCTGACCAAGCCGACCAGAACCGGCAGGATGAGATACTTCACTGATTCGTAGCCCCAAATCGGAAACCATTGGAGCCGGTACGCCAGCACGTATTGGCCGACGAGGATGTAGACGAGGTAACTGATGCTCATGCCGACGACGCACAACACCACCAGCGACCGGTCCACCCACGTGTTCCGGTAATACGCCGCGAACAACGCAATGGCAATCGCCACCACCAGTTCAATGAAGAAGATCGGCACCGCCAGCACCAGCGACGGCACGATCCCGTTCAACATCAGCGTCGAGATTTTCTGCTGGCTGGCAAACGACCGGCCGAAGTCGAGCGTCACGATCTGTTTGCAATAGAAGAACCACTGCGATTCGAAAAGATGCGTCCAGCCTTGCCGACTGGCGGCGGCGAAGTTCACCCACTTCGGCAAATCGAGGCCGAGTTCAGTCCGCAGCGCAGTGATTTCGTCTTTCGACGCGTGCCGGCCCAGCATTTGCGACGCCGGGTCCCAGCCGACGACATGGAACAGGAAGAATGTGACCAATGCCACGCCGAACACGACCGGGATCACGTAGAGTGTGCGGCGGATGATGTAGGCCAACATGGTGCGGAGCGTTGTAACGCGCCAACGCTGCCCGGTCAATCTTGGAAACTTGCGAGACAGCAGATGGCATGTTAGTTAGAAATATGCGTTGGTCATTTCCAATTGGGCGGGTGGCTGGGATTTCGTTGCGTTTGCACGTGACGCTCTTGGTTTTTCTGGGCTGGATCGCGCTCAGCGCCAGCAGCGTGGTGACGGCGCAATGGGAATTGCTGCGCGTCAGCCTGATTTTTGTCTGCATCGGATTGCACGAACTCGGCCACAGCCTCGTGGCGCAACAATTGGGCGTGACGGTGCGCAGCATCACGTTGTTACCAATTGGCGGCGTCGCGGCGTTGCGCCGGTTGCCGGAAAATCCGTGGCATGAAATCGCCATCACTGTGGCCGGGCCACTGGTCAATGCCGTCATCGCCGCGGTGCTGTTGCCAATTGGCGGCTGGCCGACGCGAACCGATCTCATGACCATTCCCCAAAGTGCCGGCGGTCTCGTGCGGGCGCTGGCCGGCACGAACATCGTGCTGGTGGTGTTCAATCTAATCCCGGCCTTTCCGATGGACGGCGGCCGGTTGTTCCGCGCGGTGCTGGGATTGCTGATGTCGTACCGACGCGCGACGGCGGTGGCGGCATTTGTCGGGCAAGGGCTGGCGGTTGTCTTCATGCTGGTCGGGTGGCATTACGCGGAGTGGATATTGATGTTGATCGGCATATTTATTTTCTTTGCTGCGGGCGGCGAAGACAAGCTTGTCCGCACACGGAGCTTGCTGGGCGATTTCAAAGTCGGCGACTTGATGCGCCGCGAGTTTGCCACGCTAGCGCCAACCGACACCGTCGAACGCGGCTTGCAATTGGTTTATCAAACCGGGCAGGACGCTTTCCCGGTCCTCGAAGCCGGTCAACTGCTTGGCATGGTGGACCGGCCATCCTTATTGGCAGCCGTCAACAAGCGCGGCCCGCTCGTGCAGGTTAGCGCGGTGATGGATGGCCGGTTTTTGGTGGTGCAACCGCAGGACCCGGTGGCGTTGGTGCAGGACGAAATTCTGAGCGCCGGCTGGGGCAGCGTGCCGGTCGTTGAGGATGGCCGGCTGGTGGGACTGCTCCTGCCGGACAACATCAGTCGGTTTCAGATGGTGCGGGCGGGATTGAAGGCATCGCGCCGGCCAATCGTTGCCGAGCGTAGTCCAACGCCGCCGCCGGTGATTGAAGCTGCTCCTCCAACTGCAGTTCCGCCACTTCCTTCAGCACCGCCCCCACCAACGGCCCCGGCGTAAATCCCAGCGCCATCAAATCGTGCCCCGTCACCAATGGCGCCGGCTTGATTACTTCCGCCGGCATTGCCGACGCCGTCGCTTTCAAAAAATTATAGTTGTCCAATTTCCCGTGGCTGGCCAGACAATCCAGCCGGTGTAATTCCAATTCCACCGGGAAGGTCGACCGCGCCAGCAACCGCTTCAGCTTGGCCGGGCGCATGGATTGGACGTGTTGAAACCGCATGTGCCCTCCGACGCAGAGCGCGATCTGTTCGATCTCGTCGTTGGAAAACCGCAACCGGCGGAGAATTTCTTCCGCCATGGCCTGCCCGACCACATCGTGGTCATTGAAACGGATCCGGTCCGGCGCGCGCACAAACGTCGGCGGCTTGCCAACATCGTGGAGCAACACCGCCCACGCCAACACCAGGCCCGGCTCCGCCGGCAAGGCGTCGAGCATCATCCGTGTGTGCGTGAACACATCGCCTTCGGGATGGTACTCCGCCGGTTGCTCCACGCCTTTCAGCGCCGCCACTTCCGGCAAGACTACCGGCAACAGCCCGGTCGCGTTGAGCAACGCCAGTCCGGTACCGGCATGCGGGCGCGTGAAGATCTTGCTCAACTCATCCCGGATCCGTTCGGTGCTGACGACTTGAATCTCCCCGGCCATCGCGCCCACCGCCGCCAATGTGGCCGGCTCGATGGCAAATTGCAGGTTACTGGCAAACCTGACACACCGCAGCAGGCGCAGCTTGTCCTCTGTGAACCGGTGCCGGGCATCGCCGATGCAGCGAATCAGTTGGCGCTCGATGTCCGCGCGCCCGTCGACGAAGTCGAAGATTTGATTAGTCAGCGGATCGAGAAATAGTCCATTGATGGTGAAATCGCGGCGCTGTGCGTCTTCTTCCGGCGAACCATACCGGACCCCGCTGGGACGACGGCCGTCGAGATAGGCTTCGTCGCACCGGAACGTGGCGACTTCAAACTGGTGACCGGCCTCCAACACCAACACCACGCCAAACGCCGCGCCGACCGGGATTGTTCTGGGAAAGAGATGCTGCACTTCATCCGGCGCGGCCGACGTGGCGATGTCAAAGTCCTGCGCGGCGACCCCGCGCAGCAGGTCGCGCACGCACCCCCCGGCAAAGTAGGCGGTATACCCCGCTTCACGCAGCCGGCGGACAATGGCTATCGCGGTCTCTTTCATTTAGTGGCATTGCGTCTGACCGCGTTTTTCAAGATAGTGCTGGTGATAATCTTCAGCGGGGTAAAACTCTGTGACTGGGACAATCGCGGTGGTGATCGGTTTGGAGAACTTGCCGGACTTTTCGAGGTTGGCTTTGGATGCGCGGGCGAGCTTTTCCTGCGCAGCATCCGTGAAAAAGATGGCGCTCCGGTATTGGGTGCCGATGTCGGGGCCTTGCCGGTTGAGCGTGGTTGGATTGTGGTTGCTCCAGAAAATGTCGAGGAGCTGGTCGTAGGTAACGTTGGTCGGATCGTAGGTGACGCGGACGGCTTCGGCGTGGCCGGTGCGGTCGGTGCAGACGTCCTTGTAGGTCGGATTCTTGGTGGTGCCGCCGGTGTAGCCGACTTCGGTGACGAGGACACCTTTGGTTTGGCGGAAGGTTTCTTCGACGCCCCAAAAGCAACCAGCAGCGAAAACGGCGGTCTGGGTGGGCGTGAATTTCAAAGCGACGGAGTTGAGGCAATACCGGCGGCCAGTGGGTTTCGGACCGTCATTGAAGACGTGGCCGAGGTGAGCGTCGCAACGGGCGCAAAGGACTTCGGTGCGGTCCATGCCGTGGCTGCGGTCGGCGACCTGGGTGATGTAATCGCTTTCGACTGGTTGGAGGAAACTCGGCCAACCGGTGCCGGAGTCGAATTTGGCCGTGGAACTGAACAACGACAGACCGCAGCAAACACACGAGTAGACGCCGGTCTGGTGGTTGTCGTAGAACGCCCCGCAGAAGGCCGGCTCCGTGCCATTAGCACGGGTGATTTGGTATTGCTCGGGAGTGAGGAGATGCTGCCATTCGGCGTCGGTTTTAATGACTTTTTGCATGGTGTTGGTGGCTCCCAATGCCAATAGGCTGACGATAATGAGAACAGCGTGTTTCACGTTAGGAAGATGACACAGGCCGACCCGTCACGCAACCGGTCACTCGGCGATATCGAATTGTGTTGCCGGCGGGATTTCCTTGCGATGCGTCAGAAAGAAAATGCCACCAACTAGGCTCCAAACCAGCGACGCTAGATAACCGATTAGTGACAACGCCAGCGCTTGTACTTCCGGCATGTGCACCTGTGCAAACATTCCGACGTACATGCCTTCGCGAACGCCAAAGCCCGAAAACGAAATCGGCACAGCGGCGAGTGAGTTAATGATTGGCAAGTACAGGAAATAATCTACAAACCCAGCAGCGGTGATATGCAATCCCTTAGCGACACAAATAATGCTGAACATTGAGAAAAAATGCACACACACAGATTGCAGCACGGTTTTCACCAAAACGCTGGGATGCGAGACATAGACCCGGTAAGCATTAACCATGCGTTCCAGCATGTCATACTTCGGAAGCTTCTTCAGCCACGCACGCAAACCCGGTAACTTGTCGGCAAAACCTTTCCAAAGACCGAGAATCGTACCGGTTATAGTCACCACCACGACCGCCAACGTAAAAATGCTGAAGCCGATGAGCCGTTTGTCTTCAAAAACACGGTGATAAAAAATGCACATCATCACCAGTGCAATCACAAACAACACCAGCAACCCGATCAGCCGATCCACGATGACCGTGATAACTGCTTCGGCTTTTTTATGATGTGTCTCGTGCGCGACGTACCATGCCTTGATCACATCGCCGCCGGTCGAGCCGAGCAAAAAGGCGTTGAAGAACATGCCAACAAAGAAAATTGACACGGCTCGTGAGAACTTCAAATCCAGTCCCTGCACACGCAAAATCAATTGCCAGCGGATGGTGCCGACCAGACAAACGACACCCATGCACAGCACTGCCAGAAAGAACCAAGCCACACTAATCGTCCGGAACGCTGCCCACAAGCCGACTGGACCAATCCCCCAAATGACCGGCAATCGTTGATGGAGCGGCAACATTTTTAGATTGATACCGGTCGGTCTGTTGGCCATCACACAATTAGCGCGGATAGATTCGATTTGGTCAGGACGCAAACCAAGATGTAACACTGCAGCGCTATTGCCGGTAACGAGTGGTTTCAGTTTATCCGTCGCCTGTCCTTCGAAAATAGAATTGAACAGATACGCCAGAATCACCACGCTCACCAACACTTGGACGAACATGATCAGCTTGTTCTTCATGCAGTTGTGGCCGGTACGCGTAACATTTCCTGTGTCGTCTGGCAAGCTTGTTGAACCTGCTCGGCGGTCCAGTGCGAATGGATTTCCCACACCAAAATCATTTCGCGCGTTACAAATGGTTTCAACCTAACAAAATCAAACGTCCCAAAGCCCGGCGGCTGATGATCAAATCCAGGTGGCGCAAAGTCTTGTAGATGCATCCCTGCAGTCTGCCCCCGGTAACGTTCGAGCAACGCCTCGTGACTAGCCAAGCCAAACAACTCCTTCATCTGCGCGTGGCCCACATCGTGCCAGTAATTAACTGCCGCTGCTCCATACCGGTTAATCAACTCACCAATTTCATCTTCAGACGGAATCTCCTCGACACCTTGTCGCGTTTCTAACCCAAGGCGGATGTTGAGTTGCTGTGCGTGCGGCACAATCACATCGAGCGCCCGCACCACTTGTTCAAAGTGCTTTGCAGCTTTCTTTTCGCGCCCGGCCAGCGCCCTGGCACGAATGCGCGCAAATTTCGGTGACGCACTCCGGTCTTGCTCAATCAATTGCAATAGTTTCTCTGAATACCGGCGCATTTCAACGGCACCGAGATGCAACACCACGACCGGCGCGCCCAAACTAGCTGCGAAGTCCAACGTGCGCAGTGTCTGCCGGATCGCCAGTTCGTGTTCTGATGCGTTCCGCGCACTCGGTCGATAATAATCCGGCGCCGGCCCGGTCACGCTGAGCGGCAAGGGACAGAAATTGTGTAACGAACTGATCTTGATCTCACCGGCCTTGACAGCTTTCTGAATACCGTCCACCAATGACAAACGAATCGCGTGGCTCAGTTCGGCGTACTCAAAACCGAGTTGGCGGATTTCGGCCAGCATCTCGCGCCCGTCAATATGACGCTCTGAGTTCCAGCAGGTAGAGAATGAGAACATAAACAATCGAGGCCAACGCCTACCAGTTGGTCAGCGTTGGCCTCGTTGGAATGCGTGGAGTCTGAATCAAAAGCTCATGAACGGGCGCGGTGCCTTTGCTTTGCGCCGGCGCTTTTCACTGGGCTTTTCAAAATGGCGATGCGCTCGCGCTTCACGCAGAGTGCCTTCACGGTCGAGTTTGCGCTTCAAACGACGCAACGCTTTCTCTACCGGTTCGCCTTTCTTTAGTTTAACTTCTGACAATTGGTCTCAGCCTCCTCTCAATTTTGATGTTAGTCGGCATCATACGAACGTTATTGCCACCTGTCAAAGTCTATCGTGCGCAGACCACGTGTTGGTCAAACGCCACCAGCAACCGGTAATCCTCCGCAGTTAATAACTGAATCAATTGGTGCAACACCGCCGGTTGTTTTACCGCCATCCGCGTAAAGAGTATCGGCTGGCGCATCACCAGTTCAAAGTTTTGATCCACCGCTTGACGCAGAAAGATGTAAAATACATGCGCCAACATCGCTGCAACCGGATTGTCGGTTCGCACAAATAACTGGCCGCTATACTCGATTTCTGTCGGCGTGACTTGCCAAAAGTCCACGACTACCACGCCGCGACCGCGTGCCGTGACCACGCCGCGTTGCGCGCCTTCGACATAATAAATCCGCCGATTCGCCCCACAAAACACCGGCAATAACCAACCGGCTACATCAGTGTGATTATCCGCCGCCAGCCGGCCATCTGGTAAAAGTATCGGCCGGTAATCAAGCATCCCGGCTTGCTCGGCTAGAATTGAACATGCCCCCAAATTATCCATCAGAAATTCAAAATCGGCGAGCTGACCGGTGAATCGTCGCGGTGCGTATTGCCGGTGCAATGTGTAATGCGTTGTGACCGGTTGCACGAGCAACTGATTAGCCGGCGTCAACAATTCCAACGGAATCTGAACCGACTCTGCCCATGCCGGTGTGACAACCAAAAATAAAACCAAGACCCAGCGCATGGATTCAACTCCGTTCAAGAAACGCTTTCAGCACTGCGGCCAGCTTTGGCCTAATGCCCGGTACGCCGGCCAACTCAGCAATGCCGGCGGCACGCAGACGATGAATCGACCCAAAATGTTTCAATAGCGCCACTTTCTTCTTTTCCCCCAAACCGGCAATTTCGTCCAGCACCGATTCTTGAATCCGGCGCTGCCGGAGTTTTTGGTGATAGGCATTAGCAAACCGGTGCGCTTCGTCGCGCAACCGCTGAATCAAATGTAATGCCGGCGAGTTGCCAGCCAATCGCAATGGTTCGGACACGCCTGACCGATAAATCTCCTCCATTTGTTTTGCCAGTCCAATCACTGGTACGCAAACACCGATTTCTTCAAGTGCTCGCAAAGCCGCGCCCAACTGCCCTGCCCCACCATCCACCATCACTAAATCCGGTAACGCATCGCCTTCGGCATGCACACGGGTATACCGGCGCCCGACCACTTCCGCCATTGCCGCAAAATCATCGCTACCGGTAACAGTTTTAATCCGATAATGGCGGTAATGTGCCTTGTGCGGTTTGCCATCACGGAAACAAACCGCCGATGCCACCGTCAACGTGCCGGAAATATTGGCGATGTCAAAGCCTTCAATATGCGCGGGCGGCACCGGCAACGCCAACGCCTGTTGCAACTCCGCGATTTCAGTCGCCGGGGCAATTCGCGCCGGTAAGTCGCGCATAAACTTGCGTTCACGGGCGGTGCGCGCAATTTCTTTCAAGCTGACGATCACGTCGCGAAATTCTGCCGCCTTCTCGAAATGCTTGCCGGCCGCGGCTGCGGTCATTTGCTGGTCCAACTCTGTGAGCGCATCTTGATTGCGGCCGTCAAGAAAGTCGCACGCCAACGCGACGCGCCGGAGATATTCCTCGCGTGGCAAATCCTTGAGTGGCACCGGGACCAAGTAGGCCGAGTAGCGCAAGTCTTTCGCCGTCGGCGTGCCAGTGCCCTGCACAAGCACGCCGTATTTCTTGCGCGCCCATTGCATCGCCAGTCGCACTGCGGCGGCATGGGCAAACGGCCCAAAATACCGGGCGCCGTCATTTTTCTTGAGTCGAGCAAATTTGAAGCGCGGGTAGTCTTCACTCAGATTGACTTTGACCAACAAAAACCGCTTGTCGTCTTTGAAGAGCACGTTGTAGTGTGGCTTGTATTCCTTGATGAGCTTGCCTTCGAGCAGCACTGCCTCCGGCTCACTCGCAACAACGAACGCCTCGAAATCCGCAATCGAATCCAGCAGCGCCCGCGTTTTAGGATCCCAGCGCATTTCCCGGGATGGCTGAAAATATTGCCCGACACGTTTTCGCAACGACCGCGCCTTGCCGACGTAAATAACGCGCCCCAACCTGTCCCGCATTAAATATACGCCCGGCCGATTCGGCAGCTCCCGGACTTTGGCTTTAAGATTCACCGGTTCCTCACACCCGACTTACTCGCCAGAGCAGCCAGATACCGAGGAATTCAAAAATCAGATTTGGCGTCCAGAGGATTGCTTCAGGGAAGTAGCCGGGCCGATCACTGAACGTCTTGGCGACAACCATTGTGAAATAATAAATCAGCGCCAGCCCAAGACTCAATGCGATACCGATGGATGTTTCACGCCGGCTGGTCTTGATGCCGAGCGGGATGCCGATTAGCGTAAACGCCACGCACGCCACCGCGCCAGCCACACGTTGATGAGCTTCCATCAATGCCGCCGCCGGATACATTCCCGCCGCCCGGCGCTGCGCAATTTCGTCAAGCACTTCGCCAAATGCGAGATCCGGCAACTCGCGCGCCGCACGTGCTTGCCGAAACGCTTGTTTGATGTCTAGTTCGACCGGATAATGATCAGCCGTCGTGCCGGGCGTGATCTTATGGACATTGGTTGGGTCTTTTTCGTCGCGCAAATCACCGGTCACCTTGTAAAGATCGAGTAACAGCCGGCCCTCCGCCGGCTTGCTGGTTACGATTCCGGTCTGCGCGAGCAATCGGGAAATTAATTCGCCTTTGTCGTTCAACGTACACAACTCAACATCCTGAATCGTGTTACCCTTTTTGTGCGCGACACGAATGACATAGCCGGGAAAATCGTGGATGTACGCGTTTTCCTCCAGCAAGGCCATCGGGTTATCCGTGCTCAGATGCAAGAACAGCGTGCGAAACTGAAACCCGCACTGCGGGGCGAGCGATGCGTTGACGTAAAAACACACACCGCCCAATAATACCGCCAGCACAATCACCGGCGCCGCCACGCGCCCAAGCCCAACCCCGCTCGCGCGAATTGCTGTAATCTCGTTGTCAGCGCTCAGCCGGCCAAACACCAACAGTGCCGCCGCCAACATCGCCATCGGCAACGTGAAACTCAATACATACGGCAGCATCAACACGATAAATCGCGCTATGATTCCCAACCCGACTTGCCGGTTCACCAGCATCTCGCTGAGCTGTCGTATAATTCGCACCAGCAGCAGAACAAACGTGAACACGCCCAACGAGAAAATCAGCGTGATGCCCAACTGCCGTATGATATACTTTGGCAGAATTTTCATTACCGTGCTTAGAAATAACAAGATTTTCACGTTGACGCCACGCAAACTTTTTTGCGGCGCGTTCCAGCCCGACCTCGAAACCGCGCTCGCCGGCGAAATTGCCGTCTACAAAACCGCGCACGGCCCACTCGCCCCGGTCACCATCATCGTCACGACCCATTTGCTCGGCTTGCATCTCCGCCGCAAACTCGCTCCGCACGCCAATCTCCGTTTTCAAACCCTCGACGAGTTCAACCAATTACCGGCACCGCTTGCGCTCGAACTCCTCTGCCGGCAACTCGCCCAAGCCCTACCGGCTGATGGCTACTACGCGCCGGTCAAGGACACGCCCGGTTTTGCCAACGCGCTCCTCGCCACTTTCACCGATCTCCGCGAAGCCGGTCTTACAAATTTCCCCGGTCCACTCGCCGGCGCCTACAAAAAATTTATTGAGTCCTTTCCGCCGGTAACCGTCACCAATCCTCCATCGCCGGTATTCCTCTACGGCATTTACGACCTGAATGCCGCCCAGAAAAAACTGGTGGAGCACCTCGCGCCGTCCGTCATCTTCTTCCCGGTAACCAAACACGACGACTATTCCCGGCCACTTATCAACTGGTTCCAATCACTCGACTACAAAGTCGTTTCATCTCCAAACTCCAAGCTCCAATCTCAGATTTCCGTCGTCTCCGCTCCCGGCGAAGCCGCCGAAGTCCGGGAAGCCGTCCGTGCCATTTTCGATTATCTCCGACAAAACCCCGGCAAGACTTTCGCCGACTGCGCCATCCTTTACCGGTCACGCGACCAATACGACGCCATTTTTCGCGACACCTTGCCGGCGCTTGGTGTCCGTGCCTTTTTCCGCGGTGGCCGGCCGCTGAGCGAAAATCCCGACGCCAAACTGTTCCAACTTCTCCTCGAAGCTATCCGTTCCGACTTCAGCCGGTCAGCGGTGCTGGAACTCGCCTGTCATCTCGGACCGCACTCGCACTGGGATGCGGAATCCGTGCGGCTCGGCATCATCGGCGGCAAAACGCAATGGGAATCCCGGTTAAAAGCCGGCGCATTAGCGGATTTCGTCCGACGCGTCATGGTCGCCGGCGCGACCTTACCGGCACGCGCGCCGTGGCCGGTCATGGTTGACGCTACGCTTGCCGCTTACCGGCAATTCGACGGTCAGCATCCGGCCGTGACCGGCGCGATTCAATCGCTCGCCGAACTCGACACCGTCGAATCGCCGGTCACACTCGACACCTTTGCCGAGTTTTGTCAGAGGGCGCTCGATGCCACGCCCGATCAACCGGAAAAGTTCCAAGGCGGCGGCGTATTCGTCAGCGATGTGATGGGCGCGCGCGGTTTGAGTTTTGATTTTGTCGTCCTGCTCGGAATGGTCGAGAAGAGTTTTCCGCGTCTCATCCGGGAAGATCCGCTGCTGCTCGATGATGACCGGCAAGAACTAAGCCCTGACCTCCCACTTAAACGCCGCGGCCACGACGAAGAACGTCTGCTCTTCGATCTCGCCTGCGGTGTCGCGCGCGAAAAATTGATCCTGAGCTATCCACGTCTCGATGCCGGCACCGCGCGGCCACGCTTGCCGTCGTTTTTGCTACGGGAATCTGGCGAATGTTTTCATGCGCCCGGCAAGGATGCGCATCCGGTCGACGAACGCGAATTCGATCTGGCGGCGCTCGCAAGCGTTGCCAAGCCAGATGATTATCTCGCCGGTATCTCACTGCTGATTGCTGGCGGTGTTACCGGCGAGAAACAGCGCTGGCGCGAACGTGAGTTAACCCGGTATGACGGCCTTCTCGACACGAAACCGGCGCTGGCGCTGCTTCGCGACCGGTTTGATTTGGAGAAGCTGGTCATCAGCGCGACGGCGTTGGAAGATTTCTTTGGCTGTCCATTTTTCTATTTCCAAAAACACATTCTTCACACCGAAAAATGGGAAGAACCAGAAGCCACCATCGTCATTGACGCTGCCGACCTCGGTTCGCTCTACCACACGATTCTGGAAGATTATTACCGGAATGGCGGCGAACTCTTGCCGGTGATCGAGAAACATTTCCGGCAATTCGAGCGTGAGGGCGTGACCGGCTACCCGACTGTCTGGGAAATAAAAAAGGAAGCCATCCGGCAAGAGCTAACCGCGTTTGTCGCCCGCGAAACGCGCCGGTTAGGCGATGAATGGAAGCCGACTGACTTTGAAAAAGAGTTCAAGGATTTGATGGTTGCGCCACCGGTCCGGTTGCGTGGCAAAATTGACCGCATTGACCGGTCGACCAACGGCAAGCACGCCCGAGTGCTTGACTACAAGACCGGTAAGTTGCCGACCGGTCAGCGCGATGATTCGCTGGCCGGCGGTGAAGCGTTGCAGTTGCCGCTTTACTTGCTGGCCGCCGAGCAACTCTTGTCGGGTGTCACGGTGGATGTCGCCAGCTATCTTTATTTCACGTTACGCGGCGGATACCGGGACGTGAGCTTTTCGCACGAAGCACTTGCTGCACGCCGGGAAGAGTTGCAGCAATTGCTCCAAACCGCCGCTGACATGATTCGGACCGGCATCTTCGCACAACACGCCTCACTGGAAAATTGCCGGCAATGTGATTTTCGTCCGATTTGCGGCAATGGTGTATTGAAGCTGGCTGAGCGCAAAGCGGATGACAAGCGGATGGCGGCGTTCCACGCCAGCAAGGAGGCGACGGAATGATTGTGCCGGTTGACAACGACGTTCGCATCCGCGCCGCGACCGAGCTCGACACGACATTCTTCGTCGAGGCAGCCGCCGGTACCGGCAAGACGACGGCGTTGGTCGCACGCATCTTGAACATCGTGGCCAGCCGGCGCGCCCGGTTGCACGAAGTCGTGGCAATCACCTTCACAGAGAAAGCTGCCGGCGAGTTGAAGCAGCGTGTGCGTGAAAAACTTGAGAAGATCGAGGCCGCTGAGGCGCTGCGCGATTTGGAACGAGCGCAAATCACGACGATCCATTCGTTTTGCGCCTCGATTCTGCGCGAGCGGCCGGTTGAGGCGCGCGTGGACCCGCAGTTTGCTGTCGCTGACGATTTGCAGCGGCAACTTCTGCTCGACGCGGCATGGTCGGAATGGCTTGAAGGCGAGTTGACTAAAAATCCGGCTGCGCTCCGGCGAGCGTTGATACGCGAAGTGCGGATGGAACAAATCAAGGAGCTGGCGACGTTGCTGGTGGATAACCGGTCGCGACTCGCGACGCTGCCGTGGCCGGCATTGCGGACAATTTCCGTGCGTGCGGCTTACCGGCGACTGACCGGCGTTATGCCGGCGTTGGCGAGTGGTTTGAAACACAGCCTAGCCCGGTCGGAAAACTTTTACCAGCGGGCGCAGGCATTGCTCGATGTGTTGCCGCAATTGGAGCACGCATCGGAAGAACGTGCCGTGGCGGTGTTGGCGGCGCTGGAAATCACCGGGCCGCTGCGCACCGCTGATTTCGATTCGCCGGAAAACTTCCGGGAATACAAGGCGACGATCAAAGAGATCAAAACGATTTTGGAAGAGTTCGGCGAGACTGCCCAGCACAACTTCTTGGTGGCGCTGGCCGGTTGGCTGCAAGGATTCGTCGCGCATTTTCAGGAGTTCAAGCACGGTAAGGCGATGCTGGACTTCGACGACTTACTGGAGAAGACGCGCGACTTGCTATGCGCCGATGCGGCGATGCGCCGGCAACTTCAGCAGCGTTACCGGTTTCTGCTCGTGGACGAATTTCAGGACACGGATCCGGTGCAGAGCGAAATCGTGGTTGCGCTGGCCGGTGAGACGCCGGGCAAGTTGTTCATCGTTGGCGACCCGAAGCAGAGCATTTACGGTTTTCGCCGGGCGGACATCGAGATGTACGCCGGCACGCGCGACAAGCTGGCGAAGGCCGGCGCGACGTTGCAGTTCCGACAAAACTTCAGGAGTCAGGCGACAATCATTCAGTGGGTGAACGAAGTCTTCGCTAAAATTTTTGCGCCGACCGGTTTTCAACCGGCTTACATTCAACTCGAAGCGTCGCATCCGGCGGCCGGTAAGGTTGTCGTGTTGCGACCAAAAACGATTCCTGAAAAACAATCGGTCGCGCAGACCCGGCAAGCGGAAGCGGCGGCGGTGACCCGGTATCTGTGCCGGCTGGTTGCGGAGAAGCAATGCGTGTGGCGTGACGTGGCGTTGTTGTTCCGCAGCTTTACCGGTGTGGATGTTTATGGCGACGCGTTCGTGGCGGCAGGCGTGCCATTTCGCATCGTTGGCGGACGCGGGTATTACCAGCGGCAGGAAATTCAGACATTAATTTCGCTGTTGTGCTGTCTCGATAATCCGAACGACAAACTGAATCTGGTCGCGGTGCTCCGCTCGCCGTTGTTTGGGTGGACAGATGAGAAAATCTTTTTGGCGAACGAGAACGGCGGCTTGCACTATCTGAACGCCGATAACGAAACTTTCGCGTTGCTCCGGGAACTTCACGAAGCCCGGCAGCGCAGCGCGGTGGCCGGCTTTGTCGAGCGGGTGTTTGCGGCGACGCATATTTGTCAGGCGTTTTTTGCGTGCGGTCTGGATGGGCAGGCGAGCGTGGCCAATTTGCTCAAGGCGCTGGAACTGGCGCGGCGAATCGAGGCGGCCGGCATCCGGTCGTTGCGCGGATTTGTCCGGCAACTACGCGCGACGTTGCTCAACGGTTTGGATGAGGAACCGGCGCCGGCCAGCGAGGAAACCGATGACGTCGTGAAGTTGTTGACGATGCACAAGGCGAAAGGGTTGGAGTTCCCGGTGGTGGTGCTGGCGGATCTTGCCGGCAAGTCGAGCGACAGCGGGGCGCGGTTGGTGACGAATCACGCCGGGCAGACTTTTGAATTGCGCTTTGCCGGTTGCAAGACCGATGGCTTTGAAACCGGTAACGACGAACAGGCGGTGCGCGATGAAGCGGAGGAAATCCGGTTGCTCTACGTGGCGGCGACACGCGCCCGGCAACGGTTGATTGTGCCGTGGTTCGCAAACAAAGGCGAACGGCTCGATTTGCTGGCACGCGGGTTGGAGCCGGTCGCGAGTGAGTTGGTGGAAATTTCGGACGGCGGTGAGCCTGTAACGGTTGCGATGGAGCACGATCGCAAGCGGGACGCTTGCGCCGCCGAGTTGATTGCACGACGGCAAGCGTGGCAGGTGGCGCGCGCAGAGTTGCTGGCGCGGGCGACGGTGCCGGCAGTGCGGCTAAGTCCATCAAAGTTGGGACACGAGGCGGAACCGGCGGATGAACTAGCCGGTCTTGGTCGTGAGCAGGCGATGGAACTTGGAACGCTGGTGCATGCGGCGTTGGAGCGGATGAATGTGGGAGAGTTGACCGGTGAGGCGCGGGAGATGGTCGAGCGTGCGTTGCAGTCGGATTTGCTGAAGCGCGCCGGTAAGGCGGAGGAGGTTTACCGGGAATTGCCTTTCGCTACCGGTAATCTGGAAGGGAAAATTGATTTGTTATTCCGTGAAGGAGACCGGTGGGTGTTGGTGGATTTTAAGACGGATGCGCGACCGGATGGCGAACGTTACCGGCCACAGATGCAAGCCTACGTCACTGCACTCCGGCAAGTGGCCGGAATCGCGGTCGCCGAGACGTGGTTGTTTTTTTTGAAAACCGGGGACATAATTAGTGCGACATGATCAAGATTGATCTGCACATGCATTCGGGCGAAGATCCACATGATGGGTTGGCATACCCAGCCACAGCGTTGATTGATCGCGCGGCAGAGCTGGGCTACGGCGCAATTGCGATCACGCTCCACAAGAAAGTGCTCGAAGATGAACGCTGTTTCGAATACGCCCGGCAAAAAGGTGTATTATTGATCCGTGCCGTCGAGTGGACGATTCAGAAACTGGACGTATTGCTATACAATGTCACCCAACGCGAGGTGGACACGCTTCATAGTTTCGAAGATTTGCGCAAATTCCGGCAGACCAAAGGTGATGACATCCTAGTGATTGCACCACATCCATTTTACCCGATTGACCGAAGCCTCCGACATCGGCTGGTCGAGCACATTGATTTATTTGACGCCATCGAACACGCGCAGCTGTATCTACCGTGGCTCAACTTCAACCCGCGCGCCGTCCGCGTGGCACAGCAACACCGGAAATCCATCGTCGCTAATTCCGACGCGCACAATCTCTGGATGTTTGGCCGCCACTACACGCTGGTGGATGCCGCGCCGAACGTCCCGGCGATCTTTGACGCCATCCGTCAAGGTCGGCTCGAATGGCACAGCCCGCCGGTTACGGTTTGGGAATGCCTGAAAATGTTTATGGTGGATCCACTTCTTCACCGGAAGAAACACCGGATCGTCAGTAGTTTTCCACCTCCCGCCTGACCAATCTGGCAAAAGAGTTTGACTTGCTTAAGCACTCTCGCGTATGGGAAGAAACATTATTAGCGTCGGCTGCGCTTTGTAATCCGTGAAAACAATTCCGCAATTAAACTGGGACCTCGACTGCATCGGCAACAACGCAGCGTTGCAGGCGGACACCTGCCTTTGTCCACCGCAACGGGGGATGCGGCGCTACTCAATCCGCTGGTTGCGATACTGGTTTGTCTGCCAACTTATTCAAGCCGAACGTGCGCGCCAGCAACGCCAGCTCGCGGTCTGCGAGATTGGCATCGGCTCGGGACAAATGCTGCGCTTCATGAATGTCGTCAGCCAGCCCGTCTGGTCGCGCTGGGACGGTGTGGATTGCCTGCTCTTAAGGGATGATCTCAACGCGCTCGGCTACGGATCACTCATCGACGCCAATTTGCAAACCGATACCATCCCTGGCGCCAATGACTACGATGTGTTCATTCTCTTGCACATTCTCGAACACCTCTATGAACCCGAGAAAGCGATGGCGCAGCTCGCCGCGCAAATGCGTCCCGGCAGCATCGTGATCGGCGGTTACCCGTCTGTGCCAAATTGGTGCGTCCGATTGCGCGAACCAACACTCCGCGCCCGTGCCCACACGCGAACCTACGGTCATGTCACGGCATTTTCTGCACACCGCACGCGGGCGATGGCGGCAGCAGCCGGGTTGCAACTGGAATATCTCACGGGCGCATTCTGTGTGCGTGCCAGTGGCTTTGTGCTGGAAGATTGCAAATGGTGGACGCGTTATAATCTTCTCTTTGGCGCGCTGTTTCCGAGTTGGCCCGGCGAACTCTACTGGGTCATGCGCAAGCCGCTGTAAATTTCCGCGTCACACCATTGCCGCGCGACCGGTAATCAATCCGCAAAATACAACACCAGCCGTTTCGGGCCGTGGGCGCCCATCACCAGAATCTTTTCAATGTCGCCGGTGCGACTGGCGCCGGTAATCACGCTCAGATTGCTCGGCCAATGCTGGTCGTAGCGTTGATGCCAGAGCGCCAACGCGGCGGTGAGGTCGGGGACGAGTTGGTCGCGGCGCGCGATCACCAGATGCACGGGCGGCAACACTGAGAGCGCCCGGCCGCCGGCACTGCGCGTGCAGACGGCAATGCTGCCGGTGCGTGCGAGCAGGCAATCGCAGCCGGTCACGCCGAGATCGGCTTGCCGAACATCAGCATTGCTGGCGACTTCGGGAACGTCACTCGCAATCTTGGCAAAGCCGGCCAGAAACGCCGGCAGGTCGGTGATGATTTCGCCTTTGAGCGCGAGGAACTCTTCCCGGAACCGCCCTTCAAGGTCGGTGACCGTCAGGAAGATGGGGGCATCGGTTGGCGCTTGTGGCCGGTGCGCTTCCGTGCGCAACGCGGTGCGGATGCGACCGAGAATGGTTTCGCGGGCGCCGTTCATTGTTTGCTCCACCAATCCCGGAAAGTTTGGCGGGGTGGTTCCGGTAAATCGCGCGTGGCAGTCCACGGTTTGGCAAAACTGTTACCTAAGCCCAGCCGGAGTCCGAGACGCGCAAACTTACCGGCAATTACATAGCGCGCCGGTGATTGCATGGTCCAGAGCCAGAGTTTGAACGCGAGGCGTTGGAGCGGATTGTCGAGCTTGCCGGCAATGGCGTCGCGCCGGTTGTGGAGGAGATGATGATGCAGGTCAATCCGCACCGGACAGACATCGGTGCAGGAACCGCAGAGCGAACTGGCAAACGACAGGTGCGACCATTCGGCCGCGCCACGCAAACGCGGTGTGAGGACGGAGCCGATCGGGCCCTGGTAAGTAGTGGCGTAGGTGTGACCGCCGATGGTTTTGTAAACCGGGCAGGTGTTCAGGCACGCGCCACACCGGATGCAATGCAGCACGTCGCGCATTTCCGGATTCGCGAGCAATTTGGTCCGGCCGTTGTCGAGAAGGATGACGTGGAATTCAGCCGGGCCGTCCACTTCACCATCCCGGCGCGGACCGCCGACGAGCGTACTGTAGCTGGTGAGCGCCTGGCCGGTGCCGCTGGTGCAGAGGACCGGCCAGAACAATCCCAGATCGCTCACGCGCGGAATCACCTTCTCGATGCCGGCAATCGCAACGTGGATGCGCGGCAGCGAAACAGAGAGGCGGCCGTTGCCTTCGTTGGTGGTGAGCGCGATCATGCCGGTGTCGGCAATGAGGAAGTTCGCGCCGGTAATGCCCATGTCGGCGGTGAGGAAGTCCTGCCGGAGTTGCCGGCGGGCGACCATGGTGAGTTCTTCGGCCGGGGCGTCGGGCGGCGTACCAAATCTTTCGTGAAAGAGTTTTCCAATGTCGGCTTTGCTGAGGTGCATGACCGGCGTGACAATGTGGTAAGGCGGTTCGTTGCGGAGCTGGCAGATGTATTCGCCGAGATCGGTCTCAACCGGCTGGATGCCGGCGGCTTCGAGCGCAGGGTTGAGGTGGATTTCCTCGGTCGTCATGGATTTGGCTTTGACGACCTTGCGGACACCGTGTTGCCGGGCGAGGGTCAGGACGATTTGCCGGGCTTGCTCGGCGTCTTCAGCCCAGTGGACATGGCCACCATTGGAAAGAACATTGCGCTCAAATTCTTCAAGGTACCGGTCAAGATGGTTAACGGTTTCCCATTTGATGGCAGCGACACGGGACCGGGCGTTTTGCCAGTCGGCAAACTTGTCTTTGCCACGCGCGACGCCGATGTCGTAGCTGGAAATGTTTTTCTGAATGATCGCGCGGTGCCGGAGATCGACGGCCTTGGCCGCCGCGGCCTTGGAGAATTGTTGGGCGGCGTTCATTGCGCGGCCAACACTTCCGCCAACGAAATAGTTTTGGTCGCGAACTTCTTGCGCTGCAAGCCGCCACCGATTTGCATCAGGCAACTGGAGTCAGCGCTGATGACATACTCGGCACCGGTGCGCTGGATGGATTCGATCTTCACTTCGTCCATCGCAAACGACACCACCGGAAACTTGACCGAGAACGTGCCTCCGAACCCGCAGCAGGTTTCGGCTTGGTCCATCTCGATGAGTTCGAGGCCGCGGACATGCCGGAGGAGTTGCCGGGGCTCGTCCTTCAAGCGGAGCTCGCGGAGGCTGTGGCAGGAATCGTGGTAGGTGACTTTCGCCGGGAACCGCGCGCCGACGTCGGTCACGCCGAGTTTCTTGACGAGGAATTCACTGAACTCGAAAGTGTTGGCGGTAACCGGCGTGGCGGCACCGAGGAGTTGGGGATAATTGTTGCGCACCATCGCGGTGCAGGAACCGGACGGACAGACAATGGCGTCGTACCCGGCGAAGACTTTCAAGTAGCGCTCGGCGAGTTCGCGGGCTTCGGGCCAATAGCCGGTATTGAAGGCGGGCTGGCCGCAGCAGGTTTGCTCCGCCGGGAATTCCGCGTTGATCTTGAGCCGGCGCAAGACGGTAACCATCGCTTTACCGACTTCGGGATAAAGCTGGTCAATGAAGCATGGGATGAACAAGCCGACGCGCATTGACGGCGAAGGTAGAGGTTGCCCGGGCGCACGACAAGCGGAAAGTTTCAAGGCATGCTTCCCTTGTCGAATGGATGCAAGATGGTACACTCGGCGCATGATGATCAGGAACACGCTGGCGGCTGGTGTTGCGGCATTGCTCATCACTGCTTCGTCCGTCGTCGCCAAGGAGTCGCAGTCTTGGGACATCAAGGACAGCCTCGGCCACGGCTGGACCAATGAGCTTGTCTTCTTTCCGGTCAAAGACGCAACCGCCATACCGGGTCGTGAAGCGCAGTATTCGGTCATGGACGAGACGGGCCAGTCGCTGCCATTCCAATTCTACCGGCGGACACAACCCGACGGAAAAGCGGAATGGTGTCTGGCGCTTCTCGTCGATCTTTCTCCCTACGGGTCGCACCACTTCACCCTAACCGATGTGCCGCGACCGGTGCAGAGCCGCGGCAATGTCAGAGTGCGTTCGGCAGTCCTTGTCGCGGGCCGGACGGAGGTGCGTATCGCCTCAGCCTCAGCCAATGGCTTCAAATCAGGCACGCCTTTCGCGAAGTTGCCGGCACCGATCCAAGCCGTGAAAGGATTGTCGGGTCGTTGGCTTGGAGAAGGCAGCCTGTTGGGAGACTGGCCCGTCCGCGCGTTCTCGGTCCATGTTGATGCCAACGGGCCGGTGTTCGCGCAAGCGACAATCCGGTATGAGTTCGATGATCGCAAGTTCTATCAAGTGCGGGTGCGGGTCATTGCCGGCGAGGATGTGGTGCTTGTCGAAGAAGACTTCGCGCTTGCCGGTGATGAGTTGAAGCAGACGACTTTTGTCACGCCGCCGGATCTTGCGCCGGAGCCGGGCACGCCCTCGGCCCTGAGCGACTGGCTGGTGCGCGGCGGCATGGGCTGGCGGGACGTGGGCACGGACGCGACGAACTACCCGTGCTTCCGATTTAACTTCTGCAAGAATTGGGAAGCGGAGCGCGCGACCAAGTACGACTTGGCTGGCGGCACCGTGCTCACCCGGCAAGGATTGGCGGTAGGGACGAATGATTGGCGGCAAGGGATGGTGTTGACGCCGTACCAAGGCCGCGGCAACCGGGTGGTGGCCGTCGGCTTTGACGCGCCCGGCCAGAGCACCGACTATCTCGGGTTCTTCGCGTGCTACCTGAGCCGCTGGCAGCATCCGGTTGAGAATCAAGTGCCGCTGCCGTGGCTGGACGAAGGCGTCGTGGGCCAGTTCATCGCCTTTGAAGGCCATCGCGAATGGGGGCTAATGGTTGGCGACAGCGACGCGGGCGCGGTGGAAAAAGCGAAGAAGCACGGCGGCTCGGTGTTCGCGCCCATTCGCTCGGCCCAAGTCAAACACGGCCAGACGCCGCTCGACAAGGTCAAGGACTGGAGGCTCGACTGGGACTTACCGACTGGCACCACCTACCCGCGGCTCTACTACACGCCGGCCAGTGTGGCGCGGATGCAGCACGACTACAGCGGATTGCCGTCCGACATCAAGGCCCTCATCCACAGCGATCTCCCGGCGGAAGCGCTCCTGACCGGCAACGAGGCCGGCCTGCGGAAAACATTTGAACAACTCGCCGAACTCCGCAACTCGGCCCTCACGTTCCTGACCGGCGGCCACGACACCGCCGACACCTACACGCATCGGTTCGAAGAAATCGTCCGCCACGGCGCAACGGCGGTGGACATCGGCCTCGCGGCCGGCTCCATCACGGCGGATGAACGCCGGCACGCTTTGGCCGTCGTTGCCTTCCTCGCGTACAAACTCAGCGACCCGGACTACTGGGCCTACCACGGCTACGGCGGCGGGCCGTCAAACCCCAACATGATGAGCATCACCACCGACGCGCTGGCGCAATGCGCGGCGTTATGCGCCGGGCATCCCCGGCAAAAGGAATGGTTCGAGCTTTGCCGGCGATTGGTGTGCGCGGACATCTTGATGTCGATCAGCCCGAGCGGCGCGTGGCTGGAATCGCCGGGCTATCAAGGCGCCGGCAACACCGCGCTCAACATGACCGTGCTGATCCTCAAGAATGCCGGCATCGCCGACCTCGTCAACGACCCGCGTTTTGGCCCGCGCCTGCTGGCGGTCTCCACCTACTACGCCAACCTGCTCACCCCGCCCGACCCGCGCTTTGCCGGCAAACGCATGCCGATGGCCCTCGGCGACAACGTCCCCTTCTTCAACAACATGTTCACCTACCTCGCCGCCAGCGGCCGCGCCGCCTACCCCGTCCAGGCCGGCAACGCCCTCTGGTGCTGGGAACAAATGGGCCGCCCCGCCCACGGCGCGCTCCTGCTCATGCAGGAACACGTCCTCGACGGCAGCCTCCCGGCCGTGCCCATCACCGGCACCAGCCGCGCCATCCCCGGCTTCGGCGTCATGTTCCGCCACGGGTTCGGCACCTCCAATGAAACCTTCATGACCTACCGGCAAAGCGATTTCGCCTACGGCCACTACGACGAAGACCAAGGCAGCTTCTCCCTCTGCGCCAAGGGCGCGCCGCTCTGCCTGGACTGGATTGACTACAGCCCGAACGAAGCCGAGTACCACAACCGCGTCATCTACCATCCCAGCCTCCTCCCCTGGCTGACCACGCCGCCGGACGCCTTCGTCACCCACCCCGAAGCGGATTATGTCCGCTCCCACGAAACGAGCCTCGCGCCCGGCAGCCGCGACAAATCCATGCCGCGCGACGCCCGGGCGGATTGGCAACGGCAGATCATCTTCGTCAAAGACAACCAGAACCCCGGCGACGCCACCTACCTCGTCTTCCGCGATGTCGTCCCCGCCGACCGCGCCAGCGAATGGAACGTCTGGAACCTCGCCAAGCCGGGCACCGAGAAGATCGAAGAACGAACGGCGTCGCTTGAAGGCCAGTTTGGCGTGGACGTGGCGCTGACGTTCTACCGCAAACCGCCGGCCCTGCTCACCACCAAGTTTTATCATCACCGCACCCACAGCTACATCCAGATGGATCAAGACCAAACCCGCATCCAAGCCGCCGCCGACCACGGCGGCGACTACGGCGTCGTCCTCTACCCCGTCCGCCACGGCATTGACGCCGCCCCGACCGTCACCGAACTGGCCTCCGGCGTGGTGGAACTCCGTTGGCCGACCGGCCGCCGGCACCTGCTCTTCCTCTACCCCGAACCGCGCGAAGTCACCGAAGCCGGCCTCCACTTCAAAGGCCGGTCCGGCCTAGTGAAGATCGAAGCCGGCAAGCAAACGCTAGTCCCGCTGGAATGCGACCGCCTGACGCATTAAGCGAAACTTGATTCGGGTTGACGCGCGGGCGCGGCAGTTTCACAATCGCTGACGTGATGCAATGGAAAGGCATGGCGAACTGCGGGGATTGAACATGAAGCATTTTATTTTGACTGCCTATGTCAGCTTGGGGCTTCTGTTGTCCGGCTGTGCCGAACCGCTGAAATGCTCAATATCATGGTTGCCCTCCAATGACACTCTTACCGGCTGGGGGTATAAACAGTTTTGCTTGCATACCAGCATGAGAATTTACCCGCTTGATACTAAGACGCGACAAATCCCGGTTCGGTCTTGGGAGTTTGCCGTTCGCTCTTTGAGTGATCCTGCCAAAAAACTCCGGTTTGAATACAAGTGCCCGGTTAACAATGGGTATATCGGATTACAGTTTCTTGGATCAATTGGCATGTTCACTGCTGAGCAGGTCAAACAATTGGAGAAACTTGGCGAAGGACGTTTCGAATGTGCAATTATTTTGAATGGGGTTCGGCACTCAAATGTCGTTCGGTTGAAAATCGACCACGCTTATACTCCAACAAACGAACCAGCGATTCGCTTGGTCGCAATCCAGCCCATGACCGGCGATCATGTCACGCAGCTTGGCATTTGGTTCGTTCCTCAACATGCCGATCCGCATCTGACCCAACAAGTCTTTTGGCAAGGCCTAACGCTCGGCATCGACGGTGTTGAGCATCGTATCGGAACATTGCTCTTCAGCGGAAGTATTTTACCATTGCCTTCCGGCGAATCTTTTCAAGAGATTCTACCGCTGGATGGCTTCCAACCACCGGTCCCGCCAAACCGCTCTTACAAAGTCCAAGCGAAGTTGTTGGATTACCAGTCCGCTGTGACGACAATTTATTATGATCCAGCTATCGGGTCGGCATTCGATAATGCATTCAAAACGGTCGTGACTAGACAGAGAATCTTCACCCCCTCGCCACCATCGTCCACTCCCTGACCGCCGGCGGGGTGGCCTGATTCGGGTTGACGCGGGGCGCAGTCAGGAAACGGCTGGAAAAGCGGGTGCCGGTAGCCGCTTTCGCCTCAAACTCTGCATAATTGGCCAAAAACCACAGTTTATAAGGGGT
>Ga0118677_10003467_pt1 | contig 29766 bp, 16 predicted proteins | sample AliMusrvi5mmetaG_FD_86154 | JGI IMG/M metagenome (GOLD analysis project Ga0118677, IMG submission 86154) | reverse complement strand
CCACCACCGTCGTCACCCCCACCCCCGCCGCGCGATCCAACACCTCGCCGACGCGTCCGGCGAAGTGGGGGGCATTCAGATGGCAATGAGTGTCGATAAACATGGCTATTGATGATATTATACAGCGATCCAAGGGCACTCGCGCGAAGAGAGAAAACAATGAGCGATTTGATGGTGGATTGGATTTATCTTCCTGAAGGTCAGAAGGCAATTTCTTTGTCGGATAGCCTGCATGACGCGTTCGTAGAAGAGATACATTCAGACCGGCTGGTGAGAACCGTCACGTTAACGATCACGCACCCATATTTGGTTGAATATCACCATCTTCCCGGTGATCACCGATTTTTTATTTGCCTTGATACTGTCTCCGCGTTACGATGCAATAAATTTCGTATCTGGCCAGGAGAATATATTGTTCCTCCCGATGCATCGATGAAAGATCAAATGAAGGCTGGGGAAGCGTTTAATCGGAAAGGAAGGGAGCAATCAGTAGACTGGGAATCCTTCGAACAATCGGTGAACGAAGCGGACGCATACCTGTTACTGCTTGATGCTGAACTCGCTCAAGCAAATAGTTCAATCGCCGTTAAATTGACAGGATATCTGAATGAAGATATCTGGCACCAAATAACCATTTGTGCGGAATCCTTCGTGATTCACGACAGCAATGGGAAAAGTTACGCGTTGCAACAGTTTCTTCAGCTTGGTGAAAAATACCGGGAGGCGTGGCGTAATAATCAACTCAACTTGAAGGATGTGACACGCATTCGCCGTGGTCCACCTTTTGTAGTGGCCGATGAACAACCCGATCAATTGTAGGTGCCCTCAATAGCTAAGAGCCGGACGACAGCTACATAAGGGAACTGTCCGTCGGAAACGCGGATCTTTGATTTTGGGGAGAAGATGCCGTAGTCGGAGCGTGGGCGTTTGTTAATTCGGAATATTGCGTCGGTACTCCCACACTCCGGCACTCCCACACGCCCACACACCGTCCACCGCTACTCCTGAATAATCTCCACATTCGCCCGTGGCACCAGCGTCGTCGTGCCGTCTTCCAAGCGCACTTCCGCCACGCGCACCATCGCTTCCGTTTCGATCTGGTGCAGTTCCGGCGGCAGCGCGGTGACGGCGGCGAATTGGCCGAAATAGGGTTCGCGGATCAGGCGGATGCGACTGCCGACCAGCAATTCGCTCGATCCCACCTCATGTGCCGTCGTCGTGGCACCGGTGTATTCCGGGACGATGATCTCCGGGCGCATTACCCCGGCGCGAATCTGCGTGGCGCCGTTGATGGAAGCGGTGTGGCCTTCCAGCGTGGAGAGCAACTCGAAGGTGCGCTTGGCCATCGCCAACTGGCCGAAACCTTCGGTAAGAATAAGAGTGAGCGGAATGTCCTCGTGCCCGGTGATCGCCACGCCGATGTCGTAGCCGAGATAGGCGCGCAGCACGGCGTCGCTCACCGCGCCCACGATCAGGCCCACCGCGCCGTATTCGATCGCTTTGCGAATATGCGCCACATTGGCGGTCGCGCCACCCAGCAGCACCGCGCCGGCGCATTCCGGGCCTAATTTCACCTCATCCACCGCCGCGTCCGGTCCGTCCGCCACGCGCTTCAACACCCCGCGCCGTTCGCCGCCGACGCCGAAGATGCCTTGCACCAGCGCGCCTTCCGTGCGGATCGTCGCGCCTTCTTCCGGCACCACGTCTTCCACCGTGCCGGTGATATAGGCATTCAGGTTCAACGGGACCGGGTGCTCGCGCAAGCCGATGGTGCCGGTGACCGGACTGATATACTCGATGGTGCCGTCCGCCGGCGCGGTCAGCTTGGCGCTGAACATTCCGAACAGGCCACGTGTTTCCGCCAGCAACTCACCGGTCTCCACCGTCTCGCCTTCATGCTTCTTCAGCAGTTGCTGCACCTCGGCCGGGCCGACCCCGAGCTTCTCGCAGGCGCGCACGGTCTGGATATTGCCCGGCAGCAGCGCGCGCGCCACCACCGCCTCCGCCGTCACCCGCTGTCCGGCCTCCACCAGCACCTCGCCCTTCAACGGCAACCGTCGCACCTTCCGAATGATGATATGATCCGTGACCAGCAGGCCCGGAGTATACGCAGTTGGCATGACCGTATTGTACCATACCAAACACGGTTACAATCAATTATCTGCCATCATCCGGTCGGAGCGCCGACGTCTCGCCTAATACGGTTCAATTATTCATTAACGCCAATAATGATCCGCATCATGTTGGACGCTTGGCACGGTGTGGAAGCCGACGCCAGTCGCGCTCTGTGAGCAGTTCACGCGGGAAGGATGCCGCTGCCGCACCGTTCTCCAGGCAGGATGCCAGCTTTCGCCGGTGATGCTATCAGCGGTCACGGGGCGCGACTGGCGTCGGATTCCAACTAGTGCCAAGCTTACTCAGTGACCCGATAGCAGCAGTAGTTGAATTCCTGCGGTGAACGTAATAGGACTGTCCCCGCCGTTTCGACCGAGTGTTTTTCACACATGTCGAGAAATTGTCACGTCCGGCACCGCCAGGCGTGGGGGGACATCGGCTATACTGCTCGCGAGACAAGGTTGGGGTGATCACCACCGGAAGGAGAGGCACGGGATGAAGTGGGCACGAGGGATCGCGGGATGCTGGTTGGCGCTCTTGCCGGTGCTGCTGGGATGCGCGGACGGCGGTGCGCCGCCGGCCACGGTGTCGCGCAACGGCGTGCCGGTGCCGATCTCGCGCGACATGAAAGGCCAGCAAGGCCCGTTTCCCGCTCGCGGCTTTTTCGTGATCCGTCGCCCCGAAGCCTGGACCGCGTTATGGCATGGACAGAGCGCACCGGCGGTGGATTTCACCACGCAATCCGTGCTGGTGGCGCTGATGGGGCAGCAACCCACCAGCGGATTTGACATTACCATCAGTGACGTACGCACCATTAACCAGCAGGTCGTCGCTTATCTGACGGAAGCGCGCCCGACGTCGCAGGAAACGGTGACGCCGACGATCAGTTATCCCTACGACATGGTGATCGTGCCGAAACTCGAGCAACAGGTGGTGGTGGTGACGGAGTCGAATGCGCCGGCGATGGTGGCGGTCGAGGATGAGTTCCCCGGCACGTACAGCGCTGCCGGCGCGCCGGGCACGACCGTCATCCGCACGCCGGAAGCGTGGAGTCAATTCTGGCTCACCACCATTGGCGGCACGGCGACCGCCCCGGCGGTGGACTTCACCCAGAACATGGCCGTGGCCGTGCTGGCTGGCCCGCAGCCGACCACTGGCTACACGGTGGATATTGCCGGCATCGGGCAAGAGAACGATCGTCTCAACGTGCACTATCAGATCGTGCCGCCGTCCGTCGGGACCGCCGCACCCACGGTCACCTCGCCTTATGTGGTGGCCGTGGTGCCTGCCAGCCCGCTGCCCATCGCCTTCCAATCGCTGGCCGCGCCGGCGGTCGCATCGGCGACCGGCGAGGGAAAAACGGACGCGGTCGCGACACCCGTCGCCGTGCAGACGGTCATGCCATCTGCGCCAACTGGTGGCAAATGACGGCGAGCGATTCGGCCAGGTCTTCGTTGTGGACGACGATCGAAGACGGCATACTCAGTGGATAGCCGGAGAAGTTCCAGAACGCGCGCATGCCGGCATCGACCAGCAGATCGGCCACGCCTTGCGCGGCGTGCGGGGGCACGGTGAGGATGGCGATCTGCACGTGCATTTTGCGTGCCAGCGCCGGCGCGGTCCACAGCGGCTGAATTTCCAGCCCGTTGGTGATGCGCCCGATCTTCTCCGGGGAGTTGTCGAACATCGCCACGATGCGCAGGTGGTACTTTTCAAAGCCGGGATAGCCGGCCAACGCCTGCCCCAGCCGTCCCGCGCCGATTATAAACGCCTCTTTCACCTGCTGCAGGCCCAGATAGGCCTCCAGGTGGTGCAGCAGCGCGGCGACGTCGAACCCCATGCGCGGTTTGCCGGTGAACCCCGTCACCGACAGATCCTTGCGCACCAGCGTCTCATCGAGCTTAAGCTGGCGCGCCAACTCCGCGCTGGTCACATACCCTTGCCCTTCCTCGACCAGCCGCGCCAACACGGTCATATAGCGCGGTAATCGACGCAAACACGCGCCGGAAATTGCCTGTGTCACGGCCTCCCTCCCCTGGCGCCGCTCAGCGACGCCCGCCTTACACCTGTGATTCTAGCAATATTTCGCGAATTCGCATAATGAACGATATTTTACCGCGAAGGATACAGAGGATACATCAAGAAGGTGAAGGTAAAATCCCTTTAGTAGCCATTCAGCCCCCCCTGGCGCGCGAGCGTCCTCGCGAGCACCAGCAACTACCCGAGCATGCTCGCGAGGACGCTCGCGCGCCAGGGGGACTGAACGGTTATCCCCGATATTTCTCTTCTTTGCGTCCTTCGCGTCCTCTGCGGTGAAGAAAAAAGCTTATTGCAGCAACTCGGCGATCATCTTGCGCAAGCGGAAGATATCGTCGCTTTTGCGGAACCAGGCGTCGGCGCCGCAGGCAGCCGCGATTTTATCGACGTCGATATGGTTGCTGAAGAGGACGGTTTTGATGGCCGGAGATTGCGCCTTGACGATGGTGATCAGCGCGTCGCCTTTCATCACCGGCAAGTCCCAATCGGCCAGCAGGAGCTGCCAGGGGGATTCCGCCAGTTGTGCCAGCGCCGTCGCGGCGTCGAGCATGTTCGTCACCTCATAGCCCGCGGACTTGAGCACCATGACAAACAAGGTCGCCTGGTCCGGATCATCTTCCACCATTAAAATCCTGGCTGGTGAAGCCGCCATGAACCCCACCCCGTTTTTTATGCTAAAATGCCGGCACAGGATACCATGTCTTATCTTCGGACGGCAAGGCAAGCAATCAGACAATCAGCACACGGAATACCGGAAGAATGCGATAAGATGGGAGAGATAGTTTCAAAAGGGAGTGGCGTGTGAAATCGGTCGGCGCCAAAATTGGCGGGAGCTTCGGCCTGGCGCTCCTGGTCCTGTCTCTCATCGGGGTGCTCTCTTACCTGAGCATTCAGACGATGATAGCCGCTCATCGCCGGGTGATTCAGACACGCCGGGAGATCGAGGCGCAGGAAGATGTCCTCTCGCAATTGAAAGACGCGGAAACCGGCCAGCGCGGTTTTATCATCACCGGGGAGGCGCATTACCTGCAACCCTACACCGCCGCGTTGCAGGCCATCCCACGGCGTCTGCAGCAGCTTCGCGAACTGACGCAAGATAATCCGGCCCAACGCCAACAGCTCGACCGGTTGTCCCGGTTGGTGACGGATGAACTCGTGGCATTACAAGCGGTCCTCACGGTGCGCAATGGTCCGGGAGGATTTCCAGCCGCTCGCGCGATGGTAATCACCGATCGTGAGCAAGAAACCATGGATGACATTCGGCGCCTGACGGCAGAGATGGAGCGCGAAGAGTTGCGTCAGCTCGTCCTGCGCAACCGGAAGGCCGACGCCGGTGCACGTCATACGCTGATTGTCATCATGATCGGGGTACCTCTCACCATCTTGCTGCTGGCGCTGCTGGCGGTGATTCTCACCCGGCATATCGCGCTTCCGCTCACCAGGATTACCACCATCGCCGAGGAGATTGCGCAAGGCGAGATCACCGCGACCTTGCCCCCAACACATCGACAGGACGAAGTGGGTAAGTTGCAGGAGAGCTTCGGCCGGATGATCGCCGGGCTGCAGCAGCTGACCGCGGTGGCGGAACGGGTCGCGGAAGGCGATCTCGAGGTGGCCGTCGAGCCGCGCTCCCCGCGGGATCAATTAGGCCTTGCGTTCGCGCGGATGATACAGAACCTGCACGCGATCACCGCCGACCTGCGCCGGAGCGAAGAGTGGCTCAACGTCACGCTCCGCAGTATCGGTGATGCCGTCATCACCTGCGACTGCGACGGCAAGGTCACCGTCCTCAATCCCGTCGCCGTCGCCCTGACCGGCTGGGCAGCGGAAGAGGCGGTGGGGCAGCCAATCACGCAGGTGTTTCCCATTCTCAATGAACAAACCCGTGAGCCGGCCGATGACCTGGTGAAACGCGTGTTGCGCGAAAACCACATCGTCACGTTGGCCAATCACACGGCGCTGGTGACGCGCGACGGGCATGAAATCCCCATCGAGGACAGCGCGGCGCCGATCACGGATGCCGACGGCACGGTGAGCGGCGTGGTGCTGGTGTTTCATGATGTCACCGCGAAGCGGCAGGCGCTGGCAACCTTGCAGACGTTTATCGAGCGCATGCCATTTGCCGTTTCCATGCTCGATTGCGACATGCGTTACCTGGCCGTGAGCCGCAAATGGCGAGAAAGCTTCCGCCTTGGTGACCAACCCATCATCGGTGAAAGCCATTACGTGGTCTTTCCGGAAATCAGCGAAGCCTGGAAAGCTGTTCATCGCCGCTGTTTGGCGGGAGCGACGGAGCGGAATGAGGGCGAAGCCTTTCCCCGCGCGGACGGTATGGTCGATTGGGTGCGTTGGGAGGTGACTCCCTGGCATCACGCCGATGGTCGCATCGGCGGCATTATTATCTTTTCGGAAGACGTGACCGCGCAACGGCAGGCGGAAACAGAGCGCGAGCGCCTGCTGACCGAAGTGGAACACCGGGCTGCCGAAGCGGACGCCACCATCAATTCCATTGCCGACGGGGTGGTGATTTATAATCCTGAAGGGCGTTTAGTGCGGGTCAATGCCGCGGCCGAGCGATTACTCGGTACGACGCGGGAAACGGTAGGGCCCAACTTCGAGAATCTGTTCCGTTATCTGCATCTCACCAAGCCCGATGGCACCCCGTTTAGCTATGAGGAATCGCTGAGTTATCGCGCGTTGCAGGGGGAAACGCTGCGTGGTATCCCCCAGGTGATTCATCGCGCGGGCAACGGGTCGTTGTGGGTGTCGACCAGCGCGGCGCCGATCCGCACGCCGGATGGAGTATTCCTCGGCGCGGTCACCACCTTCACCGACATCTCGGCGATTCATGAACTGCAGGAGCGGGAGCGCCGTTATCTCTACACCGTCGCGCATGACTTGCGTGCGCCGGTGACAATCATCAACGGGCACGTGCGCCTGCTGCTGGACGCGCTGGAGCAGCGCCACCTGGCCGATCCCTTCCACCCGCAGATCGCCGCCGTGCAGCGCTCCTTCCAGCGGATGAATCGGATGATCGATAATCTCACCGAGATCACCCGTTTCGCGGCACAATCGGTGACGCTGGACACGGAGCCGGTTGCCCTCGGCGCCTATCTCACCAGGCTCATCGAGGAAAGCACCGGCGTATTGGATACGCACCGCATCGTGCTGGAGCTGCCACCCGATCTGCCCATGGTGACCGCCGATCCCCGGCAACTCGAACGCATCCTGCTGAATCTGCTTACCAACGCGGAAAAATACTCCGCCCCCGACACGCCGATCCACCTCCGTGCCGAGCAACAGGACGGCGAGGTGATGATCGCCGTCCGCGACCAGGGACAGGGGATTCCTCCCGAAGACCTGCCCCACATCTTCGAGCGCTTTTACCGCGCGGAACACGGTCGCAAAGCCGAAGGCATCGGTCTGGGTCTGTATATCACCCGCGCGCTGGTCGAAGCCCACGGCGGGCGCATCCGCGTGGAAAGTGAACCCGGCAAAGGCAGCACTTTTTCCTTCACTTTGCCGATCAGTGAAGACGCATAGCACGGTTTGGCAGTCTAGCACCAGGTTGGCAGTCTGGCAGCAGGTTGTAAGTCTGGCACGGTTTGGAAGCCGACGCCAGTCGCGCTCCGTGAGTATGCTATCGCTCACCTTTTTAAGAAACGCACCTGCCACCGCCACCCTTTCTGTATCCATTATCCACGAAGTGCGACTGGCGTCGGCTTCCAAACCGTGCCAGACTTTCAGCCTGCGGCATTATTCACCCCCCCCTCCTCGCATCACTGAATGCGATTCACCCTTCACCCAGCGATGGAAGGAATCGCTTTGTCTGACAGCGAAAACGTAGTCGTTTGATTTTTCCTACACAATTCTCGACACCTACCTGGCTGGGTGCTATGAGTTGGAGATGATCGGCGAGATGGTCGACCAGGAAAAGGTGCTGCTGGGATTGGGCTTGCAGATAGGGACGGAGGAGGGTGAATGAGCGCGGACGTGCAGCTCACACAGGAAGCCTATGAAGCACTTCTCGCGCGGTTGGACGCGGCGGAAGAGACGCTGCGCGCCATCCGCGCCGGCGAAGTGGATGGGCTGGTGATCGACACGCCGCACCGCGAGCGTGTCTTCACCCTCAAAGACGTCGAGCATCCCTATCGGGTGATGGTAGAGGCGATGGAGGAAGGTGCGGCCACGCTGAGTGTGGACGGCACCATTCTCTATGGCAACCGGCGGCTGGCTACCATGCTGGGGATGCCGTATGAGCAGGTGCTGGGCGCCTCGATCGCGCGCTTTCTCGCGCCGGACAGTCAGGCGCACTTCGCCGCCCTGATCACCGCCAGTCGGGAGCGCAGTGCTCGCGGTGAGGTCGATCTGCTGGCGCAGGATGGCACGCGGATCCCCGTCTTGCTTGCCTGCAGCGCGCTTCCCGAGAGCGAGCCGGAGAGCCGCTGCATCGTCATCACCGATCTAACCACCCGCCAGGCGGCTGAAACGAAGATCCGGCAGCTCAACCAGGAACTGGAAGCCCGGGTGAGAGCACGGATGGCGGAATTGCAACACGCCAACCATGCGTTACAGGCGGAAATTACCGAACGCAAGCGGGCGGAAGCGGCGTTGCGGGAAAGCGATCGTCGCGTCACGGAGATCGTCGAGAGCATTCGCGACGGGTTCTTTGCCCTCAACAGCGACTGGGTCCTCACCTACATCAATCAACAGGCGGCCCACAATCTCGGTCTCACGCCGGAGGATATGGTCGGCAAATGCATCTGGGACGCCTTTCCGCATCTGCTCGGTACCCTACAGGAAACGAAATACCGCCAGGCGATGACCGAACGTATCCCGCTGGTGTTCGAACTGCAAGGATTAATGACGCCGCGCGCGTATGAAATTCGTTGCTATCCCACGGTGGAAGGCATCTCAGTTTATTGTATTGACATCACCGCGCGTAAACAGGCCGAGGAGGCGCTGGAGCAGAGTCAGCACCAGTTTGCGGCGCTGATCCAGAACGTGGAGTCCGGGGTCGCGCTGATCGATGCACACGGGCAGTTCATTGTCGTCAACCCAAAATTCCTGCGTCTGTTCGGCCTTGAAGACGCGCCGGATAACATCCTGAACGTCAACAGTCAGGATTGGAGCGCCTGGCAGGTCTTCGACGAAGGCGGCGTGCTGCTCCACGTCGATCATCACCCGGTCCGTAAAGCGGCGCTCTCAGGCCAAACGGTGCGGAACCAACTGGTGGGCGTGCGCTTGCCCGCCGGTGGTGACCTGGTCTGGATGTTGGTGAGCGCCGATCCCCTCCTGAAACCGGACGGTGGAATTGACCAACTGATCTGCACCTACCACGACATCACCGCGCGCAAGCAGGCCGAGGAGGCGCTGCGGCAGAGCGAGGAACGCTACCGGAACTTATTCGCGGTGATACCCAGTGGGGTCGCGGTCTATAATGTCGTCAATGATGGGCAGGACTTGGATGGGAAAGACTTCATCTTTACGGACATGAACCCGGCTGGCGAAAAGATTGACCAGGTGCAACGTGCGGAGATTATCGGGAAGAGTCTGTATGATTTTTTCCCGACCGTGCGCGAGATGGGGCTCGTTGAAGTATTCAAGCGGGTGTGGCAGACAGGAGTGCCGGAGTATTTCCCGGTTACCCTTTACGCGGACACCAAAATCTCCCTGTGGGTCACCAATTATATCTGGCGGCTGCCCTCGGGCGAACTGGTGGCCTTGTTTGACGATATCACCGAGTTAAAACGGGCTGAAGACGAGTTGCGAAAGAGCGAGGCGCGCGAGCGCGAGCGGGCAGCGGAACTGGAAACCTTCCTCGATGCCGCGCCGACGCCGGTGTTCATTGCCCAAGATCCGGAGTGCCGGCATCTCACGGGCAACCGTGCGGCGAACACGCTGCTGGGACTTCCCCACGGCGCGGAAACTTCGCTGAGCGCAGCCGATGACGTCAAACCGCGTCACTTCCAGGCGGTAAAAGACGGACGGGTGTTGCGCAACGACGAACTGCCCGCACAACGCGCCGCGCGCGGTGAGCCGGTGCAGGACTTCGAGTTCAGCCTGGTGTTTGACGACGGCGCCATCCGCCATATGTTGGGTTACGGCACGCCGTTGCGGGATGCGCAGGGGCAACCGCGTGGCGCAGTCCATGTGTTGGTGGATATCACCGAGCGCAAGCAAGTCGAGGAAGCCTTGTTGACATCCCTGCGTGAGAAGGAAGTCTTGCTCAAAGAAATCCATCACCGGGTGAAAAACAACATGCAGGTCATCTCCAGCCTGGTGAGCCTGCAGGCCGATACATTGGATGATCCGGCGTTGGGGGCGCTGTTCAACGACCTGCGCGACCAGGTGCGCAGTATGGCGCTGGTGCATGAGAAGCTCTATCAGTCCGCCAGCCTCGCGCGTATCGACTTTGCCGAATATACCCACAGCCTGCTGGCCTACCTCTGGCGCGCGCACGGCCAGGCCACGGAAGACATCCGGCTCACGTTGGACGTGCAGCCGGTGGAACTGACGGTGGAAACAGCGATACCCTGTGGGCTGATATTGAACGAATTGGTCACCAATGCGCTCAAGCATGCCTTCCACGGCGGTGGCGGTGAGGTTAAGATAACGTTATACGCCGACCCGGATGCCCGCGTGCACCTGAGTGTGCGCGACAACGGCGCCGGTCTGCCCGCCGGGCTGGATTGGCGACAAGCGCCCTCACTCGGCCTGCGGCTGGTGCAGATGCTGGCCGGGCAAGTGAATAGCACGGTCGAAGTCAGCACCGCCGGCGGCACGGCATTTGCGCTGACATTTCTGCCGCCGGTGACGCGGTAAGGGGTCAACCTGATGCCGATACGGTTCAGTTAACCATTAAGCCCAAGTATTATTTGCATCATGTTGGACGCCTAGCACTGTTTGTAAGCCGACGCCAGTCGCGCCCCGTGGGTAATTGATGAGCAAAGGGTACCGGTGACCGGTGCGTTTCGTAAAAAGGTGGTTGATAGCATACTCACGGGGCGCGACTGGCGTCGGCTTCCAAACAGTGCTAGCATTCCTACCTTTTCGAGGTGAGCAGCCGTTGCATTCCTTATGTGAACCGTATTGAACCCGATGTCAATTGCGTCCCGAAACTTCATATCCGAAACGCTGTATTATAGGAAACAAGAACATGTCTAATGCCTCGATTCTTATCGTGGAGGATGAAGCGATTGTCGCCGCCGACCTGGCCGGTCGGTTAACGCGTCTGGGCTATATCGTCAGCGGTTGTACCGGGTATGGGGAGGCCGCGTCGACGCTGATGCGGGAGCGGAGACCCGACCTGGTGTTAATGGATATACGTCTCGCGGGCGCGCTCGATGGGATCGAGGCGACGGAGCGCATTCGCCGGGAATTCGATGTGCCGGTCATCTACCTGACGGCCCACTCAGACCGCGAGACGCTGGAACGCGCCAAGGTCACCGAGCCGTTCGGCTATATCCTCAAGCCATTCGAGTCCCGTGAACTGGTTGCCCACATCGAGATGGGACTCTACAAGCACCAGGTCGAACGCAAGCTGCGCGAAAGCGAGCAGCGCTGGGCCACCACGCTGGCCAGTATCGGCGACGCGGTGATCGCCACCGATGAAGACGGACGCATCACCTTCATGAATGCCGTGGCGGAACACCTGACCGGTTGGTCGCTTATCGAGGCGCTGTATCTACCGATCCAGGAAGTCTTCCACATCATCAATCGCGACACCCGGCTGCTCGTAGAGAATCCGGTCGGCAAGGTATTGGAAACGGGGATGATCGTCGGGCTGGCCAACCACACGCTGCTGGTACGACGCGATGGCGCCGAAGTGCCGATCGATGACAGCGGATCGCCGATCATCGACCGGCGTGGCCGCACGACGGGAGTGGTGCTGGTCTTTCGTGATATCACCGAGCGCGAGCAGGCTGCGGAGATGCATGAACGGCTGTCCGCGATTGTCGAATCTTCCGATGATGCGATTATCAGCAAAACGCTGGCGGGCGACATCACCAGTTGGAACCGTGCCGCCGAGCGGCTGTATGGCTATACCGCGACGGAAATCCTCGGTCAATCGCTGGTCCGCCTGATCCCCGCAGAGCGCGCACACGAGATGGCGGATATCCTGGCACGGGTTGCTCGTGGCGAAGCCGTCGAGCACTACGAGAGTGTGCGCCGGCATAAAAACGGACAGCGGATCGACGTCTCCATCTCCGTCTCTCCGATCACCCGTGAGGATGGCGTCATTATCGGCGCCTCATCGATTGCGCGTGACATCACCGAGCAGAAGCGGTTGGAAGCGGAGCGCGAGCGCCTGCTGGCGGCCGTACAGCGCCAGGCGGCGGAATTGGACGCCACCCTCGGCGCCATCGCCGGCGGGCTGATCATTTATGATGCCGACGGGCACGTGGCGCGGATGAGTCCGGCCGCGGCCGCCGTGCTGGCGTATGGCGACGACGACTACGCCACCGCGTTCATGGAGCGCATCGAGCGATTGCGAATCACGCATCCCGATGGGACGCCGTTTCTGCCGGCGGAAGTGCCGATCACCCGCGCGTTAGCCGGGGAGACGGTGCTGGGCGAGATCATCGTGTTGCCTCGATCCGACCGCACCTACTGGCTGTCGGTCAGTGCCGCTCCGATTATCAATGCCGATGGGCGGTTGCTGGGCGCGATCCTGACCGCCACCGATATCAGCGAATTGCACGCCGTGCAGGAGCAGATGAAAACGTTCATTCAATTGGTTTCTCACGACCTGCGCACCCCGTTGGTCATTTTGACCGGCTACGTGAATTTTTTAAGCGAGGAGCTGGCCGACTGCGAAGATACCACCGTGCGGGAGAGTCTCGAGACCATCGGGCGCGCGGTGAAGCGGATGGACGTGATGATCGAGGATCTGGTGATCGCCGCGCGGCTGGAAGGCGGGCAACTGCCGCTGCAATGCGTGCCGCTCGATCTGGCCACCTGGATGCTGGAGTATCTCGATCATTCCGCGATGGTCTTCGATCCCCAACGCATCCGGTTGGAAATGGCGGCGCCCTTCCGCACCGTGCCGGTCGATGCCGACCGGCTGGATCGCATTCTGACCAACCTCCTCTCGAACGCGCTGAAATACTCCGACCCCGACACGCCGGTGCAACTGTGCGTGCAACCGATAGCCGGCGCGGTGTGCATCGCGGTCAAAGACCAGGGGCGCGGCATTGCTCCCGACCACCTGCCGCGCCTGTTCGAGAAGTATTACCGCGCGGACAGCAGTCGCAAAGCCGAAGGCATCGGCCTGGGCCTCTATATCACCAAGCTGATGGTCGAAGCCCACGGCGGCCGCATCTGGGTGGAAAGTGAAGTCGGCAAAGGCAGCACGTTTGCCTTCACGTTGCCGGTGGGGGAGTAAAAAGATGATGATCGCGCTGTAGTGCCGGCTAAAGCCCGGCAAACATGCCGGTAGAATATTGGTAACCGGTTCAGCCCCCCTCTGGCGCGCGAGCGTCCTCGCGAGCACTCCGGTGGTTGAGTAGACTACGGATGGTCGTATCGAAACCACCGGAGTGCTCGCGAGGACGCTCGCGCGCCAGCGAGCTGGAACGCTTACCAATCTTGTTCCCCTTCCCGTTTCCCCCTCGCGAATCCCTACAAAAAAACCCCGGCGGTCTTCCGACCGCCGGGGTAATAGGTTCATGCGCCGTGTCAGCAGTTTATTCCGCCCGCAGATTGTAGAAGGCGTCCATGCCGGCGAAGATGGCGGTGCTACCGAGCATGTCTTCGATGCGCAGCAGTTGGTTGTATTTCGCCACCCGGTCGGTGCGGCTGGGGGCGCCGGTTTTAATCTGGCCGGCGTTGGTGGCGACCACCAGGTCGGCGATGGTGACGTCTTCCGTCTCGCCGGAGCGGTGGGAGACGATGGCGGTGTAGCCGGCGCGCTTGGCCATTTCGATGGCGGCCAGCGTTTCGGTGAGGGTGCCGATCTGATTGACTTTAATCAGGATCGAGTTCGTGACCCCCATTTTGATGCCCATCGCCAACCGTTCGGTGTTGGTGACAAACAGGTCGTCGCCGACTAACTGGATGCGCTTGCCCAGCGTATCGGTCATCAGCTTCCAACCTTCCCAGTCGTCTTCCGCCATGCCGTCTTCAATGGAGATGATCGGGTAGTTGTTGACCAGATCGGCGTAGAACGCCACCATCTCCTCGCGGGTCTTCATCATGTCGGATTTCCAGAAGTAATATTTACCGTCCTGGCCTTTCTTCTTTGCTTCGTCATAGAGCTCGGTGGCCGCGGGGTCCATGGCGATCCGGATATCGTCGCCGGGGGTGAAGCCGGCTGCGTCGATGGCCGCCACGATCACATCCAGCGCTTCCTGATTGCTCTTCAGATTGGGGGCATAGCCGCCTTCATCGCCGACGGCGGTGCCGTACCCTTTGTCCTTCAGCACTTTTTTCAGCGCATGGAACACTTCCGCGCCCCAACGCAGGCACTCGGCGAAGCTGTCGGCGCCGGTCGGCATCACCATAAATTCCTGCAGATCGACGCTGTTGTCCGCATGCTTGCCGCCGTTGAGAATGTTCATCATCGGCACCGGCAGCGTGCGCGCGGAGACGCCGCCCAGGTACTTATAGAGCGGAACATCGAGGAACGACGCGGCCGCCTTCGCGGTGGCCATCGAGACGCCGAGAATGGCGTTGGCGCCCAGATTGCCCTTGTTGGGGGTGCCGTCGAGCTCGATCATCAGTTCGTCGATCTCGACCTGTTCGGAAGCGTCCATCCCTTCCAGTTCCTGGGCGATCACTTCGTTGACGTTTTCGACCGCCTTCAATACCCCTTTGCCGCCGTAACGCGTCTTATCGCCATCGCGCATTTCCACAGCTTCATGCGCGCCGGTCGAGGCGCCGGAGGGCACCGCGGCCCGTCCCAGCGTACCGTCATCGAGGATGACATCGACTTCCACGGTGGGATTGCCGCGCGAATCGAGAATTTCGCGGGCCACAACCTGTTCGATAATCACGGAAGGTCTCCTTTATGTAATGTCTCGCGTCGTGTCGTTTCATGACCAGCGGAAGCGACGCGTTGGATCCAAGGTTGGCTGCGCTCCGGCACAGGCCGGAACCCGAAGGTAGTATAGCAAATCGTGCCCTATGTCACAAGTAGAACGAGGACGATTGGACAGATAAAAGGGCGTTGAAGAGTTACCGGGTGTTATGTATGCGGGTCGCGACCCAGCATCTTGTATCCCGTATCCCGTATCCTGCATCCTGCATCTCATATCCTGCATCCCGCCTACCACCCCCTGTCTCCTGCACCCCATATCCTGCTATACTATCGGCATGGCACGCGACTCAACCGAATGGCAGCGGCTGCGAGATTTGCTGGAGGTGATCTCCGCGAAGGGATTCGATGGGCTGGACCCCGAGCAGATCGTCGAGTTCGGCAAGCTCTATCGACGGGCGGCCGGCGCGTTGTCGTATTGCCGCACGCGCGGTTCCGATCCGGCGCGCCTCGCCATGTTGAACGAATTGGTTGGGCGCTGTTACGCGCAGGTGTATGTGGCGCCGCGCCGTCCCTGGCCCAGCGTGCTGCGCTTCTTTACCACCGACTTCCCGCAGGCGGTGCGCCGGCATTGGGGCTGGATACTGCTGGCGACGGCGGTCTCGCTGCTTCCCGCGTTCATCGGTTATCTGCTCACCTGGCACGACCGGGTGCTGGCTGCCCAGGTGCTGCCGCCCTCGTTAATGGCGATGATGAATCCCATCGTGACGCGTCACCATACCCCGCACGAGTGGATGGCAGCGCTGAAGCAAGCGCCCGCCGCCAGCTTCATCATCACCAATAATATCCGCATCGCCATCACCGCCTTCGCCGGGGGGATGACCGCCGGGTTGCTCACGCTGCTATTGCTGATCTACAACGGCCTGATGCTCGGGGTGATCGGCGCGGCGGTGGCGATGGATGGCCCGGACACCGCGCTGAACTTCTGGGCCTTCGCCGCCCCGCACGGCATGCTGGAGTTGCCGGCCATCTTCATCTCCGGCGGAGCGGGCCTGCTGTTGGGCTACGCGCTGATCAATCCCGGCGATCTGCCGCGCCGCGTGGCGTTGCGCAACGCCGGTCGCGAAGCGCTGCGACTCATCCTCGGCGTCGCCGCCATGCTGGTCGTCGCCGGCGTCATCGAAGGTTTCTTCTCCCCGCGCAACCTGCCGGAAGGCCTCAAACTCACCGTTGCCGGCGCCGAAGCCGTGCTCTTCCTCACGTACCTGCTCTTCACGGGCCGGCAACACGTCGAAGCGAAAGAAGCCGCCCCCTTCGGCGAATTGCAGACCGCGTTGCCGCCGGTGTGAGACGGATACCGGATGCCGCACGCATTCCACCCCAATGCCCCCCGTCGGCAATAGCCCACAACGGAAGCGATGGAACGAGGTTCCAGATAGCGCGGCCTCCAAGGGACAGCAGAAACGAGGATGGGGTGAGTTCGCGGAACTCACCCCATCCTGTATCCTGTATCCTGTATCCTGTATCCTGTATCCTGTATCCTGTATCCTGTATCCTGTATCCTGTATCCTGTATCCTGCCCCTTATCCCCCGACCCCCTTCTCCGGCACCGGCAGCAAAATCCGGATATGGGTGACGTTGACCAGCGCGGTCATCGCCCAGGCGGGGAGGGGTTTGTTCATGTCGGGATCGATGCTGAAATGGGGCATGGCGGTCCACGGGCCGCCGTTGATGCGGCAGTCGATCAGCACGCGGGAGGTGATCTTCTTCAGCCAGTCCGGCGACTCGTAATCGTCGGGCGCGTAGCTGGGGCGCAGGTAGTTGAGAAACAACGGCGCGGTGCCTTCCCAGGACGGATCGCGCGCATCCAGCGGGCCGATCACCATCCACTGGGTGAAGGTGCGGGCGCGCTCCATCTCGGGGCTCATCGCGTGTTCGCGCGGGATGATCTGGAAACCGGCGGTTTCGCCGTGATGAGCCAGACCGATGTCGATCACCCCGTTGTGATTGGCGCGCAGCCGTCCCACGTCCGCATAGCGCGCGCCGGTAAAGCGCCCAACACCGCACACCGGCTTCAATACCTGCCCGATGACCGTCTGTTTGCCATCCCAACCGAGTTCGGTGATGAAGCCGCCGAAGCGGTTCTCGAAGATGAAGGCCTGCGGGGAATCGACCGGCTGCAGCACGGGAATGACCAGCACGTCGCCTTTGCGTGGCGCGGCATTGAGCGGGAATGGCGTCAACCCGGCGGACGTCTCCAACAGTACCGGATTGCCCAGGATCGGCGCCCAATCGCCGCCGAAGATGCCAGTGCCGGCCGGCATGTCGGTGTAAATGGTGGAATCGGGTGACAGGTACGACAGCCGCGCCTGCAGTTCCTTGCCTTCCTCGGTGGAAGTCTCCAGCGGTACCACGGAAAAGACCACGCCGCGGTCCTGGTTGGCATTGTAGCCGGTGCGAATATGAATGGCGTTGACCGCCGTGGCGGCAATCGCGCTCATCGGCGCCCACTTGCTGGCGGTATAGCCGTCGCGGCTCACTTTCTCGGTGTAGGTGAGCACGTGCCCGATCACCGTCCAGCTTTTTCCGCCGTCGCGCGACGCGGTGATGGCGCCTTTCACGTCATTGACGATGCGCAGGCGGTAAATCTCCACCGTCGCCACGTGCTGATGCATGGCAATCTCGGGCGACGGCCCATGCTCGCGCGAGCGCAGCGGCTTGCTGGTCTCCTGCTGGCCCCATGTCAGCGACATGGCGGCAACGAGCAGCAACACGGACAGGTTACAACGGTTGGACATTGGCGATCTCCCGGATAAACAGCAGTAGGTGTTTAGTATATACCCCTGTCGGCGCGGCAATTATACTCCATCCTACCGGGGGTAGCCAGATTTACCCCAGCCTTCAACTTTCTATCGTAAATTCCTGACCGTCCAAGCTGACTGATCCGACCGATCTGACGGATGAGCGTCACCATTATCCGACAATCTAATTATCCGCTCGATCGCTGTCAGCGTATTCACCGGCGTTCCGCGCGTATTTCCGCCACAATAAGGCGACGCCTTGCGCGTGATCGCGTGACGATAAGAGGAGGACGACGATGGCTTACCAGGTGAAAGATTACTCGCAGATATTGGGGATGCAGGGGATCAGCGACACTACGCTGCAGAACCATTTTAAATTGTATCAGGGGTATGTGAACAATACCAATACGCTGCTGGATACCAGCATGCGGCTGTTTAGCGAGGGGAAAGAGCGGACGGCGGAATATGCCGAGATTCGGCGGCGCATCGGTTTTGAATTCTGCGGCATGCGGCTGCATGAATATTATTTCGAGAACCTCAAAGGCACCGGCGCGCCGGACACCAATAGTGGGATGTATAAGCAGATCGCGAAGGACTTCCAGGATTTCGACACCTGGAAGAAAGAGTTTCTCGCCATCGGCGCCATGCGCGGCGTGGGCTGGGCGGTGCTCTTCTACGATACGCGCGCCGATCGGTTGGTGAATAACTGGATTACCCTGCACCACGAAGGTATCCTGCCCGGCCTGCAACCGCTGCTGGTGCTGGATGTCTGGGAGCATGCCTTCCTGCTGGATTACCAACTCGATCGTCCCGGCTACCTCGAGGCCTTCATGCGCCAGGTGAATTGGCAGGAAGTCGCCCGCCGTTTCGACGCCAGCGCGCCAATGCAGCAGCGAAAAGCGGCGTAGAGACGAGGGTGGAGTTGTCGAGTGGTGGAGTGGTGGAGCAGTAGCGGGGTGAATGGTCCGCCGGCTTCCAGCCGGCTGGTTCGGGTTGGCTGGAAGCCGGTGGCCCAAAGCATATTTGTAATCATTCAGGCCCTCTGGCGCGCGAGGACGCTCGCGCGCCAGAGGGCCTGAACGGTTACGCATATTTTATGCTGATTATTCAGTGATAGCGCCATCCGGTGGGGAAGTGTGGAGATCGCGCGTTTGATCGAGCAGCTGCCGCCAATCCCCGCTGGTCCGTTACTCCCGGCAGGCTTACCGCCTGCTCATCCCCAGCGCGTGGTCGAGCACTGCGGGCACTCCTGTGTCAGCTCATCCAGCAGTGAATCGCAGAAGGGACAGAGTTTGCGCGGGGCTTTGGGTGAGGGTTCGTCATAGGGGTGGGGGATGATTGGCGGCGCATAATCCGTCATCGTGCACTTTGGGCAGATCTCTTCAAAGGGGTCCAGCAATAACCCGCAAAACGGACATTCTTTGCGCAGGGTGCGATCGGCCCGCCGCGCCGGCGAGGACGCCGGCGACTGCGCCTTCAGATGCGCGCAACGCGGGCATTCCGTCGCAAACGGATCCAGCACAAAACCACAACGGGGACAATCCATCTCGGTGTTTCCAGTGTTAGGCTATCGGCTCTCGGCTATTGGTGTTCAGCCGGAACGATTACGAGACATTGTACTCTTTCCGGGCGGCGGGGGCTACGGACTTGCCGGCGCGCCATGGCCGCTCAGGGCGTAGGTATTAATCTGTCCAATATCAAAGCACCTCAACGCCATAGCGAGCGCTAATAGCTTCAAGAAGCTGCCGATCCTCCATCAACCGTGGTCCCGCCTGGTGCAAGGCCTGGAGAAACTGCTCATACCCGCCCGGTACGACAATCACCAGGATTCTGGCGCTGCTGGCGGTAGTATTCGCGACATTGCGTGGCGTGTCACGCGGGATAAATATCGTGTCGCCGGCGCTGGCCGATATTGTAGTGTCACCGCGCGTGATCGTCACCTGACCTTCGATGACGTAGAGCGTGGCGTCGGCCCGAATCTTGTGCAGCGGTGAGCCGGTGCCGGGCGGCAACTGTTCTTCAATGACACTGAGCGTTCCGTTACTATCCGCGGCATGCAAGCGGATGCGTATCGTCAGTCCCGTCAAAGTAAACTCACGTTCGTCGTCTTGATTCATCACGACTCCTTTTCAGACAGCCGCTAAGATAATACCGCTGAGTGAGCTGAACGAATGGCTGTTTTGCGATCATGTTGAGCAGGCAAAGCCTAACTTCGTAACTTGTTTCACGGCAAAATCTCGTTTCCCCTCTTGTGCTCAAGCAGATTTAGGCTACAATATGCTTATGAAGCCGGGTAACAGTCGGTACCCACGCTGTTCTCGGCAAACAGAAAGGAGGTATTGTATGCAGCGAAAAGGTTTTACACTAATCGAGTTACTCGTAGTCATTGCCATCATCGCAGTATTGGCGGCTATTCTCTTTCCCGTCTTCGCGAAAGCGCGCGAAAAAGCGCGGCAGACATCCTGTATGAATAATCAGCGGCAGCTCGTAACCGCATTGCTGATGTATGCCCAAGATAATGAAGAGACTATGCCGGCGGCCAGTATGGTTTGGGAGTCGATCAAACTCCCCACCCAGGTGTTGGTGTGCCCGACCAAAGGGAGTAAAACCCCCAATGGTTACGTCTACAATGGTGCCCTCGATGGGCAAGCGCTCGGGAATTTTACCGATCCAACCTCCTTATTGGTAACCGGTGACGGATTCCATACCGGCTCCGTGGTCCCCTACACTTACGGGAATGTCGCCTACAGTTCAAATGACTACGATCTCCGTCACATGAATTTAATGGTCGCCTCGTTTCTTGATGGGCATGTCAGCCTCAGTAAATTGATGGGGTCGTCGGCCGCCGCGTTAAACTTGACAGCCAGCTACGGACTGATGGCCGGCACTCCCAGCGGGGGATACTCGACGTTGGCATCGTGGAGCATGGCGAATTCGTCTATTTCTTTCCCGGGCAATACGAGCATCCAGATCATGCCGGTCGGGCTGAACGGAAATACCGGACTGATGTTCAACCTGACGAGTATCTCGCAGTCAGGGATTATCAATACCTCGCTTGACGATTCTTTTTCGATGGGCTGTGTATTTCAAACGACCCAGACCTATAGCGCCGGGTTGATCGGCCTGATTTCGATGATGTATAGCGCGACGTATAATTATGATTCGATGAACCTCTATTTCACCACCGGCATGGCGCTCTGTTGCGATCTGCGACCGAGTGGTCCCATCTACACCTCGCCAAAAGCCTACAACGATGGTAAAACGCACGTGGCTATCGCGACCTACAGCCCCACCGCCGGGTTGATGCTCTATGTCGATGGAGCGCTCATCGGCAAAACCGCGCCTATCGGTTCCGGCATCGTCTGGTCGCCCCCGCCGATCACCGCGCAAGGCGTAAATATCGGGTATTCATCGGGAGCGCCCACCAAGTATAACGGACTCATCGGTACGGCGTTCTACTACACCACGACGCTGCAGCAACAGGATATCACTTTGCTCACCAGTCAGTTGCGCTCGCAATTCGGCTTCTGATTCCCAGCGCAATAGCGACCCTGGCGCGCGAGCGTCCCCGCGAGAACGAGACGCGGAGACGCTTGCGCGCCAGCGATGCCTGAACGGTTACCAAAACAAAATACCCCTCGCTTGCATTCGGGTAGGTTTATGCTACCCTCATAATATGCGGCAGGATTCCGGACGGCTATCCAGCGAATGGAAGGACTCAACATGCACGAATATTTCACCGTAAGCGCGGTCAGAGGTAGTTTGGCCCTATTTGCACTCGGTGCCTGTCTGCTGGCAGTCATGCTGTCGCCGGTGGTGGCGGCGGCGCCGGTGACGCTGGTCTTCGACACGCCGCAAACCGCGGTACTCGATCCGGTGCAATGGGATACCGTGCTGCCGCATGAATTATACTTCGACGCCGTGCGCCCGTTGCTGGTACGCTTTCCCGGCATGGCCGACCAGGTCTACCCGTTGCTGAAACAGGGGTACCGGGTCGAGCGCGCCGAACTGGTGCTGACCTGGGAAAAGCAGGAAGGCGCGCATCCCGAGCGTGGGCGCGGCGGCTGGGGGGCCGATGAACTCTACGCCAATAATCCCGGCGCCTGGCATGTGCAGGCGTGGGCGCTGAAGCGACCCTGGAGCGTGAGCGATCCCGCGCTGGGCCCGACCTTTAACGCCTCGATCAACGGCGGCGGCTACTGGACGCGCGGCGGTGCACGCGGAACCGATCTCGATCGCGCCGCCCATCTCTTCGGGCCGCTGCCGCTGCATGCCAACAGCCCGCAGGCGCGCCTGGACGTCACGCCGGCCTTCAACGAGGCATCCTTTGGCATGAGCCCGGCCACTCGCCTGCGCACGGTCGAGGAGTGCGGTTTCCAACTGCAGAAGATGGAACTGGCCGACATGAAGTATCGCTCCTTTTATGCCTATGATTGGAGCGTGGGCATCGGCTATATGAAAATCTGGGTGGATCAACCCCGGCTGGTAGTGACGCTCACGCCGGAGGCGAAAGCGGAAAAACCGGGCATGCTGCCGCCGGCGACCGATATCGTCGCGCTGGCAAAGCGCGGGCCCGTCGGCATTCCTCCCATGGGCGTGCCGGCGAACTGGAAGGAATTGATTGCCCAACACCTCACCAAACCGGCCGGCGTGCCGGACTGGCAGTGGGCGCGCATCGAGGAATTGCGAGCGATTGGTCCCGAGCCGAACGATAGCGAGCTCTACCTGGGCCGCGGGATGAACTTCGCTCCGTTATGGGCCGGTGATGAAGCCGCCTATCTGAAAGCGATGAAAAACCTGTTGAAGATGGCCCCCCGCACCTGGCAGGGACATCCCACCACCGACTTCGCTATCCTGGCGGCCGGCTACCACGATCTGCTGCCGCCGGCGGTGCAGGATCACCTGAAACTGTATTGGACCGCCTGGCTGCACCCCGAGGTGGAGATCAGTACCGAGAAATATCTGGGCGGCGGCGTGCAGCGCGGTGGTCCCACGTATTTTCGCGGCTACACCCACAGCATCGGCACCTGTAATTTCAACCATAACGCGATCACCGGTTCGCTGTTGGGCGGGCAATATCTCCAGGCGCCTTCGGTGCGCAAAGATGCCAGTTATGGGCTGGAAAATATCCTCATGCGCACGCATGTTCTCGCCGATGGCGTGCACCAGGAAATCGGCGACACCTACTATCAGGCTATCACCGTAGCCGGCGCCGGCGCCATCGCCAAATTCGCGGAAGATCCCACCGATAAACTGATGGGACGGGTATTGCGTGACCGCTTGCTGGAACCGTTGATGTCGATGTATCATCCCGGCCTGCGCCGCATGACGCACCCGATGTCCCGCGGCGACTACACGTATCAGTTGCTGTTGCAGGAGGGACCCTACAGCGTTCTGCACAGCCTTTCGCCGCAAGGCGTGCTCCTGCATCTGGACAAGCTCGCTACTCAACGGCGCGGCACCCCATCGACCTGGGGGAAGATTCACGGCGTCAGCATCCTCGGCGATGAAGCGCCGCCGCAGCGCATCGCGGTGCTCGCGCCGTGGGTCGAACCCTATCTGGCCGACTCCTGGGCGAAGATCGTCGATGAGAAACCGCTGCCATGGTCGATTATGGCTTATGATGAAATCGCTCCCGGCGAGCGTTTCAACGGCTGGCATATCAATTACCTGGGTCGCAACTACGCGCTGGCCTGTCGCGACAACACCAATTATGACTACGGGACCATTCCCATCGCCGCCCAGTGGCGCCGGAAGGCTGCACGCGTGCAGGGGATGGACGATTACAGTACGCTGCAGATCAACTTCGGCATCAATAATGCCTTTACTCCGCCGTATATGCCGATGGGAGAATTCGGGGTGCTCCAGCAACACAACACCTTGTTGGCGCTGAAAGGCCTTCCGGAACGGCGCGTCATCGAAGAGATGAAGACGCCGGTGACCGCGCTGCACACCTCGGTCGCTTTCTTCGCGACCGGCGACACCGGCGCGCGCGAGGTGTGGATCAACAATCGGAAAATCGACACCCTCTCCGGCGCGCGCCCCGATCCGGGCGACGACTGGAAGAAGAAGATGTTCTCCCGCGGCGCGGTGGTGCAGGCGAAAGACCGGGACATTATCACCATCAACGACGGGGCCACCTACCTCGGGCTCATCCCACTGACCGTCAATCCGTTGGAGCGGGATAAGGAAGTGGAGATCGCCTTTGAATATCCGCTGCTGCTCATCCACACCTACCTGCGCAGCGGTAAAACGCCGGTCAATCTGGATCAACTCTACGCCGCCGATAAGACGCCGACCGCCGGTTACCTGCTGCACATGGCCGACGCGGAGGAATTCGCCAACTTCGACGCCTTCCGGGCTTATATGGCCGGCATCGCCATCACCCAGAGCTGGAACACCGGGCAGAGACGCGTGGAACTGGCCTGCACGGTCGGCAACGATACGCTGGAGTTGGGCTATAACCCGACCCATTATCCGGCGGATTACCGACGCGTGAATGGCCACTGGCCGTACCTGGCCACCGGCATCATGCGCGATACCCCCTGGTCGGTGCAGGCGATCACCCCTCGCCTGGAGAAAGCGGGCGCGGTGTTGGAGAGTGAGCCGGGACGCACCAGTTACCTGCTTGCCGTCCCGCAGACCGGCACGTATGTCGGCTACAACGCCCTGCCCGATCCCACCGCCTGGCGCTTCACCGTGCCGGGTGGCCTGCAACTCATCTCCGCTGGCCGCGTCAGCATCCTGCGCGCCACGGTGAATACGCAGAGCAATGCCATCTGGATCGACTATGCCGAAAAGGCCGACCAACAGACCCCCGACATGGCGACCGCCTTGCTGGTGGCCGGCGCGAAAACTGCGCCGGTCGTCACCCTCAATGACCACCCGCTGGGTAAGCTAACTACCGCCACGGTCAACGGGCAAACGGTCTACCTCATCCCGCTGCGGAAGACCGTCGCGCCCGATCTGGCGGCGCGGGTGACGAAATATCAGGCCCTCGCCGGCGTCGGGGAGCCGGCGTATATCCGTGCCTGGAAAGTCGTCGGTCCCTTCCCGTTGGAGATGGCGACGCCTTTCCCGCCGGAAAAGGGCGTCAAGCTGACCGATACCTACGCCGGCGTGGACAAAAAGCCGGTGAAATGGACGGTAGTGCAAAAGCCGGGTGAGCCGGCACTGAGTCCCGACCCGGTGAACCTGGAAGCGCTGATGACACCGGGGAAAAACGTGTGCGCTTATGCCTACACCGTCATTCACGCGGACCGGGAACAAGAGGCCACCCTCTTCTCCGGCAGCGACCAGGAAATGATTATCTGGCTCAACGGGACGCCGGTCTTCAAACACGTCGATTATTACCGCAGCTTCAGCCGCGACATGGACCGCACTGCCATCCACCTGAAGCAAGGCGACAATCCGCTGTTGATCAAGTTCGGCCACAACTGGGAAGCCTGGCGCTTCAGCGTCCGCCTGGCCGATCCGGACGGCTTGCCGTTGACGGGCATCAGCTATGCGACACCGTGAGGGGCGTGTGTCGGCAAGGGCGGCATGGCAAAAAACCGCCATATTGTGATGGCGCGACATGGTATCGACCCTTCGCTGGTATTGAACCATGATTTATCTGATAAAATGATTTGCTGATTGGTAATTGTTCGGGCTATCGGCGTCGTAGCTGAAAACGCCTCTGATTTGCCCGATCCAATCATGCGAATCATGATTCAGACAAATCCCAGTCCTGAACATCGGAGCGTACCCATGAAAATTGTACCGCGATTTAGTCTGTTCCTGCTCATCGGGCTCCTCTGCGCGGCGATCCCGCGCGCGGAGGAAGCGGTTACGCTGGAATTCACTCACCCGCAGACCGCGGTGCTCGATCCGGTCAACTGGGACAAAACCTTTGCCGGGGAGAAATATTTCGACGCCTTGCGCGCCATGCTGGTGCGCTTCCCCGGTAGCGCGGAAAAGATTCATGCCCGGCTCAAGGACGGCTATCAGATCGAGAAAGCGGAGTTGGTCTTGCGCTGGAAGGATCAGGAAGGCGCGCATCCCGAACGCGGGCGGGGCGGCTGGGGGGCCGAGGAGCTCTACACCGCCAGTCCGGGGGAATGGCACGTGCTTGCCTACCCGTTGCGCAAGCCCTGGAGCACAGACGATCCCGCGCTCGGGCCGACTTTCAATGCCGCCATCAATGGCCTGTCGTTCTGGGAGCGCGGCGGCGGGCGCGGCGACAACGCCGATCGCAGTGAGCGGTTTGGGCCGTTGCCGCTGTTCAAGCCGGTGAAGGTGTTGAAGAAGACGACGGCGGAACTCGATCCCGAAGCCGCGAAAGACGAGTCGGAAGTGGCCGATATCCCCAGCATGACCGCGCGGCTCGACGTCACCCCGACTCTCACCGATCAACGTTATGGCGCGACGGTCGGGCAGCGCCTGCGCGCGCTGGAGGAGTGCGGCTTCCAGGTGCATAAGCTCGAAATCCGCGATATGAAATACCGCAGCTTCTATGCCTATGACTGGAGCGTCGGCATCGGCTATCTGAAGATCTGGGTGTATAATCCGAAGCTGGTGGTCACCTTCCGTGCCGCGCCGGGCGTCGCCCCCGGCCCGCTGCCGCCGGCGACGGATATGGCGGCGTTGGCGGCGCGCTTGAAGGCGAACGGGCCCAGCGGCATCCCGAGCATGTCTTATCCCCCGAACGAGCCGCAACTCGCCGCGCAAGCGCGCCGGCAACCGCCCGGCGTGCCGGATTGGTCCTGGCAGCGCATCCAGGAACTGCACGGGTTAGCGACCGATCCGCGCGACACCACGCTCTACCTGGGGCGTGGCTATAATTTCGCCACCCTCTTCGCCAACGACCCCGACGCGTATCTGTCGTCGATGAAAAATCTGCTGCAGTTGCCGCCGCGCCACTGGGAGGGACACCAGACCACCGACTTCGCCATCCTGGTCAATGCCTATCCCCACCTGCTGCCGCCGGCGGTACAAGACCACCTGCGCGTGTATTGGGAAGCCTGGCTGCATCCGGAGGTGGCTAATCGCCAGGATGTTGGCGGCGGGCAGCAGCGCGGCGGCCCCACCTATTTCCGCGGCTATTCCGATGGCGGCGGCACAATGAATTTCGGCCATAACGCGGTGATGGGCGCCTTGCTGGCCGGGCAATACCTGAAAGCGCCCTACGTGCTGGCCGACGCGCGCCGCGGGCTGGACCATCTGGCGCGCTACTGGGAATTCTATGGCGGCGCCAATCAGGAGATCGGCGACACCTATTATCTGGCCATCTCCGTCGGGGCCGCCGGCGCCATCGCCAAATACGCGGAAGACCCGTTCGATAAACTCCAGGGGCGCATCATGCGCGATCGCCTGGTCGAGCCGATGATCTCGATGTATAATGCCGGCCTGCGGCGCACCACCCACCCGCAGGCGCGCGGGCACACCTCGTATCAGATGCTCATCCAGGAAGGGCCGTATCACATCCTGCACACCCTCTCGCCGGACGGCGTGCTGATGCACCTGAACGACTTGAAGAAAGATCACCACGGCACGCCGACCAGTTGGGGCAGCATCCACGGCCTCACCATCCTCGGCGATGAAGGCCCGCCGGAACGCATCTCGGTGTTGAGCCCATGGACCGAGCCCTATCTGACCGATGCGCTGGCCAATGTGATCGACCGCAAGCCGCTGCCCTGGCAGGTGATGGCCTACGATCGCTCGCCGGCGGTACGCTGGGGATGGCATATCAATTACCTGGGCAAGCACTTTTCGCTGTCCTCGCGCGATAATTGCGGGCAGGACTACGGCCTCAGCTCGGTCGCGGCGCAATGGCGGCGTGCACCCGAGCGTGTCAATCGCATGGAGGAGCTGTCAACGCTGGCGCTGAGCTTTGGGTTCGATGGCGCCTATCTGCCGACGATGGGTGGTTGCAACCTGTTGCAGCACGGGAACAAGCTCATCGCCATGAAAGAAATGCCGTCGCTGAAACAGTTGCCCAAATTCTCGGCGCCCAAACAGGCAGAGGTGGCGCCGGATGAGGCGCGCGGGGATGCGACCGAGACGGCCGACGAAGTGGCCGCCCGCCGGGAAGCGGCCAAGCCCGGCGCGCGCTCGATGCACGCCAGCCTGGCGATCATGGCCTGCGGCGATGTCTCGCAGCGCGAAGTGTGGATCAATAACACCCGCGCCGACGCGGTTTCCGGCATGAAACCGGAACCGCCCGGCAACTGGGAAGATCGGATGACCTCCGCCCGTCCCGGCATTCCTCATGTCTTTGCCCAGGACGGCGATCTTATTACCATCAAGGACGGCGTCACCTACCTGGGGATTATTCCCGTCACCGCCAATGCGCTCGAACGCACCAAACAGGTGGAGATCAGCTATGAACAGCCGTTACTGTTGATCCATGTCTACAGCTATCACAGTGCTAAACCGCTGGATATCGAGAAGCTCTACGCCTCGAAGACCCCGCCGCAGGCCGGTTTCGTGCTGGAATTCGGCGACGCGAGCACCTATCCGGACTTTGCCGCTTTCCGGCGCCATCTACAGGCGGCGAAATTGACCACCCAACTGGAAAGCAGCGGTGCCACGCTGAATATCACCTACGCTAGCGGCGGCGACGTGCTGGAGATGGGCTCCCGCGCCGTCGGGGAGCCGAAATACCGCCGGGTAAATGGGCAATGGCCGTTTCTCCCCGAAGGGATCGATCGTGAATCACCGTGGTCGATCCAGGGGACGACCGGCAAGCTGGAAAAAGGCGGCGCGGTGCTCTCGACCACCGCGGGGACGAAGGGCTATCTGCTGGCCATCCCCGCCGCCGATACCTATATCGCCTACAACCCGCTGCCCGATCCCACCACCTGGGCCTTCAGCGTGCCTGCGAAGGCCGGCGCGGGACAGGCCGACGGCATGACCATCAAAGCCAACGGCAAAGTCAGCCTGCTGCGCCTCACCGCCCGTCCGGGAGAAAATCGCCTCTGGATCGACTACGCGGCAAAAGCGGACCAGACCGGTCCCGAGATGGCCACCGGCCTGCTGGTTACCGGCGCGAAACAACCGCCGCAAGTGACCATCAACGACCAACCCGCCGCCACCCCCGCCGCCGTTACCGTCGACGGTCAACCGGCCTATCTGATCCCGTTGCCGGTGAAGAAATAGCGCCGGTGGATTTATTTGCACCACAGAGGACGCGGAGGACGCAGAGGGGAATAGCAAGGAACGGTTTTTAGGGAGAATTCAACCCCTGCGAATCAGGAGCAGGTAGTAATTGGGGCACTGTTTGGAAGCCGACGTCAGTCGCGCCCCATGATTATTTGATAATGAAAGGGATGTGGTGGCAGGTGCGTTTTTTAGCAGGTGATTCATAGATTACACACGGGGCGCGACTGGCGTCGGCTTCCAAACAGTGCCAGAATTACCACCGTTCTCGGCGTATTGGCGGTAAAAAATCGGTCACCACATTCCCGACGGGGAAAACCTCACCCAATATCTCCCCATAAAAACTGCGCCAGCGTCACCGCCACCACGCTGGCGGTTTCAGCCCGCAGGATACGCGGCCCGAGGTGGATCGGCAGCGCGCCGGTCGCGAGCAACCGCTCGACTTCCCCCGGGTCCCAGCCGCCTTCCGGACCGAGGAACAGTTCCAGTGCGGGGACAAGGGGGTGTTGCGCGGCGATTTCGCGCAGCGCCGCCATCGCTGGCGGCGGAAACACGCTGGCGAAGTCATTCAAAAACCGCCGCTCCTCCGCCTGCTTGGCCGCATCGCGATCCATGCCGGCGTTGTAGTACCAAACCGCCCAGTCATCATGCACCGCCATATGAAACGGCCATGGCACGCCATCGACGAAAATCACT
>Ga0118677_10003466_pt1 | contig 29806 bp, 32 predicted proteins | sample AliMusrvi5mmetaG_FD_86154 | JGI IMG/M metagenome (GOLD analysis project Ga0118677, IMG submission 86154) | reverse complement strand
ATTGAATGAAGAGATCGTTTATGCGGCAGGGGAAGCCCTCGGGATCGAGATCCGTAAAATGGCGGACGAGGCCAAGGAGATCATCGAGAGCGGAGCGGAAGAGGACCCCACGAAGCTGAAACCGCGCCCGCCGGTCGTGACCATGATGGGTCACGTCGACCACGGCAAGACGTCGCTTCTTGACGCGATCCGAAGCACCAATGTTGCGGCCAAAGAAAAAGGTTTTATCACCCAGCATATCGGCGCTTATGGCGTGGATATCCCGGGCAAGGGTCATGTGACATTCCTCGACACGCCGGGCCACGAGGCTTTTACGGCGATGCGGGCCCGCGGGGCGAACGTGACGGACGTGGTGGTGCTCGTGGTGGCCGCCGATGATGGCGTGATGCCCCAGACGATCGAAGCCATTGATCACGCGCGCGAAGCCAAATGCCCGATCGTGGTCGCGATGAACAAGACCGACCTCGGAAGCGCCAATCCCGCGAAGGTGTTGGGCGAGCTTCAGAAGATCGGACTTGTTCCCGAAGAATGGGGCGGCAAAACGATCGTCGTGAAAGTTTCTGCAAAGACCGGCAAAGGGATTGAAGATCTTCTCAGCATGCTGCTTTTGGAAGCCGAGGTCCTGGAACTTAAGGCAAATCCGGACCGGCTGGCGGTGGGCGTGGTGATCGAAAGTCATATCTCGAAGGGCAGCGGTCCCGTGGCGAGCGTGATCATTCAAAAAGGAACGCTCAGACTCGGTGACATTGTGGTCGCGGGGCAGTTCACGGGTCGCGTTCGCGCCATGAAAAATGACCGCGCCAAAACGGTGCGCGAAGCCGGACCGGCGTATGCCGTGGAGATCAGCGGCCTGAACGGCGTTCCGGATGCCGGCGAAACGGTTTACGCGGTGGAAGATGAGAAGACCGCCAAAAAGATCACCGAGCAGAAGATCCTCGAACTTCGTGAGCGGCAGATGCGCGGTACGCCGAAACATATGTCGCTCGAGGGTCTTTACAACAAGATCTCGGAGGGGAATTTCAAGGAACTCAAGATCATTCTCAAGGCGGACGTGCAGGGTTCCATCGAAGCGCTCACGCAGTCCCTCGATAAGATCAGTTCCGAAAAGTGCCGGCTCCAGGTGATCCACGGCATCGTCGGCGGGATCAATGAATCGGACGTCATGCTGGCCGCGGCTTCCGACGCGATCATCATTGGTTTCCACGTGAAGGCCGACCCCAAGGCGCAGATCCTGGCGGAAAAAGAAGGCGTGGACATCCATTTCTACAGCATCATCTATGACGCGGTCGAGAAGATCCGCAAGGCGATGGAAGGGATCCTGGAACCGGACCTCAAAGAAGTCGTGGAAGGCAAGACCAAGGTACGCCAGATCTTCAAATCCTCGAGGGTCGGGAATATCGGCGGCGCGATCGTTCTTAAAGGTCGCATCTCCCGCCAGCATCACGTGCGGCTTGTGCGCGACAATGTGGTGATCTTTGACGGCCGCCTTTCCTCTCTCAAGCGGTTCAAAGACGATGTCAAGGAAGTCGCGGAAGGTTATGAGTGCGGCGTGGCGTTGGAGGGTTTCAACGACCTTCGCGAGGGCGACACCCTGGAGTCTTACCGCATCGACAAGACGGCTGCAAAATTATAAGTCCTAAACAAATAACCAAGCTCCAAGAAACAATAACCAAACAATACTCAATTACCAGAAACCCACAAAGACCGTCGGACATTGGTTATTGGAATTTATTTGGTGCTTGTATCTTGGTCATTGGTTATTTTTTTTAACGGGGTGACCTATGCAGGGAAAACGGACCGAACGCGTGGCATCGCTCCTCCAGATGGAGCTCAGCAGCCTGATCCTGGAGCGGGTCAAGGATCCGCGCCTGGGCTTTGTGACCGTTATGAATGTAAAGATCACGGCGGACCTCAAGTCGGCCGTCGTGTTCGTCAGCATCATGGGCGATAAAAAGAAAAAAGAAGACTCCCTGAAGGTCCTTCAGCGGGCAGCCGGATTTCTTCAGCATGAGGTGGGCTTGACGCTCAAGATGCGTTACACGCCGAAGCTTCAGTTCGAGCTTGATGATTCGCTCGATAAGGATTTTGAGATCAGTCAGGTCATCCGCAAGATCGAGGAAAAGGACAACCCCCGTCCTCCCTCCAAAGAATTAAAGGCGGATGGGACTAGCCCTGGCGACCTTCTGCCGGAAAAAGAATAGATGCAAGAACAGGGCCGCTTAGCGAACCAGCTCTTCCTTTTACCCCAAGGCTGAACGATTATGCCTTCTGAAGAAAAACCTTTCGGTGAAACCCCCGCGGCGCGGTCCTTTGCTCCTTCCCGCTCCGCTCCGGCTTTGAATGTGGGACTTCTCGACGGCGTGTTGCTCGTCGACAAACCCGAGAACTGGACCTCTCATGACGTCGTGGCTTTCGTGCGGCGACGCTTCGGGATCAAAAAGGTCGGGCACGCGGGCACGCTGGACCCTCTGGCGACCGGTCTCTTGGTGCTTCTGCTCGGGCGCGGGACCAAGAGCTCGATGGAGCTCAGCGCCTGCGACAAGGAATATTTCGGGGCGATGGAACTCGGGGTTCAGACCGACTCTCATGACCGTCACGGCAAAGTGACCGCTGAGGCGCCCTGGGAACACATCACGCTTGAAGCGTTGCGTGCCAAGGCCGCAGCGGAATTTACCGGGGCCATTGTCCAGGTGCCGCCGATGGTTTCGGCCCTCAAGCATGAAGGCACCCGGCTTTACAAACTCGCGCGGCAGGGCAAGATCGTGGAGCGGGACGGACGACCCGTGACCGTGCATGAATTCCGTCTCGAGAAAAAAGAAGGCAAGTTCGTGGAGTTCTTCTCTTTTGTTTCCAAGGGGACCTATGTCCGCACGCTCGTGAACGATCTCGGGGAGTCGTTGGGCTGTTACGCGACCCTTGCGCGCCTGCGCCGTCTCCGGAGCGGCGTTTTCAGGATCGAGCAAAGCGTGACGATTGAGGACTTGAAGAGTTTCACTCCGGCCCAACTTCGTGAAAAAACCCTTCCTCTAAGCGCCATCCATTCTCATGCGAATCATTCCGGACCTTCAAAATTATAAGGCCCGTTCGTCACGGCCCATCATTCTCGCGCTTGGGAATTTCGACGGATTTCACCTCGGCCATCAGAAGCTTTTGCGTTATGTCACGGATCAGGCCCGGCGCCGTGGCGCTCTTTCCGCGGTCCTGACGTTCCCCCAGCATCCTCATAGCATCCTTCACCCGGACCGGAAACCCATGATGCTCATGAGTGTCGAGCAAAAACTTTTTTATCTGGCTCAAGCCGGGATCGATCTTTGTTTCCTCCCGGCTTTTACGCCGGCTTTCGCGCGCATGACCCCGCGGGATTTCGTGGAAGAGGTTCTCGTCAGAAAACTTCATGTGCTGGAGATCTGCATGGGGTACGACGCCCATTTCGGGCGGGGACGGAAAGGGGACACCTCTCTGATGGAAAAGCTCGCGCGGGAGCAGGGGTTTCTCTTCCGGGAAATGAAGCCTGTGATGAGCGGGGGAAGGCCTGTTTCCAGCTCGCGCGTTCGTGAGCTTCTGACAAAAGGTGAAGTCGAAAAGGCCGGGAAGTGCCTCGGCCGGCCTTTCAGTGTGTTCGGAAAGGTGGTTCGCGGAAAAGGGCACGGCGCGCAATTGGGTTTTCCCACGGCGAACCTCGAGATCCACTCCGAAGTCCTGCTGCCGCTCGGTGTTTATGTTGCGTCCGGCAGATTTCTGAAAGAGCAGCGCACAGCGCGCAACACTCAACGGACCTGTTTTGAGCTTTTGCGTTGTCCGTTGTCCGTTGCCCGTTGTGCGAAAAATTGGCTTCCGGGAGTGATGAATTACGGAAAAAGGCCGACCTATCCGAAAAAAGAAACTCCGCATCCTCTTCTGGAGCTTCATCTTTTGGATTTTGAGGGCCGGGTCTACGGCGAGAAGATGGAGGTCGCGCTCCACCACTTCCTCCGCCCTGAGCAGAAGTTCGCTTCCGAAGAGGTGCTGAGGGAGCGGATCCGGCAGGACGTTGACGCGGCGAGGCGTTACTATCGAACGCGGAACACCGCGCTTTAAAAAGGAGCAGCGATGACGGAATTTCTCGAGCGGAAAAAAGAGTGGGTGTTTTTCGGGGCCCTTCTGGTCCTTGGGATCCTGGTCTATTCGAACACGTGGAACGTGCCCTTCCAGTTTGATGATCACCGCATGATCGAGAAGAATCTGTCGATCCGGAACGGCGTGAATATTCCCCGGATCTGGGCTGAAAACAGCAAAGCGCGATTTGTCCCCGTGGTGTCTTTCGCGCTTAGTTATTCTTTGGGAGGGGAGCAACCGTTCGGTTATCACCTCTTCAATGTGGGGCTGCATCTCTGCAACGCTTTATGGGTCTATTTTCTTCTTTCGTTGATCCTGGCGTCTCCCCGGATGCGCGGAATCTATTCACCGAAAGCCGCTTTCTATCTCGCCGCCTTCGGCGCGCTGATCTTCGTGGTGCACCCTCTCCAGACGCAGGCGGTGACTTATATTGTCCAGCGCATTGCCGCGCTGGCCGCTTTTTTTTATCTCGGAGCGATCGTTCTGTATTTGAAGGCGCGGTCGGGATCGGGCGCGTGGTATTACGCGGGGGCGGTCGGGATGGCCGCGGCGGCGATGTTCTGCAAAGAGAATGCCGTCACCCTGCCTTTTGCGATCGTGATGATCGAGTTCCTTTTTTTTGATCAAAAGGACGGAAAGATGAAAACCTTCATACGGCTTCTTCCTTTCCTGATCACTTTGATCATTGTCCCCGCCTTTATGCATTCGGACACCGCGCGCCATGATGTGGAGCACGACGTACTCATCCCGATCCAGACGAAGGCGCTTTCGCGCGGGCCCTATTTCCTGACGCAGCTGAATGTCCTGTGCACCTACCTCCGTCTTTTCCTTTTTCCGGTGAATCAAAATCTGGATTATGACTATCCCGTAGCTCACGCCCTGATGGAGCCCCGGACGCTTTTTTGCGCGCTGGGCCTGTTGGGTCTTTTGGCGGCCGGCGTTTTTTTTCTCAGGAAGAACCGCCTCGTGTCATTCGCGATCTTCTGGTTTTTTATGACACTGAGCGTCGAATCAAGCATCGTGCCGATCAAGGACGTGATCTTTGAACATCGAATGTATCTTCCTCTGGCCGGCTTCGGGGTACTCCTGCCCGTGGCCGTCCTTTTCATGCTTGAGAATTTGTCTTCCGCGGCGATCGCGGGAACGGTCGTCGTGCTCATATTTTCCGGCATGGCGTTCGCGCGCAATCACGTCTGGGAATCGAAGATCTCTCTTTGGGAGGACGTGGTCCGGAAATCGCCCGGAAAAGGCCGCGGGTATTTCACTCTGGGAAGCGCCTATTTTACCCAGAAGGGGCCGGCGGAGGCTCTGAAACTATACCAAAAGGGCTATAACACCGCTCGGGAGCTGAGCTCCCGAGGTCTGCCGGTCGATCCCGCCTTCGCCAAGGTCTATAATGATCTGGCGATTTTTTACGCCGAAAGTGGAAAACTGGACGGGGCCATCGAAATACTCGAGGAGGGTATTCAGATCGCGCCGGCCTTCGTTCCCATTTATGACAATCTGGGATTGTTCTATAAGCGGAAGGGGAATCTTCCCAAAGCGCTTTCGCTTTGGCAAAAGGCCCTGGAGCTCGACCCCGAGTATCCGCCCTCCTCTTTCCGGTTCGGCATTTTATTTAAAGATCATGGGAATCTGAAACAGGCGGAAGCCTTTTTAAAGCGGGCCCTTGAGCTCAATCCTCTTTATGCGGAGGCGATTCTGGCTTTGGGGGAAGTGAACCTGAGGCAGGGGGACATCCCCGCGGCGCGCCAGCAGCTGGAAAAGTTGAAGAAAACGGACCAGAAGGACTTTTCGGAGTCGCTGGAGCGATGGATCCGGGAAACGGCCGCGGAAAAGACCGCGGCGACTTCAAAGCCGGCTGGTTGACCTTTGCTCAGGGCAGCGTTCTGGGGCGGATTGCCGGCCGATCGAAGAGAAGGGGTCTTGAGGGATTTCTCAGGCGCCTGGAGTGGCCGGAATCCTGAATTTAATAAAATCTGGACAAGAGGAGGGGTGGTGGAGTATACTTCCGAGACTTCAAAGGTAAAAAAACTGACGTAACTCAAACAAAGACGAGGAGTTAGAAGAAAAATGGCATTGGCAAAGACGAAGAAAAAAGAGATTATCACCAAGCATAAGATCAGCAAGACCGATACGGGGTCCGACGAAGTACAGATCGCCCTCCTGACCGAGCGCATCAACGGACTTTCCGGACATTTTGAAAAAAATGTCAAGGACCACCACTCGCGCTACGGGCTCATTAAGATGGTCAGCCGCCGTAAAAGGCTCCTGAAGCATCTGAACAGTGAGGCCCCTGAAAAATACCAGAAGATCATCGCGGCCCTTGATCTGAGGAAGTAATATCCTCGCTTCAACCTGTCTTTATCCTTCAGTGTTTCAACCTCACAATCGAAAGGTGTAACCATCATGTCAAACATGGAAAAAGTCTCAAGTCAGATCGGGGGACGTGAAGTCTCTCTGGAAACCGGACGCATGGCCAAGCAGGCCCACGGCGCCGTGATCGTTCAATGCGGCGGGACCGTGATCCTGGCTGCCGTGGTCGCTGCGACCGAGAAGAAAGAGATCCGTGATTTCTTTCCGCTCACCGTGGATTACCGCGAGCGCACCTACGCCGCCGGCAAGATCCCGGGCGGTTTTTTTAAGCGTGAAGGGCGCCCTTCCGAGAAGGAGATCCTGACCTCGCGTCTGATCGACCGGCCCATTCGCCCATTGTTCCCGGAAGATTATTTGAACGAAGTTCAGGTCTCGGTGACGGTGCTGTCGATCGACGGCGAGAACATGACCGAGATCTTCGCCATGAACGCGGCCTCGGCGGCGCTCATGATTTCCGACATTCCTTACACGACCGCCCTCGGCGCCGCGCGCGTCGGGCTCGTGGACGGGCAGTTCATCGTCAATCCCACGCATCAGGAGCTTGAGAAAAGCGCCCTGGACCTCGTGGTGGCGGGAACGCTCGAAAAGATCGTTATGATCGAAGCGGGCGCCAAGGAGATCTCCGAGGAACAAATGCTCGAGGCTCTCAAGATCGGGCATGAAGCGGTCAAGCAGGCCGTGCATTTGCAGTTGGACCTCGTGAAAAAATCCGGAAAGACCAAGCAGGCCGTGAAGCCGCTCGCGTTTCCCGCGGGCATGGAAGGCAAGATTAAGGCGGCGGTCACCGGTCAGTTCAAGGACCTGTTCTCCCAGCCGAGTAAGGAAGCCCAGGAATCGTTCCTCAAGGGTCTTTATGAAAAGGCTGTTGCGGCGTGTGATACGAAAGCCGAAGGCTACAGTGAGGCCCTCGTGAAGATCGCCTTCGCGCGCATCGAGCATGAAGAGATCCGCGATTTCGTCCTTTCGACCGGCAAGCGTCCGGACGGACGCGGCGAGCGCGACATCCGCAAGATCACCTGCGAGATCGGCATCCTGCCCAGGACCCACGGATCTTCGCTTTTTACGCGCGGTCAGACGCAGAGTTTGAGCGTGACAACACTCGGCACGGGCGATGACGAGCAGACGGTGGATGCTCTGGAAAAGGAATATTCCAGGCGTTTCATGCTCCATTATAACTTCCCGCATTACAGCGTGGGCGAGGTCGGGCCCAACCGCGGGACAGGCCGCCGTGAGATCGGTCATGGGGCGCTTGCTTCACGCGCGCTCGAACCCATTCTTCCGTCGCAGGAAGATTTTCCGTACACCATCCGTCTTGTCTCCGAGATCATGGAATCGAACGGTTCAAGCTCCATGGCCACGGTTTGCGGCGGCACGCTCGCGCTGATGGATGCCGGCGTTCCTATCAAGGCGCCGGTGGCCGGGATCGCGATCGGGCTCGTGACGGACAAGAACCGCTGGAAGGTCCTGACGGATATCGCCGGGATCGAAGACCATCTGGGTGATATGGATTTCAAGGCCGCGGGGACCCGCGAGGGGCTCACGGCGCTTCAGATGGATATGAAGATCGACGGGATTACGGAAGCGCAGCTCAAGGAAGCTTTCGATCAGGGCAAACAGGCGCGTTTCAAGATCCTGGACCTTATCGCCGGTTGCATCAAGACGCCGAAGGAACTTTCCGAATTCGCGCCGCGCATTACGACCCTCAGGATCGACCCTGAAAAGATCGGCATGCTGATCGGACCCGGAGGCAAGAATATCCGCAAGATCGTCGAGGAGACCGGCGCCAAGATCGACATCGAAGATGACGGGCGTGTCTTTATCGCGGCAGTCAGCGAAGAATCCTCTGCGGCGGCGATCGCGCGCGTGCAGGCCGTGACGGAAGATGCCGAGATCGGCAAGATCTACGACAGCACCGTCCAGAAGCTCATGGTGTTCGGCGCGTTCTGCGAAGTGTTGCCGGGCAAGGACGGGCTTTGCCACGTTTCCGAGATCACGGAAGGTTTCGTGAAAAGCGCCGGAGATTATCTCCGCGTCGGGGACAAGGTCAAGGTCAAGGTCCTGAGCGTCGACGAACGGGGCAAGATCAGCCTGAGCATCAAGCAGGCGATGACCGAGCCCCTTCCGATCCTTCCGGAAGACCAGCGCACCGTCGTGGAAGCCGCTCCGCCGAGACGTGATCGTGATGATCGCGGCGGCAGAGGCCGTCCCCGCCGGTAAAATATTTAAAAGGGGGCAGGTCTCATTCGAAAGAATGAAGCCTGCCCTTTTTACTTTATCCCCATGAAAGAAATCCAACTCCAGATCAAAACATTGGCGCATTTCGAAGGCTTGCCGCTTCCTCAATATCAAACTGAGGGAGCCAGCGGCATCGACCTTCTGGCTGCCTGCCAGACGCCTGTCACGCTTTCGCCGGGAGACCGCGTCCTTATTCCGACCGGCATCATTCTCTCTCTTCCGCCGGGCTTTGAAGCGCAGATCCGGCCGCGCAGCGGGCTCGCGATCAAGCACGGCATCACCCTCCTCAACACGCCCGGCACCATCGATTCCGATTATCGTGGCGAGATCCAGATCATCTTGATCAATCACGCGAAGGAATCCTTTACGGTAACGCGCGGCATGCGCATCGCCCAAATGGTCCTCGCGGAGGTGGTTAAGGCAAAGCTCGAGGCAGTCGATAATCTTGACGGAACACGCCGGGGCTCCGGTGGTTTTGGCCATACCGGCCACTGATCGAACATCCAGCACCATTATTAATTTTTAGCGGGATCTTCCGGTTTCATTCCTTATGAAAAAAGAAAGAATCAACGAGATCTGGGGCGTTTTTTTCCTTTTGCTGGGGCTCTTCACTTTCGCGAGCCTCTTTTTCTATCACGCGGAAGACATTGCGTTTTATTCCTCTCACCCTAATTTTCCGGCGGCTAATTATGCCGGTATTTCTGGAGCGTACCTCGCGTTCGGACTGTTCCTGATGTTCGGTGTCAGCGCGTTCGTGATCCCGTTCGTGTTCCTGCTCTGGGCGGAATGCTTCTTCCATCAGAATGTTCCCGAACGGAAACTCTTCAAGTTCCTGGGGCTTGGGATCGCGCTGTTGTCGAGCGCGACGCTTGTGGCGATCACCGTGGGTGTTGAGCGGCGGTTCGTTAGCGGTGGCGTGCTGGGCTATGTCGTGGGGAATTATCTCCTCAGCTATCTCGGAAAACTCGGCAGCTATATTCTTGTCGGGGGCGTCCTTCTCCTTTCCCTGCTTCTGGCGACGGATTTTCTCCTTTATCCCATGTTTCGCGCCATATTCGGAAAATGCCGCGATATTTTCGAAGCTTTTGCGGGGGTCTTTACGCGTACGCCGAAAAAAAGTGTGAATCCTTCCGCGCCGCTCAAGAAGAATCAGGAAAAACTCGCGAAAGAACTTCGGCCGAAAGAAAAGGAAAAAGAAAAAGCGGCGGAGAAGGAAAAAGAGAAAGAAAAACAGATGCCGCGAATTCCCGATATGCCCCTGAAGATCAAGACCTATCAGCCCACGGCGGGGATGGCGGAGGATAAGACAAAGGCTGAAAAGAAAGCGAAAGACGAGCCCCGGGATCTTGTCAAAAAGCCAGCCGCGCCGATCTCGGCGTCGAAACCTGAAACGGCGGAAAAAGACAAGCCCGCCAATGGAGGCGCTAGCGAGCCCACCTACAAGGGGGTCATCGGCTCCCAGATCAAGGCCGACGCGAATTATCAATTTCCGTCCGCGGATCTCTTAAAGAGGCCGAAAGAAGATTTCGCCGGTGCCGGAGACGATCTCGCGGCCAATTCCAAAGCGATCGAGGCCACACTTGCTGAATTCAAGATCGAAGTCAGGGTGGTCGAGGTGGAACAGGGTCCGAAGATCACGCTTTATGAGATCCTTCCGGCGCCGGGCGTTCGCGCCAACGCGATCGCGGCTTACGAGGACGATATTGCCATGGCGCTCAAGGCGACGAGCATCCGGCTGATCATTCCGATCCCGGGCAAGGAGACGATCGGGATCGAAGTGCCGAACACCCTGTCGCGTCCGATTCTGGTGCGCGAAATGATCGAAAACCCCGATTTCCGGTCCCAGAAATGCATGCTCCCGTTGATCCTTGGCAAGGACACGAGCGGGCGCCCGATGATCCCGGACCTGGCCTCGATGCCGCACATTTTGATCGCCGGGACGACGGGAAGCGGCAAAACGGTTTGTATCAATTCCATTATCACGGGCTTCCTCTATCACTGCACGCCGTCCCAGCTGAAGCTGGTGATGATCGACCCCAAGATGGTGGAGCTTGCCGTCTATAACAAGATCCCGCACATGCTTTCGCCTGTGGTGACGGACGTGCGGAAGGCCGCGAACACGCTCAATTGGGTCGTGATGGAAATGGAAAAGCGCTATAAGCTTTTTTCGACTGTCGGCGTGAGAAATATCGTGGGATTCAATACGCGTGAAATTTCCGAAGAAGGCGCGCGCGAGGTGGAATCGGCCGGAGATTCCGAGAACGTGATCCCGGTCTCGATCCCTTATATTGTGGTGATCATTGACGAACTCGCGGATTTGATGCTTGTGGCCGCGGAAAAAGTGGAAACGGCGATCACGCGTCTCGCGGCGCTTTCGCGCGCGGTCGGCATCCATTTGATCCTGGCTACCCAGCGTCCCTCGGTGGACGTGATCACCGGCGTGATCAAGGCGAATTTCCCGGCGCGCGTTGGTTTTAAGGTGGCCTCGGTCGTGGATTCCAGGACGATCCTGGACGCGAAGGGCGCTGAAAAATTACTGGGCCGTGGCGATATGCTTTTTGTGCAGCCCGGAAGCGATAACATGATCCGGGGACAGGCGCCGCTTATCGTGGATGAAGAGATCAACAGGGTCGTGGCCTTTGTCGCGCAGCAGGCGAAGCCCGAATTCCATGCCGAGATCCAGTCCGCGCAGAACGGTTCCGCGGCGGGGGCCGCGGGTGAAAAAGACGAGATCTTTGAAGAGGCCAAGCGTATTGTTCTCACGACGCGGAAAGCTTCCACCTCCTACCTGCAGCGGCGCCTCAGCCTGGGTTACGCGCGCGCCGCGCGTGTGGTGGACCAGCTCGAGGCCAATGGCGTGATCGGTCCCCAGGATGGCGCCAAGCCGCGCGACATCCTTCTTCCGAATCCCAATGGGGACTACTCCGAAGCCACCCCCGTCGAGGCGGAAGCCGAGGACGAGGATCATATCTAAAAAGGGGACGGTTTCCTTTGGAATGGGGTCCCGTTCGGATCATCGTTTTTCCGTGATCGGTAATCCCTTCTTATAAGTCTATGGATAAAGAGACCGTTAGTTTCAAGGTTCCAGTGGCCGAGGAGAAAAAAGTCCTCCTCCACAGCTGCTGCGCGCCGTGCTCCTGTTCCATCCTCCAGCGGATGATCGATAGCGGACTCGAACCTACCGTTTATTTCTACAATCCCAATATTTACCCGAAAGAAGAATACGAGCGCCGCAAACAGGAAGTGATACGATTCGCGCGTCAAAAGAACATTTCTTTCGTGGACGCGGATCATGAGCTAGACAAATGGTTTGACGCGATCCAGGGACATGAAGAGGACGCGGAGCGGGGAGAGCGCTGCGATCTTTGTTTTGAGATGCGCCTCGGAAAGACCGCGGCTTACGCGGCCGGGCACGGTTTCAAGGTTTTCGCGACAAGCCTCGGGATTTCAAGATGGAAGGATCTCGAGCAGGTGAACTGGGCGGGGGAAGCCGCGGCCCTGCCGTTCCCGGGCATGAGCTATTGGGACCAGAACTGGCGTGTTCAGGGTGGCCAGGAACAAATGGACCGCATCACGCGCGAACAGAACTTCTACCGCCAGCGCTACTGCGGCTGCCTTTATTCCCTGCGCGAATCCCTTCGCCGAGGTTTGGGCAGGCCCTCCGGAGATCAACCCGCCCGGTAGAGCACCACGTTGGCCTTCTCGAGGGTGACGAGGCCTTCTTTGACCATGGGATCGAGCAGGGGGAGGAACTTCGTGATCTTTTCCTCGCTATCCACGATCTCGATCACGATGGGGAGATCGGCGGAAAGCTCCAGGAATTTTGTCGTGTGCATATGGCTCTTGCAGCCGAATCCCATGAAGCCCTTGATCGCTGTCGCGCCGGCCATCTTTTCTTTTTTTGCCAGGTGGACGATCGCCTCATAAAGAGGACGCCCCTGCCATTTGTCCGCCTCGCCGATAAAGATCCTTAAAAGTTTTCCGTCCTCGGGTATTTTCATGATGGGTTCCCCAGGTTAAAGGCTTTAGGGGACAGGCCGTCACGTAATGCCTATCCCCTGTAGCTTGTTAAATCGCCCGAGCGAGCATGACGCCCAGGCGGAACACAAAAAACCCCACGACCACGCTCAGCACAATGTTCATCAGGGCGTAAAGGATTTCGCCGTCCTTGGTGAGATTCGCGGTCTCGAGAATAAAAGAGGAAAAGGTCGTGAAGGCACCGCAAAAACCAATCATGAAGAACATGCGTGCCGCGGGTCCGAGAAGGAATTTTTCTTCGGCAAGCACCGCAAGAAAACCGATGGCAAAGCAACCGAGGAGATTGACCACCAGAGTTCCGTAGGGGAAGAATGTTCCCCACACGCGGTAAACGGCTCCCGACAAAAAATAACGGGCAAAGGTCCCGAGGATGCCGCCCGCTGCCAAACCCAGCCACTGGCCCATAGGAGCGCTCCCTATTTCTTTTTGCCGACCGTGAATGCCTGGCCGAGGAATTTACCGGTCGCGTAATAGGCGCTGGTGGCGGGATCGAACAGGAAGGCCTTCATGAGTTCGGGATCCGGGAATCCCTTGGCGTTAAGAGCCGACTGCTCCACTTTCACGTCTTTGATCTCGCCGATGAATTGGGTATGGACTCCCAGTTTGTGGGTCTCTTTGAGCACGCATTCGAGCACGAGCGGGAATTCCTTGATGTAAGGGGCCGCCACGTATTCGCCCTTGACCGGGGTGAGCCCCGTGGACTTGAACTTGTCTTCGGTCTTTCCTGAAACGATCCCGAAATAATCCGCCTCTTTCATGTACTTCTCCGAGGGGATGTTGACAGTAAAAGCCCTGTTGGCCAGGATGTTCAGATAGGTCTTCCGCTGTTCGCGCACCGAGATCGCCACGCAGGGCGGCTCCGAGCTCGCGATGCCGCCCCAGGCCACGTTCATGGCGTTGGGGACACCTTTTTCATCGTAGGTGCCGATGATCAGAACAGGCGTCGGAAAAAGAAGGGTTTTTGCGCCGAGTGATTTTTTCATAAAAAAGCTCCTTGATGTGTTTCTAGCGGCCTTCGATGTTAAGAACCTGCGTTTTCTTCTTCAGATAACGAAGCACAAGATAAGTCACCAAAGAAATACCCCAGAAGATCCACCAGAACGGTGCGATCTTGTGGCCCGGCCGCGTGAAAAGATCTCCGGCGATCCCCAGGACTGTCAGTGTGGAGATCATGCCGAATTGGGTCGAGTGTTCCCGGCGGAGCATGGTTTTCCACGCGTAGGGGAGCTCCGGCTTTTTCCAATGCTTCAGATTGGGAACAAAAACCGGCGTCTTGAGTGACCAATCCACGAAAGTCGAGCCAAATTTTTCGCGGAGGAACGATTCTTCCGTGAAGATGATGCGCTCGTAGAAGATCCAGAAAATGGCGATGCCGGCAAGCGCGAACCACCAGACCTGGATAAAGAGGAGGAGCCCCAGGATGATGAGGAAATTCCCGAGATAAAGCGGGTTGCGGACCACGGAATAAAGCCCGGTGGTGTTTAAGCTGTCCGCGACCTGGGTCTGGGTGTTCCGACCCGAAGTTCCCCGGGGGACAAAACCCGCCACAAGGCAGCGGACGGCGAATCCTGCCAGGGAAATAAGGATGCAGAACATTTCCCAGAGCCTTCCCGAAAATCCGGTCAAGCAAGGATGGAGGTATTGAGGGTCCAGCAGGGCGCCCACGACCAGTGGAGCCGCCAGGAGGGGGAGATAACTTCTTCCGCGAAAAAGGAATTCGCCTTGTTTTTCATAAGTTTCCTTAAGAGCCATAAAGACCTTTCGTTATGGGGGATCTCCCCTTTACCACTTCTTGAAGACAAAAAAGACCGCGCCGATCATGAAACCGAAACCGACCAGATAATTCCATTTTAATTCTTCTTTGAGATAAAAGACAGAGAAACCGCAGAAGACCACGAGCGTGATCACCTCCTGGATCGTTTTGAGCTGCGCGGTCGAGAACTGGTAGGACCCGATCCTGTTGGCCGGCACCTGAAAGCAGTACTCGAAGAAGGCGATGAGCCAGCTGATGACGATGACCTTCCAGAGGGCGGAACTTCTGAAACGGAGATGCCCGTACCACGCGAAAGTCATGAAGATATTAGAGACCACCAGAAGCGCGATGGCTCTCACGGCTAGGCCTTCTTCCTCGAATGCAGCCACTCTTTAAGGATCGGGAGGAATGACAAAAAGATCACGATCAGGATGATCCAGTGGACCTTTTTTTCGATGTGCGGGATGGTGCGGCCGAGGGTAAATCCCAGAAGCGTCATGCTTGCGATCCAGCCGAGTCCCCCCAGGATACTGAAGGCGAAGAATTTCCTGTAAGGCATCCGGCCGACGCCTGCCACTGTCGGGGCAAAGGTCCGGACGATGGGGACAAAGCGCGCCAGGATGAGAGTTTTCGCGCCGTATTTGTCATAAAATTTCTGCGTTCGCGCCAGATGGTCTTTATGGAAGAAAAAGGAATCATCCCGGCTGAAAAGCTTCGGACCGAAATGAAATCCAAGCCAATAGCCGGTGTTATCGCCGGCGATCGCGGCGACAGCGAGCAGGGGGATAAGGATCTCGATCTTGAGGGCGCCTTCAACGGCCGCGAAAAGTCCGGCCGTCACAAGCAGCGAATCGCCGGGGAGGAAAAAACCGGCCAGGAGACCGGTCTCGGCATAAATGATGATCACGAGGACGAGATAGCCGCCCCAGCGTATCAGCTCTTCAAAGTGATAAAGCTTCGAGAAAAATTCGTGCAACCATTCCATGATCAAAATCCAGTTCTGAGCCATGAGCTCTGAGGCCTGAGCTGTTTCTTTTATTTTTACTCAAGGCTTAGGGCTCAGTCCTATGGCGTCCGTTATCTGTTCAATAAAAATATCCCGAAATTCAGGCTGGTCGCGAAAGTCACCCACAGAATGTAGGGGATCATCAATAAAGCGGCGGGGGTAGAGACCTTTAAAAATTGCGCTATTGTAATCAGGATCATGACCCAAAGGAACAGAATGTCGATCAGTCCGTAAAAAGGCGAGCGGAGTCCGAAGAAAAGGAATGACCAGAGCGTGTTCAGGATCAGCTGGATGAGGAAGACCGCCAGCGCCGTGCGGACCAGGGGGTTTTGAAGGCCCTTTTGCCAGACCAGCGCCGCCGCCACGCCCATCAGGATATAAAGAAGGGTCCAGGCCGGAGCAAAGACCCAGTTGGGCGGTGAAAAGGATGGCTTTACCAGGGTCGCGTACCACCCGGGGATCGCGGGGTTGGTGAAGAGGGTGCCGACACCGCCTGCGGACAAACACAAAAGAAGCGTGATGATCAATTTAATAACCATGGTTCAACCTCCCCGGATTTGGATGATCCTGCTGTGCTGGGTCTGGATACTATCAAGTTTTTGCCACAACCGGAAGAATAGTTCCGGTTTGAACCGCGCGAGGGGTTCGAGGCCTTTCGAGGTCGCGGCATAAAATGTCTTTTCTTTCAACAAACGCCGGAGAATCTCCGCTCCGATCGCCGAACGTTTATCCAGTTTTCCCGCGATTGAAAGCGCCTTGGGGAGGTTCACCCTGGCAGCGTTGAATGGGATCCCCTTGAGGAAGTTCAGGACGCGGGTCGTGATGAGGAGCGTGTAGAGATCCTCGCGTTTGAAATGTTTTGTCTCAATCGCCATGGCCGTGAGGCGCGCCTTGAAGATGTCGGCTGCCGAGGGTTCCGGAAAGTGCCGGGCGATGGGGGAACGCGGGATCAAATAAAACGGGGACGCCCCTAAAAGCACCGGGAGTTTCGTGTTGAAGACAAGCGTCTTGATCATTGAAGAAAGCGTGTCATCAGGCAGTCCCAGGATCTGGTAAGCGACGACCTTGAAGCCCAGGGAGACCGCGTCCTTGACAACGGCCCGGTATTTCGCGAGAGGATTGGGTCGCGAGACTTCCTTCAGCAGCTTCGTGTTCGTGCTCACGAGCGAAAGGTTCAGATGCGTGAATCCGGCCCGGCGCATCAGTTCCAGCATGCCGCGCCCGAGCGTCCAGTAGCAGATCCCGTTCATGGCCAAAAGCTGAAGATCCTTCCCAGGGAAGGTTTTGATCAGCTTTTCGCAGAGCTCCGTCATTTCCGCGCGATCGAACGTGAGATTATCATCCTCAAAGTCAAAGACCCGGTAACCTTCCGCGTATCGCTGGCGGATCTCGGCGAGGATATTCTCCGCGGAGCGCCTCCGGCACTTGTGACCGAAGGTTTTGTGCACCGAACAGAAGGCGCAGCGGTAAGGACAGCCGCGCGAAGTAATGAGGAAGCAAAGCGGCTTTTTCTCGAAGGTGTAAGGATCTCGCGGGAGGTCTGAGAAGTCAGGGAATGGGAGCGTCTCGATCGGAAAATTTTCTTCCCTGGGATTGAAGATCATTTCCCCGTTTTTTTTATAACCCAGGTTTGGAACGGCTCTAAAGCGCTTGTGTCCTGAGAAAGCCTTAAGAAATTCCACGAACGGCCGCTCGCCTTCGCCCTGGATAACGAAATCAACCGCCGGGTGCGCGAGCATAGTCTCCGGCATGGCTGAGACCTGCGCGCCGCCGAGGAGAATGGGAACGGAGCAGCGGGCTTTGATCGCTTCCGCGCAGCGCAGGGCTTCGCGGTGATACGGGGCAAAAAGCGAGGCGATGCCGACCAGGTCCGGTTTTTCTCTAGCGACGTCCTCGGCTAGCTCCTCGAAGCCGGCGCCGAAATGATAGAAATGATGGAAGGTTGAAAAGGGGCTCTTGTCGTCCTTGGAATAATAATCTTTCAAGTAGGCGAGCTCTCTCGGGAGCGGGATCGTCCGACGGCCCCATCCGTGATGATAATCTTTCACCAGGACTTGGATCTTAGGGAGGTGTTTTCCGGCAGCGGCTTTCAGATAGGCGAGGCCAACGGGTTGAAGACGGATGTCCGTGTTGTAGAAATCCTCGACAGGAGGCTGTAAAAGCAGGACTTTCATCGCTTCGAGGAAGAAGCCCTGAGGAGACAGTTTTCCAGATCTTCCGGGAGAGGGCTTTCGATCGCCAGTGGCTTGCCGCTCGCAGGATGCGGGAGCGCGAGACGCCAGGCGTGAAGGAACATCCGCTGAAGATCAAGGGCAGCTCTCAATTCCTTGTTGAGCGTGAAATTCCCGTAAACCCGGTCGCCCGCCACCGGATGGCCGTGATAGGCCGACTGCACGCGGATTTGATGTGTTTTCCCCGTCAGAAGGTCGATCTCCAGAAGGGACAGGTTGAATTTTGGGAAGGCCTCCTTCATTTTATAATTCATGAAGGCGTTCGGCCGTCCGGACGGATCGATGGCGGAGCGGACAGCGCCTCCGGATCTCCGCTCCATGAAAGAATCCCGCCAAAGACCTTGCGCAGGCATCGGCCTTCTTGAGACGAGGGCGATATAACCTTTTTTAACCGAGCGCTCCTCGAATGCGCGCCGGCAGGCCTCGGCGCTTTTTTTGTTTTTAACCGCGAGAAGCACCCCGGAGGTGTCCTGGTCCAGGCGGTGGATCAGCCACACCGGTCCCAGAGGCGTTTGAAACCGTCTTTCCGCGGTGTCGTAAGGACCTTCGAAAGAAGCGGGCGCATTCTTACTTCCGGGATTCGGGTGCGAAAGAACGCCTTCCGGCTTGTTCACGACAATCACATCCGCGTCTTCAAAAAGGACCGGGCATTTCGTGAAGGGTGAGGCCGTCATCGGGCGAGGACGGGCTGAAGAAGGTTGAAGAGATAACCCGTAAAGATGATCCCGATCGTCGTGATGCTAAAAAAGATCGCGATCAGCGGCAGTTTCATGGCGCGGCGGAGCATGATGGCCTCCGGAAGGCTGAGGGCCGCGATCGCCATCATGAAAGCGAGGGCGGTGCCGAGAGGCACGCCTTTCTGGAAAAGAACGACCGCGATCGGCACGATGGCCGCGCAACTTCCGTACAAAGGAACGCCGATCAGTGTCGCGATAAGGACGGAAAAAGCACCGGTCCTCGCGATAATGCTCTGGATCGCTTCCTGGGGGACATAGTTATGGATCAAAGCCCCAACGCCGACGCCCAGAAGCACCCAACCCCACAGTTTCTTGACGATAGTTACGGCCTCCTCCCAGCCGAAGGCGATCCTTTGTTTCATCAGGACCGGAATCGCCGGGCCGTTTGAAGGAGCCGGTTCGGAAAGCATGTCCGGCACAAGGTATTTCTCGAGGCCCATGCTGCCGAGCGCGGCGCCGCAGGCAGTCCCGATCGCCAGGCCGCTCACGACATAGGCGAGCGTGATCTTCCACCCGAAAAAACCGAGCATCAGCACGACCAGGTACTCATTGATCATTGGAGAGGTGATAAGGAACGAGAAGGTGATACCGAGAGGGATGCCGGCCTTGAGAAAACTCAGGAAGAGGGGGATCGAAGAACAGGAGCAAAACGGGGTGACCGCGCCGAAAAGTGCCGCGAGAAAATGCCCCCAGCCTTTCGCGTGGGCCAGCCAGCCTTTGATCTTCTCCTGCGGGCAATAAGTCCGGAGAAAACCGATGAGCGCGATCATTCCGAAAAGCAGGACCAGTATCTTCACGGAATCATAAAGGAAGAAATCCAGGGCGTCCACCCAGCGCGTTCCATGGGGAAGCCGGAGGACGGTGTAGACCAACCCGTCCACGGCTAGCTGCAGCATGAATCTCCGCCCAAGTCCTTACGTTCATTTTTTGAAGGACGACTTGGGCAGCACTGATTACCTTTGTACTGGATTGAAGGAGAATCAGTGCCGTCATCTTTATTGGAACTGCAGCAACAGCCGGATCTCTTCGACTTATCTTCCAGCTTTTTATCGAGTTTCTCGAAAAGCTTCGCGAAAAACCCTTTCTTCTTTTCTTCGGGCATCTGATCTTTCATACAAGGTCTCCGTCACGGGACAGGCGCACGCTCCAAAGACCCGGTCTTGGGATTCTAAGACCGGGTCTTCGAAGGGCGGGATTCGTTTAGCGGCAGCAGCAGGACTTCTTCGCCGACTTCTTGGTTTTCTTCTTCGCGACTTTCTTAGCTGCCTTCTTTACTTTCTTGGCCATGGTGTTCTCCTTTGTTTGTGCACTGCATTTTAAATCCGGTTAAAAAACATCAACATTCCAATCACGACGAACGCGGTCGCGCCGGCGTAACGGATGAACTCTGGCTTCAGGTATTTTGCAAGCAAGGTCCCGAGGACCACCGAGATCAGTGTGACGAGCGCGTAGCCCGCGATGGATCCGAGAAACACGGAAAGAGGCTTTCCCGTCTTGGAAGCCATCGTGATCCCCACGAGCTGAGTCTTGTCCGCCAGTTCGGCGAAGAAAATGGCGCTCAGCGTTGCAAAGAAAATTTTCCAGTCCATGATAATCTCCCGAGGATGAACGGCGGAGAAGATTGTAGCGTAAATGAAATGAACGGGGAAGGGGATTCAATCGAAAACGGTTCCTGAGCGCGAGAGGAAAACGCGGCGGAGGGACATCCTGAGCGTTTAGTAACCGTATTTTTTCACGTACCAGGCCTTGATCTTTTGAGTCATAACGAGATAGGCCAGGACGAGCGCGACGACGGCCAGTCCGTAGCTCCAGGTTGGCGGAACAAAACCGAACCATTTTCCAAAAGGGGACAGCGTGATGAAGAACGCCAAGGCGACGATGAAGAGAGACATCCCCACGAGAAAGGAGCTGGGCCGGCTCTCGATAAAAGGCACCTTGGCGGTCCGAATGATATAAATGATGAAGGTCTGGGTGCAGAGAGACTCCAGGAACCAGCCGGTGTGGAAAAAATCCTGGGAGGCGTGAAAAACAAAAAGCAGGAGCCCGTAGGTCAGGAAATCAAAGAGAGAACTGATGGGGCCGAAGATAAGCATGAACCGCCGGATGGCGTTAATGTCCCAACCCTTGGGGGTCAGCAGATAATCGGCATCCACCTTGTCCGTGGGGATCGCGACCTGCGAGACGTCGTAGAGGAAATTATTAAGCAGGATCTGGATCGGGAGCATCGGCAGAAAAGGGAGGAACAGGCTCGCTCCCGTCATGCTGATCATGTTCCCGAAATTGGAGCTTGCGCCCATCTTGATGTATTTCATGATGTTCCCGAAGGTCCGCCGTCCTTCCAGCACGCCGTCTTCCAGCACCAGGAGGCTTTTCTCAAGCAGGATGATATCGGCGGATTCCTTGGCGATATCGACCGCGTTATTGACGGAAATGCCGACATCTGAAGTTTTGAGAGCGGGGGCGTCATTGATCCCGTCCCCCAGGTACCCCACGATCTGCCCGTTCTCGTGAAGCGCGTGGATGACGCGCTCTTTCTGGATCGGGGACAGCCGCGCGAAAACCGTGGTCTTCTTGACGAGCTCCCGGAGTTCCGGGTCAGGGGTGGCTTCCAGTTTATCGCCCGTGATGATCTCGTGCACGTCCAACCCGACGTGGCTGCAGATCTTTTTGGTCACCAGTTCGTTGTCGCCCGTGAGCACCTTGAATTCGATCCCCAGTTTTTTAAGCCGGTGGATCGTTTCTTTGGCGCTGGGTTTGGGAGGGTCGAGGAACGCGAGGTAGCCGATCAGGACCAGGTCTTTCTCATCTTCTTTGCTGTAAACGCTTTTTTTCTCCGGGATCTTCTTGTAGGCCACGGCCAGGACCCGGAAGCCGTCGGCGCTCAGAGAGTCGTATTCCTCTTTGAGATCGGAAAGGATCAGGTTCTCCATCTCCAGGATCTCCCCGTCGAGCTCGTAGTGACTGCAGCGTTTGAAGATCTCCTCGGGGGCGCCTTTGGAAATAAGCGTCTGTTTTCCTTCTGCTTCCACGATGACCGACATGATACGGCGCGAGAAATCGAACGGGATCTCGTCTTCCTTTTTGTACTGCTCGGTCAGCGATAGCTCGTGCTTTAAGATCGCGCGGTCCAGCAGGTTCTTGAGGCCGGTCTGGTAATAGCTGTTGATGAAGGCGTATTTGAGGACTTCGTCATTCTCGTTGCGGACCACGTCGCAATGGCGCTCGAGCACGACGTCGTCGAGCGTGAGCGTGCCGGTCTTGTCCGTGCAGATCACGTTCATCGCGCCGAGGTTCTGGATCGAGTTGAGGCGCTTGACGATGACCTTTTTCTTCGACATGGCGATCGCGCCTTTGGAAAGGTTGATCGTGACGAGCATCGGCAGCATTTCAGGCGTCAGGCCGACGGCGACGGCGAGCGAAAAAAGGAGGGCGTTTTTCCAGTCGCCCTTGGTGAGCATGTTGATCACGAAGATCACGCCGACCATGACGATCATGATCTTGATCATGAGCCACACGAAGCGGTGTATCCCCTTATCGAAACTGGTTTGCGTGCGGATGCTGGCCAGGCGCCGGGAGACTTCCCCGAACTGGGTCTCAATACCGGTCCGGATGACGAGGCCCAGGGCCGTTCCGCTCACCACGCTTGATCCCATGAAGGCGATATTGGTCAGGCTCGTGACGGCCAGGCCCGCGGTGTTGATCGGGGTCGCGACTTTCTCGATGGGAAAAGATTCTCCGGTGAGCGAGGACTGGTTGATAAAAAGGTCTTTGCACGAAAGGATGCGGAGGTCCGCGGGGATCATGTCGCCGGCGTAAAGGTCCACAATGTCGCCCGGGACGATCTCCCGCATTTTGATCTCCGTCCGTTGTCCGTCCCGGTTTACCGTGGCCGTGGCGCGCACCAGCTCGCTCAGTTTTTCAGCTTCTTTATTGGACCGGTATTCCTGGAAGAACGAGAGGAAGACGCTGAGGAAGACCATTAAAAGGACAAGCAAGGCCTGGATCTTTTCTCCGAAGCAGAGGGAGAAGGTGGCGATGACCACAAGGATGATGACGAGAGGGTCGCAGAATTTCTGGAGGAATTGCCAGAGAACGGCCCGTTTTTTCTTTTTGGCGGGTTCGTTGTAGCCGTGCTTCTCAAGGCGAAGGGAAGCCTCTTCTCCCGACAGCCCTCCCCACGAGGTCATGAATTCCTTGAGGAGTTCCTCCGCCGTGGACGCGCTGAAAAGAGAAACCGGCTTTTGATCCTTGGGATTCTGGGAATTTGGCATGGCGGAGTTTAACGCATCAGAAGATTAATGACAATCCCCGATGTGAGGCTCACGAAAACGAGAAGGCTGACGATGAGGGCGTTTTCCTTCCGGTCCTTATTTTCCTTGAGGATCACCAGCAACCCCAGGCCTCCGCTCGCCGAAAGGCCGGCGATCGCGGACCCAAAGGTGATGCCTCCCTTTAAATAGACTTCGGTGACCGCCACAGAGACGGCGCAATTCGGGATCAGTCCCACCAGGGTCGCGATCATCGGCTGGACAAAAGACCCCGCGAAAAGGAGGCGTTCCAGACCCGCGTTCCCCGCTCTCGCGACGAGGAGGCCGATGGCGAGTGAAACCATGAAAATAAAGAATAGGACCCTCAAGGTGTGTTTGAGCGGAAAGAGAAAGAAGGCCTTCCAGCGGGGGACTTCCCGGCTGTGGGCGTGGCAATCGCAGTGCCGGTGCCCGCCTTCGGGGACGACGGGAGCGTGCGGCGAGTGCGGTTTCCGCGGGAGGTCTTTCTTGAAGATAAGATCGATCGCGTAACCCGCAACCGTCGCGAGGCACACCTTCACGAGCAAGAGCCAGAGAACCAGAGAGGCCTTGTCATGATGGGCGAGGATGACAGGGATCGCTTCATCCGACGTGGAGATGAAAACAGCGAGAAGCGTTCCGAGAGAAATACATCTTCGGGTATAGAGCGTCGCGGCGATGACTGAAAAACCGCACTGGGGAACGCAGCCCAACAGCGCGCCCAGGAAAGGCGCCGCACCCATCTTGTGACTGATCTTCTCTCCGATGAAGGATTCCGACCGGTTCTCGAGGAATTCCAGCGCGATATAGATCGCTAGAAGCCACGGCATCATCCCGAGTGTGTCCTTAAAAGTTTCCCACAAGATCGCTTGCATTTTTAACGGCTCCTGTCGCCACGCCCTGAATAGTTCAGACAATGATGGTACTTGGGAATGCCTGTAAAATCAAGAAAGCTCCGTGGGGGGTGCGTGTCCAGCTTGCGGTCTACCGCCGCTTCTGCGAGAATACCCGCTGTCATGAAAAATTATCTCTGGAAATACCTCCTGCCCGGGCTCCTGCTGATCCTTTGCGCGTTCTGGGTCGGGACCCTGCCCAGCATGAGCTTCTCACTTTTGGGATTTCTGTCCTTCTTTTTGGCCGGTGTTGCCTTGATTATCGAAGGACGTAAAAAAATGAAAAACAGGAGCGGGGATGATTAAGGGCAGGGAATATTACAAAAAAGGACAGTTGAAGAGTAAAAGAACTTTCGAGAAAGGCATTCTCGAAGGCCCGGTGAAGACGTATTACGAGAGCGGGCAGCTCAAGAGCGAGGCGGATTACAAGGATGGAAAGCGGGACGGGCTATCGAAGGAATATTATGAGAACGGAAAAATAAAGTGCGAAAAAACTTTCAGGGCCGGAAATCCGGAAGGTCCGCTTAAAGCGTATTTCGAGAGCGGGCAGATGCAGAAAGAGGAGATCTTAAAAGGCCGGCATTTGGACGGGCCCTCGAAAATCTACTACGAGAACGGAAAGCTCGCCTCCGAGAGCTTTTTCAGGAACGGGATGCGCGAGGGGCCGGTGAAATGGTATTACGCGAACGGGCAACTCCAGGAGGAAAAATCTTACAGGAACGGGAGGCAGCACGGACTGGCCAAGAAATATTCCAAGGCCGGCCAGCTTCTGAGGGAGGAAGTCTGGAAGTTCGGGGTGGCCGAGAGCTTGTATAAGGAGTTTGACGGTAAAAACCTGGTGATCCGCGGCAAGTAGCCGCAGAAAGGGAGGGGTATGGAAAGGGATTCTAAAAAGGTCATCGTTCGAGAAGGGTTGATTCTTTCCGGGGTCAGTGTTCTCGCGCTCCTCCTGACGCTGGTTTCTGTCTGGCCGGCACTGTACAATCACTGTTGGGAAATCGTGTTCACCATCCTTCTCCCGGTGTACGGCCTTTATTTTTGCGTGCAGGTTCTTCGCCTCGTTTCTTGGGCGATCCGGAGGTTGAAAAAACCCCTCCCGAAGGTTTGACTTTTCCCCGATCGTCCTCGGGTCGGGTACTCTTAGCAAAGAAAGGCGAGCGCATGAGCAAACTCACAGGCGGGCCGGGTTGGTCCTTAAGTTCGGATGAGCCGGCCGTGAAGCCGGTTTATAAGGACAACCCCGATAGTCCGAAGCCCAGGATCCGCCTTGAAAGAAGGGTCGGGAAATACGTGACGGTGATCGCCGGACTTCATACCTACGGTGCCGACAGGCTGAACGCCATCGCGAAGGAACTGAAGGCTCTTTGTGGGGCAGGAGGGACCGTCAAGGGCGGCGTGATCGAGGTTCAGGGGGATCAGGTCCAGCGGGTCCGCGATTGGTTTCTAAAGAAAGGGATTTGAGAAGCTCCCCGGGACTCCCATGAGCGAAGACCCGTGGGGTGACGGAGAAGCGGCATCTTGATCTTCAAACGAATCAATTTCACAAAGGATCTATGAATTCAAACGACGGTTCCGACTACATTTTAGTCAATAACGCGGAATGTCTTGCGCAGCTCACCGAGTCGCTCGCGGGCACGAGCCGCGTGGGTCTCGACACCGAGGCCGACAGTCTCCATCACTATTTCGAGAAGGTCTGTCTGATCCAGCTCAGTTTTTCCGGGAAGAACTATATCATCGATCCTCTGGCCGGCTTTTCCCTGGATGCTTTTCTGGGGGCGTTGGCGTTAAAGGAGCTGGTGCTCCAGGGCGCGGATTATGACCTTCGCATGCTGAAGAGATCCTATGAATTCCGGCCGCGGGCTCCGGTGTTTGACACCATGCTCGCCGCCCAGGTCCTGGGGTATGAAAAGATCGGCCTCGCGGCTTTGGTGGAACGATCCTGCGGGGTGCTGCTTTCAAAGGAGGGACAAAAGGCCGATTGGTCGCGGCGTCCACTCTCTGAAAAATTGCTCCATTACGCTTCGCACGATACGAAATACCTGGAGGCCGTCGCGGACGTCATGTCCGCCGATCTCCGGAGATTGGGCCGGATGGATTGGCACCGGGAATGCTGCGAGCGCGTCGTGACCAGTGCCGTTCAGTCGGTGAAGGGCGACGACAGCGAAGCCTGGCGCGTCAAGGGATCCTCCAAGCTGCCTCCTCAGACAATGGCGTTCGTGCAAGAGCTCTGGAAGTGGCGCGACCAAGAGGCGCGGCAAAGGGACAGACCGCCTTTCATGATCCTTCACAATGAATTGATGATCGAGCTCGCGGAGTGGCGTGTAAAAAATCCGGAGGCGCCGCTTCAGGAAGGTCCTAAATTCTTGCAAAGAATGCAGGGAGAAAAGTTCCTGCGGCTGGAAAACGCGATAAGGGCCGCGGAGCGTCTTACTCCCTCCGAATGGCCGGTGCCTCCGGAGCGGGTCCGCGAGCGGGGGCAGTCGTTCTCTCCGGAAAAAGTGGAAAAGCTTCTGGCCGCCTGCAAGATCATCGCGGCCGAGCTCAAGATCGAAGCTTGTTTTCTGGCTTCCCGCGCCGTCGTGACGGCCGTGGTCCGGCACCGGGCGTGCTCTGTCCCGCAGATGATGGAACTGGGAGGCATGATGCGTTGGCAGGCTGAGCTTGTGCTGCCCGCGGTGCAGGCCGTCTTAGGGACAGGCATAAAATGACTGCCTGTCCCCTAAGAATCGTTTGGCGGAGCAAAGAAGGGAGGGTCGGATGAGCTACTTTAAGGTTTTAGGCGTTGTTCTCGGAGCGTGGATGGTGTCGGGAGGTGCTGTGGCAGTCTTCTATATAGAAGGCCTGAAGCGGCTTATGGGCCGGCTTTATCCGGAGACGAGGCCTCGGTGGATCAAGATCACGGGAGCGATGGTGCTCGCGCTTGTTCTTTGGACCTGGGTGGAATTCATCAGAGCAATCAGCATGGAAAACTTTGTGGTGACGCTTGTGACGAGTCTCGGCCTTGCCAAGATCGCGCCGCTTGTCTTCTATTATAAGAGGTCCCGAGAGCTCCTTCTGGCGCTTGTGGCCGAACCCCTCGCTTTCCGGATCATCGCGCTGAGTTCCGCGGCGATCGGTTTGGCGCTTCTTGTCATGAGCTTTTTGTTCTAGGAACCTCTTGGAAAGGTTTTATAGTGTTCCACCCTTTTTCTGTCCGGCATAAAATTCACTCTCTGGAAAGGCGCGGATGATCCCCCAGATCTTAATCGACAAGGCCGAAACGCCTGACGGCGCCAAAGAGCTCCGGCTCTATCAACACGACAAGGATTTCTCGATCAGCGTTGGGAATGTTCAGCTCATGAGCAGCCGGACGCATGAGTCGGAAGAGGCGCTTGCCCGGCTGGCTTTGGAAAGGATAGAAAAAAAAGAACAGGCGCGCGTGCTCATCGGAGGCTTGGGGATGGGGTTCACGCTCCGGGCCGCGCTGGACGCGCTTCCGGTCACGGCCCGGGTGGCGGTGGCGGAACTGATGCCGGCCGTGGTGAAGTGGAATCGCGGACTGCTTGCTCCTTTGGCGGATCATCCTCTCGAAGATCCCCGCGTGGAAGTGCATGAGCTGGACGCTGCCAAAATGATCAGGGACGTCCACGGGCGTTATGATGCGATCTTGCTCGATGTGGATAACGGGCCCGCGGGACTCTCGAGGACCGGCAATCACTGGTTCTATGGCCTCTCGGGGCTTCATGCCATGCTGGCGGCTCTTCGACCGAACGGGGTGCTCGCCCTTTGGTCGGCCGGCCAGGATATCGAGTTCACCCGCCGCATGGAAAAGGTCGGCTTTGAAGTTGAGGCGATCCGTGTCCGGGCGCGTGCCGGAGGCAAAGGCGCGCATCACCTCATTTGGATCGCGACAAAAAAACAGCCGCTAGGCCGGACCCCTTCCGCGGCGGGAGGTTAAGGGCTTCCGGTTTTCGCTTTGAGGGATGCGGTTTAGGATTCCTTCCAAAGAACCGATACTCTAAGGGTCCAGAAAGTACGAAAGGGGTTGGGAATGACACAATGTTCCGGTTGCGGTAAAGAAGGCCACGGCGCGGCGCTCAAATGCGAAGCTTGTGGAAAAGAAATGAGCGCGCTTCGGGAGGGGAGCAAGGCTTGCACGAAAGTGTCCGGGAACCCGGGCGGGAATACGGGCTTTGCTGTGCTTCTGAAAAATGCGGGAAACTCTATAATCAGGGCACTTGATTTTGAACATCAGACGCTGGCTTATGCCACGGAACAGCTCAAATACAGTTTTCTGATCTTTCTCTGTTACCTGATCGTGCTCAACAGCGGCGTGATCATTTTAAGGTCCGATCTTTCAAAGGTCCTGGCGATGATCTCGATGGCCCTTTTTTATATCGGGATCTCGTGCGTCATGGCCTCGGTGCTGACGAAAATGAAGAAAAGCGAGTGGGTGAGTTGTCTCTGGATCGTGGGCTTTCTTCTCCTCATCCGCGTCTACGCCGTGAGTCTGCTGTTGCCGCTTGCGGTCCTGCTGATGGCGCGAAGGGCCGTAAACCGGTCCTCGTTGGGGGGAAAGAAGGATTAGCGTCTCAGCGTCGCGAGGCTTTGAACGAGGGGGACTTACGCTGCGGAGAACTAAGATTTTTTTGGATCAATTCCGTCAGAAAAGTTCTTTGACCTTGGTGGTGCAATCGCTTTTGGCTGTGACGGTGCAGCAATAATAATCCCAATCGGCGATCCGTTCCTTCTTCGCTTTTTCCGCGGCCATTTCCCTGCATTCCATGCTGGCATCCCTCCGGTGTCCCGGCCCGCCCGCGTAGGGGACTCTTCCGGCGTCGATCGTCTTTCCCGTGGATTTATCCACAAGAACCGCATCGAGCGCCCGTGTGTCTAAAGGAAACTGGTCGGTGGCCGCAAAAGCGGCTGGCCCGCCCGCGCATGAGCCGGTGAGAGCCAAACAAAAGAAAAGCGCCGGGATCTTTTTAAAATGGGCCATGGTGATTTTCTTTCTTTAGTTTTGCGCTGAGCAAGTCTGCGTTAAAAAAACGGCCTGATCATGATTGACTTCGAAAAATCCGGGGCCGACCTGAAAATCCTTCTCGAGTCCGATCCCTTCTTTGACCACCATTTTTCCGCCCTTGGAGGACACCAGATACGGCGCGTGATGGGCCAGGACCCCGGCAAAGCCGTTCTCCGTGGGGACAAGCGTATGCGCGACCGTTCCTTCGTAGGCGATGCCTTGCGGAGTGATGATCTTCAGTGAATATGTTGCCGCCATAATAATTCGAACCCTCTAAAGATCCGGACTTTGAAATTGAAGACCGGGTCTTGGTATCTGGTTAAGCAGCGACCTTGACCTTCTCGTAAGCTTCCATCACATCCTCGATCCCGCCCGCCATATAAAAGCACTGCTCGGGAATATGATCGAGCTCACCGGCCAGGATCTTCTTGAAGCTCGTGATCGTGTCCTTGAGCGGCACATAACGGCCCTTGCGTCCCGTGAACGCTTCCGCCACGAAGAAGGGCTGCGAGAAGAAGCGCTCGATCTTTCGGGCGCGCGTCACAAGTTCACGGTCTTCCGGAGAAAGCTCGTTGATCCCCAGGATCGCGATGATGTCCTTCAGATCCTTGTAGCGCTGGAGGATGCGCTGGACTTCGCGGGCGATGTCGTAATGCTCCTGCCCCACGATGCGCGGATCGAGCATGCGCGAAGTCGAGGCCAAAGGATCGACCGCCGGGTAAATACCCTGCTCCACGATCTGGCGCGAAAGCACGGTGACACCGTCGAGATGCGAGAACGCTGTAGCCGGAGCCGGGTCCGTGAGGTCGTCGGCCGGAACGTAAATCGCCTGCACCGAGGTGATCGAGCCCGACTTGGTGGAGGCGATGCGTTCCTGAAGCGCGGCCATTTCGGTCGCGAGGTTCGGCTGATAACCGACAGCAGAAGGCATGCGGCCCAAAAGTGCCGAGACCTCGGAGCCGGCCTGCGTGAAACGGAAAATATTATCCACGAAAAGCAGGACGTCCTGATGCGCCTCGTCGCGGAAATATTCCGCCATGGTGAGACCCGAGAGAGCCACGCGTAAGCGCGCACCCGGCGGCTCGTTCATCTGGCCGAACACCATCGCTGTTTTCTTGATGACGCCCGATTCCTTGAGCTCCAGCCAAAGGTCA
>Ga0118677_10003465_pt1 | contig 29808 bp, 17 predicted proteins | sample AliMusrvi5mmetaG_FD_86154 | JGI IMG/M metagenome (GOLD analysis project Ga0118677, IMG submission 86154) | reverse complement strand
ACCTTTGAGCCTGTATCTCAATACGATCAATGTGGGGTCATCCTTTACCAGGACAGTGAAAACTGGGTAAAAGGGTCGGTTGAATATGAAATTAAAGAGTTTTCGCGACTGGGCTCGGTGGTCACTAATCTGGGTTTTTCAGATTGGGCATCGACAGATATTTCTTCAGCAGTCACTTCAATGTGGTACCGGCTCAGCCGCAGGGGACAGGATTTTTGCCTGGAGAATTCGTTGGATGGAGTGACCTATCAGCAGATGCGCATTTTTCATATGCATATCCAGATTCTGGTTGCACAAGTTGGTGTTTATGCCTGCAGTCCGATGAAATCCAGCTTTAAAGCCATCTTTTCAGATTTTGAGCTGGGAAAATGTTCATGGTCAGATCATCATGGTAATTAATCCTCAAAAGGAAAAATAGTTAACTGATAAACAAAAAAATAAAGATGACGGAAGAACGAAACGTTGTGGTTTTCATTGCGATGAGTCTGGATGGCTATATTTCCAAATTAGATGGTGATATCAGCTTTTTATCTGTGGTGGAACAGGATGGAGAGGATTATGGATATTCAGAATTCATAAAATCGGTCGACACCGTGATTATCGGCCGAAAGACTTATGATCATGTTTTCGAAATGGGCTTTGATGACCCCCATCCGGATAAAATCGTTTATATTTTGTCGAGGTCTGAACGGATTGAAAATGGTGTAACCAAATATTTCAAAGGAAGCTTAAAAGGACTGGTTGATGATTTGAAAGCCAGTCCCGGGAGAAACATTTATTGTGACGGAGGTGCCGAAGTTATTAATGACATGTTGAAGGAAAACCTGATCGATGAACTTATCATTTCGATTGTCCCTGTAATGCTGGGAGAAGGAATTTCCCTTTTTAAAAGCGGCAGACCGGATAATGAGATGGAGCTTGTGAATACAAAGCACTATGACAAAGGACTTGTGCAGCTGCACTATAAACGAATACTTACAAGCCAATTATGAAAAATATTAAATATTTATTTTCACGCCTTATCCGTTTAATTTTTATTGGGCTGATTGCTTTGAATATTGCTTCATGCGGGATTTCTCCAAAGACGGAGGTTTCAAAAGCTACAGTCGAAGCCTACAAAGATGTGCCGTTTGTACAGGAGAGCCATATTGCTTTTCAAATCAGCAAGAATCAGGCAGACAATGAGGTAAGGAGTATTGCCTTGGATCATGAACAGAATGTCTGGATTGCCACTGCTTCAGGTTTCTTTTGCAAAAAAAACGGGTCCAGGGAATGGGAGCCGGTAATTTCAGGTGAGGATCGTGGTCCATCCTACTCGGTCGCAGTAAATACGAATGGGGAAGTATTGCTCGGTTCATGGAACGGCATTTACCGGGTTAGTAATCATCAGCTTAAAAAAGAGGAGGGAGTAAAACCCCCGGTGTCTGTGATCTGCGGCAATGGAACCGGAGATTACGCATTAGGTCCTTATGGAATCTGGCATTATAATAAATCTAAATGGGAACAACTTGATTATAGGATTGCAAGGTCGGTGCGTGATGCAATCGTCGATGAGGACGGGATTTTGTGGGTGGCAACCGATGCCGGCCTCTATAAATGTCAGGATGGCAAATCCAAATTGTTCCAGGATGTATCGGAATTGATCAGTTGTTATGCCCGGGCCATCTCAGTTGATCCTAAAGGTAATATCTGGACTGGTGTTATGGGCGGGGTTTCTGTCCGCGACAGTGAACATTGGATTAAAAATATAACACCGGCGGAAGGCCTTTCTACCATAAATGTTAATTGTATTAAGCAATCTCCCGATGGGTTAATGTGGGTAGGTACCGATGTAGGAGTTGTCCGTTTTGCAAAGGATGGCGCTCACTCATTACTGTTTAGCAAGCGGTGGCTAACCAATGACAAAGTTACTGGTATCGCCTTTGACCTGGCGGGGAATGGTTGGATTGGCACAGCTAATGGCGTGAGTGAGATCAAACGTGCCACAATGACCCTTGCCGATAAAGAGAAGAATTTTTACAGCCAGTTAATGAGAAGGCATATCCGTGATCCATGGACCTGTGGGGTCGTTGAACTTGAAATTGCCGGTGACACTGCATCATGGCACCATTCTGACGATGATAATGACGGCGAATATACCGGAGGTTACCTGGCGATGGAAAGCTTCAGATATGCTGTAACCAAAGATGAAGATGCCAGGATTAAAGCACGAAAGGCATTCGATTTTCTGAAGTATTTACAGGTAGTTACTGAGACTGATGGTTTCTTTGCAAGAAGTGTTGTTCCGGTTGATTCGAAGTATTTTCACGATGGAAACAGGATCTATACCCCAAAACAGGTTGCCGATGAATTGGTCAAGGATCCGAGGTATAAACCGGTTGAAAAAAGGTGGCGCAAGTCCAAAGACGGTAAATGGCTATGGAAGGGTGATACGAGCAGCGATGAGATGGACGGGCATATGATGGGATACTTTTACTATTATGAGCTTGTGGCCGGTGAGAACGAGAAGGTTTTGGTTCGTGACCACGTCAGGAAAATTGTCGATTACCTGATCAAATACAATTACAACTTTATGGATATCGACGGCACTCACACCCACTGGGCCGTCTGGTCACCCGATCAGCTGAACCACGACCCCGACTGGGCTTCTGAACGAAGTATCAACTCATTCGAACTTCTGGCCTATCTCAAACTTGCAGGCCACATGACCGGCGACGAAAAATACGAGAAGGAATATCGACGTTTGATAGAAAAGGAGGGTTATCTTGAAAATGTTTCACACCTGAACTCCAAAAATCCGGCCTGGCAAATCTACTTCGATCGCACCATGGAAGGTTACCTTTTCCCGATTTTACTGAGGTATGAAAACGATCCGAAGTTGAAAGAATTTTATACAAAGCTGTTGGAGGAGTGGATGAAAAATCAGAAATCGGGTGAAAATCTGATCAATAACCTTGCATATACTTTTGCTACAGGGAAAAAAGTAAACGTACCCCAGACGATTGACTTTTTGAAGGATGTACCTTTCGATTTGGTGGACTGGCCAATCAATCATACCTTACGGGAGGATGTAAAGCTGAGCAGGAATCCGATTATGGAAGATGTTCAGGTCTCGGAACTTCCGACGGCAAGCATAAGATCAACCGTTCGCTGGGATAAAAATCCATGGGCGGCAGTACAAGGAGATCCACATCAGGAGCGGGAACCGGTATTTTGGCTTTGGCCCTACTGGATGGCCCGGTATCTTGAAATTATTCAAAAGCCGAAATCCTGACAATTTCAAACTACTTTCAGCTCTGACATATGAAAATAAGAATATTTATCCTTTTTTTACTAATCTCTTCAGTGTTTGGGTGTACCTCACAAAAGGAAATACCGGTACCTGAGGTGATAAACCTGCGTTCCGAATATCTTTCAAATCCTGTTGGGATGGATGTTCTGAATCCCCGTATGTCATGGCAAATGAAGAAGGGAAAGAGGGGTGCCCGACAAACGGCCTACCGGATCATGTTAGCCACCAGTGATCAACTTTTGTCAGCAGAGACCCCTGATCTTTGGGATACCGGCAAAATTGATTCTGACCAGTCGAATCAGGTGGTTTACAATGGTAAGTCCTTAAAATCAGGACTTAAGGTGTTCTGGAAGGTGAAAATATGGGATGAAAATAAAACCGAGTCGGTATGGAGCAAAACTGCAGGATGGGAAATGGGATTGCTCACTTCAGAGGAGTGGCATGCCAAATGGATCGGTGCACCGTCAAATTTAACCATCGGTGAATTTAAGAATGCTTCCCCACTCTTCCGAAAAGAGGTGACCATTTCCAAAAAAGTCAAAAAGGCGCGTGCCTATATCAGTGGTCTGGGATATTACGAACTGTATATCAATGGACAAAAAATCGGGGACCACGTTTTATCCCCAAATCAGACCAACTATGACCGGAGAAATGTTGAGAAATGGTCCGAATCAAGAATCGGAAATATGAACACCTCTGTTTTATACGAGACATTCGACATCACCTCTTCACTGAAGCCCGCGGGAAATACTTTCGGAGTGATTCTCGGAAACGGCTGGTATATCCAGGCTGATCGTCCCACGGATAACTCATTATGGTACGATACGCCGCGCCTGATCGCTCAGTTTGAAATTGTGTACGAAGATGGAACCAAAGAGCTGATCAGCAGTGATGATCAATGGAGAACATCGCTAAGCCCAATCATTTATAACGGATTACATACCGGTGAAATTTACGATGCACGATTGGAACAACATGGATGGAACGAAGCGGGATTCGATGACTCCAAATGGGTGAATGCCGTGGCCGTTCGTCCACCTACAGGAAGATTGAAAGGACAGATTTCTGCGCCCGATCGTGTCACCAAAATGATCAAACCTGTTTCAGTGTCGGAACCTGATAAGGGGGTCTACCGGTTTGATATGGGCAGGTTGTTTTCCGGTTGGGCAAGATTGAAAATTGAGGGGGCAAAGGGGACGAAAATTAAACTGCGGTTTATTGAGGAATTTGGGACTACCTATGATCAGACCGATACCTATATTTTAAAAGGCGAAGGGACTGAAATCTGGCAGCCCCGCTTTACCTGGCATGCATTCCGTTACGTCGATGTGATCGGATCACCGGCTAAATTAACAGCGGAGAATTTGGATGGTCTGGTTGTTAATACCGATATAACACAGGCAGGAACCTTTGAATGTTCCAATAAGCTGCTGAACAAGATACTGGATAATTACCAATGGACGCAGCTCGGAAATGTCCATGGAGGAATCCCGAGTGATTGTCCGCATCGTGAACGTCGTGGTTATACCGGTGATGGGGAGATTTCAGCCAGGGCAGCTATTTATAATTTCGACATGTCACAGTTTTATACCAAATGGCTGGATGACATCAGCGATGCGCAAAACCACCGGACCGGCTATGTTCCGAATACGACTCCTTACCAGGATGGAGGAGGCGGAACTGCCTGGGGTGCTGCATACATCATTATTCCCTGGTATATGTACCTTTATTATGGAGATATCCAACTCCTTCAAAAGCATTACAAGGGTATGAAAAATTGGATGGAATACCTTAAAAGTGAATTGGATAAAGATGGAATTCTGGCAAACCAGGGTCTAGGAGAGTGGGTCCCGCCTGCAAAGGTTGAAATTCCGGCTGACTTCGTAAATAGCTGTTATTATTTCTTCTGCTGCCAGTTAATGGTTAAGATTTCGGGTGCCCTTGGAAACATGATTGAGCAGGAATACTTCATCCGGTTAGCCTTAAATGCCAGGGAGGCAATCAACAAGGTATACTTCAATAAAACCATCTCCAGTTATTCCATCGGAAAACAGGGGGCGAATGTATATCCCCTAAGTTTCGGAATTGCTGAACCAAGCGATGTTAATGCCGTGTTTAATAACCTGGTCAAAAATGTAATGAATGATAAGGTCCATTTTGATACAGGCATTCTGGGTACTCCGCTTTTATTGGAAGTGCTGACACAAATGGACCGGACTGACCTGGCCTATACCCTGATGAATCAGCGCGACTACCCCGGTTTTGGTTATATGATCGAAAAAGGGGCCACCACCTTGTGGGAGACTTTCGAGGGGTATGCCTCACACAGTCACCCCATGTTCGGAAGCGTTTGTCAGTGGTTCTACCAGGATCTTGGGGGAATCGCTCCCGATCCTGCAATTCCGGGATTTAAACATCTGATTATAAAGCCGACTCCGATTTCTGATCTGGCTTTTGCCAATACTTCCTGCCAGTCGTTGTATGGCGGGATTAAAACCCAATGGAGATTTGAGGGAAATGATTATTTACTGAATGTTTCAATCCCTCCGAATACATCCGCTACCGTCTATCTCCTGGCCCAGGGAAACGGAACTGTAACCGAGAGCGGAAAACCCGTTTCGAAAGATCCAAACATCCGTTTCCTGAGAAATGAAGACAAATATGCCGTTTATGAAGTGGAATCGGGAGATTACCGGTTTTTGTCCAAAGGTCCTAAGAGCCTGCTGAAACATATTATCCTTTCAAACCCGATTATCCATCCCGGAGATACGCTGGTACAGGTGCATGACTCAGTATTGGTCCGCATGGCATCTGACGTTGCTGAGGCGCGGATTTATTATACCACCAATGGCGCCATGCCTGATTCGGCTTCATTGGTTTTTCAGGGTCCATTTTATGTTTCAAAACCAACGATAATTAAAGCAAAGGCTTTTTTGAAAGGGTATGAACCAAGCTATGTAAAAACCAGTATCATCGAATTCTATGATCCGAAAGAAAATGGTTTAACCTATAAATATTACGATGGGCACTGGACAAAACTTCCTGATTTTACGAAACTTCCGGTTGCAAAGACAGGAGTAATTTATAAGTTCGGACTGGATAAAATCCTGACCAGCAGAGATGAGTTCGGGCTCGTCTTTGAAGGGAAGATCCGGATTGATCAGGATGGAACCTATGAATTCTTCGAGCATTCCAATGATGGAAGCCGGATGTATATCAATAATCAAATGGTCATCGATAACGATGGCGAGCATAATGAAGATGAGGAGAAAAAAGGCAAAATAGTATTGTCAAAGGGAACTTATCCGCTTCGATTGAACTATTTTAATGCGGGTGGAGGGTTGTATCTTCGGGTGCAATATTCCGGACCCGGAATCGAAAAACAGGATATCCCCGCGATGATGTTGTTTCAGAACTAATCCGATCGGATGTTGCATTTGTATAATTTTGATTATAAGACAATTATATTATCTAATCGTTGTGAAGGCAAAACAGATTAAATCGGGATTTCTCAGGCAGTCGATTCTCTGCCGGCTGTTTTGTCTTGGGCTTATTTTGCTTTGCCCAACCTTTTCATTTTGTCTATTTCCTGCCAACCTCTCCCGGCTTGGAGCAGTCGTGCGAACCGATACCTTGCCAAATGTATTCTCAGGTAACCATTCTGACCTGAACCGTTTGAGGCTGAAGTTGGATGCAGCACGGCTATTTAATGAGAACCAGTTACCTGAAACTAAAGAAGTTTGGAAAACCTATCGCGAAAAGCTGATTTCTGAAATCATCCGGAGAACCGGAATGGTGATAAATCATGAACTTCCCTTAAATCTGAAAGAGACTGCCAAAATTCAATTGAACGGTTATTCAATCCGGAATGTTTTCTTCCAAACCCGGCCGGGAGTTTATGTCACCGCGAACTTATACATCCCTGACGGGGAAGGAAAATTCCCCGGCGTTTTGGTCATGATGGGGCATTCATTGTTTGGCCGACTGGAAGACAGATATCAGTCTGTTGGGCATACTTTGGCGCTTAACGGATATGTTGCTCTTTGTCTTGATCCCTGGGGAGCCGGAGAACGAACGACCCTCCATGGCGTATTTGAGGATCATGGAGATGAAAATAATCTCGGTTCTTCACTGATGAATATCGGCGAGCCATTGATCGGGATCGAAATTTCAGATAACATCCGGGGTGTTGACCTGCTCTGCACATTGCCTAGTGTGGATCCTAAAAATATAGGAGCTACCGGATCGAGCGGAGGAGGAAATCAAACCATATGGCTGACAGCGCTGGACAACCGGGTTAAAGCGGCAGTTCCGGTAGTGAGCGCCGGTACGTTTGAATCATATATCATGGGGACACCCTGTATTTGTGAAGTGTTGCCGGGAGGGCTGAACCTGACAGAAGAAGCAGAAATCCTTTCATTGGTTGCCCCGCGGGCTATCAAAATGTGCAACCATCAGAAAGACAACAATCAGGCATTTCAACCTTCTGAAATGATCAGGAGCTTTAAAAATGCGAAACCAATTTTTGAAATGTACGGTACCGGAAATAAGATCAGCTTTCAGATTTTTGACCTCACGCATGGATATTTTCCGGAAGACCGTCAAGCCATGCTCGGTTGGTTCGATCTTCACCTCAAAAACAAAGGGGACGGAACTTTCAAGAAGGAAATTCCGTTTGAGATTCTTCCAAAAGAAAGACTGATGGTTTTTCCCCAAGGAGAAAGGGATGCTCAGGTGATTGGAACTGAAAGGTATTGTAAATTAAAGGGGGAAGAATTAAGACTCGATTTTCTCGGTTCAAAGGTCTTCGATGTGGAAAAGAAGCGCCATGAGTTAAAGGGAATCCTGGGAATCGTTAATAAACCATCAATAAGTTCGGTCCAGGAGTTCTCAACCCGCAAAGGATGGTCAAGAATAGCACTTGAAACATCAGACAATAAGCTTATTCCGGTATTACTCCGCCTTCCGTCAGGAAAAGCCGGCGAATTCACCCTGGTTTGTAATCAGGAAGGAAAACAAAAGATATCGGCCAGTTTACTTGACTCGTTGATCTCAACCGGCCAGGGTATTGCAATTGTTGATTTATCCGGAACAGGAGAGGCCTTCGTAAACCCAAATTCGACGGATAAAAACCGAAATATCCTGATTTTGTCACGTTCGTTACTCTGGTTCGGTAAAACGCTGATCGGGGAGTGGGTAAATGAGCTTGAACTAGTGAGTGATTTTCTGCAGTCAAAGTACCATGCCGTTCAAATTGGTGTTGATGCGAACAAGGAGGTGGGAGTCGCTGCATTGATCTTCGGGGCTCTGGAAGAAAGGGCAATTAGTCTGTCTTTAAGGGAAACACCTGTAAGCTATCTGTTTGATAATCGCGAAAATATTGATTTTTTCAGTGTGGCAATCAATATACCCGGATTTCTCAGGTGGGGAGATATATCATTAGCCGTAGCGTTGAGCGGAGGAACAACTACTTTTATTGACCCGGTGACGATGTCTGGCAGAAGAATAACCGGTGGGGAGTTGGAAAAGTGCCGTTCTGAATTTAAAAATATCAGGAAAGCTTCAAAAGGACAGGGAAATACCCTGTTCATTGAACCGGGACAAAACAGGCAACCAGACTAACAATCTTGAAAAAGTAATATGAACAGACCAATTTCGGGGAATATAAACAACCTAGTATGACCAGGTTTCGAATTGTACTTTTGTCTTTTTTGGTGTTACAGTCATACCTTGTATCTTCCCAGACCTACTGGAAGATTGAGAATGAGCATGGCGATGAGATCCTGCTGACTATTGAAGTCAATAAGGAGAAAAACACCTTTGAGGCCTATTCCCGCAAGGACGCCTTGAAAGACCTGGCCGGAATTTTTACCTATACCCTGGCAAAGGCTGCCGGAAAATTGAAATACCCGGAAATAGTTTTTATTGAAGGGAAAGCCCAAACTAAAAATGATACCCTCATTTTAAATGGAAACTTCAACTACTTCGATAAACAATTCCTGTTTTCAGCTTCTGTGTCCAGTAATTATTTCAATGGCAAGTATTTGGACAGCCGAGGAAATCCGCACCCTTTAAAAGGGGCAAAAGTGGCAGATTCCAGACCAATAAAGGATTATCCCTCAATGATTACCGCAGCGTTCGTAATGACAGAGAAAACACTGGTAAATCCCGTTTGGCTTAAGTCTGAGGAATGGCTCGATTTTAAAAAGAAAGTCAATGTGTTGAAGATTAGGATATCAGACGATTATGAACTGGCTGCTACCTACTTCTGGCTTGGTAAAAAGCTCCCGTTCTCTCCTTATGAAATTACCAAGACCCGGCCGCATAATAAAGTGAATAAGAGGAGAAATCAGGCCGGAGTCAGGGAATTAAAGGCCAATACTATACTTTTTGATGCCAATTCACTCCCGGTAAATCAACGCGAGATGGATAGTCTGGCTTTAATCGTAACCCAAAGAAGGTATCAGAACCTGATCATTGATATTCGGGGGAATAATCGGTTAACCCCGTTGACTGCAAATTTACTGATCAGTTATCTTTCTGATCAGCCATTTAATGCCGGAGTTTACCTGACCAGAAAATGGTGCGATCACAACTCCGGGATCCCCCTGGCCCGGGATTATCCAAAACTATTTAAAACATTTAACGGGTCAGATTTCCCGGAAGGTGAGCTTTACAGTGAGCCGGGGTGGTATATAAACATTACTCCCGGCGACAATGCATTTAAAGGGAAAGTCTATCTGCTGACCGACTCAAAAACATCAAAAGTGGCTGAAATGATAACCTATGTGATAAAAGGTAGAAAAATTGCTACTATTGTAGGTCAAAAAACTGCCGGCTTAACCGTTTTAGCTGGTAATCAAAAACTAAATTCCGAATACGACCTTATGCTACCTGAATGCGATTTTTATACTCCGGAGGGGAAGAACCTGAATAAAATAGGAATTGAACCTGATATTTCAAAATCAGGAGATGAGGTGATGAAATATATTTTAAGCGTTATATGAAATCCAAATGAACAGAAACACTAACCGGTATGCGCCTTATCAGTCAATTACTTTATGGTTTCAGGGCTCTTCGCTGGTGATAAATCGATTTTTTTATTTCAAGGTTGCAGAGCATCGCAACGTATTAGCGTGGGAATGATTGATTATTAATAGATTAAAAAGTTGTCGATTATGGCTAAGGAAAGTATTTCAAGAAGAAATTTTCTCACCAAAACTGCGGTCGGTGTAGCAGCCACTACAGTTTCGACCAGTGCTTCATCGATGAGCACTTCATCCTATAACCGGATTCTGGGAGCGAATGACCGGATCAATATTGGCTTTTTAGGTTGCGGATCTCGCAGTCATGGACATCAGAATATGGTCAAAATGTCGGCTCAGGATAAAAATCTGGGTGTGGTTGCCGTCTGCGATTTATGGTCGAAGCGCAGAGAGGGAACTGCCGAACGGATTAAGGAGATGTTTGGCACCGTGGTAAAGCAGTTTAAGTATTCGGAACAGCTATTGGAGATGCCCGGACTAGATGCAGTAATGGTTGCTACCGGCGACTTCCAGCATGCGAAAATTCTGGCTGAAGTCGTAAAAGCCGGCAAGGATTGTTATTGTGAAAAGCCAATGGCCGATAGTGTTGATGATGCAAAACTGGCCCGTAAGGCTGTTCTGGATTCAAAACAGGTAGTGCAAATGGGGTCGCAATGGGTAAGCGAGCCGGTGCAGCGAAAAGTGCGTGATATCGTCCGGTCGGGAAAGTTGGGTCAGATAACCAAGATCGAACAGGTTTGGAACGACAATGGACCGCGTTGGCACAATCCCCAAAACCCGAATGTTGCAGCGATCAGGGAAGAAGACACTGACTGGAAAAGATGGCTTTTGGGTAAACCCTATATCCCGTTCGATCCATGGAAATATTGTGAATTTAGAATATTCCGGGATTATTCGGGCGGAATTACCTCGCAATGGATGAGTCATGCCATCGGGTTGGCCCATTTTTATACAGATACCGCAATTCCGGATACCATGGTCGCAAACGGTGGTATATTCGGATGGCCCGATATCCGGGAGAATCCGGATACTTTCCAGGCACTTGCCACTTATAATGATTCTAAACTACTATATTCCTATTCATCGAGCTATGCAAATAAATTCGGGGATTATTCCTGCATCCGTGGGAAAGAGGGAACCCTTTTTGCACATGGAGGAGAGGGGAGTCCAAGGTGGTTTTTCATCCCTGAGCACCTAAAGCTGGCCGGAGGTTTCGATTTTTATGAAGGTCTTAAGGAGGCAGTCAACAGCGGAAAAGCGGAAATAATAACCACTGAGCAGTACAGCATGAAGCTCCCGCCGGTTGGATTAAGCGATGACAGTAAATATCATATGGATAACTGGGCAGACTGTATGCGGAGCCGAAATAAGGATACAAACGGAAATATCCATACGGGATTCTGGCATTCGGTGGGTTGCGTTATGGCCACCCGGAGTTACCGGGAAGGTAAAAAATTATATTGGGACCGGGCAAAGGAAGAAATTGTTGATCATCCGTTAAGTTGAACTTAGGATTAAATTATTTCTAATTTTGGCCTCTTATAATTTATAAACCTTGATTTAGTTGTTGAATTAAAATATTTACTGTTTACCGATACATAAACTGATATGAAAAAAACTTCACTTAGCGATATTGCAAACCACCTGGGGGTTTCCAAAACCTTGGTATCCTTTGTCTTGAACGGGAAAGGTAAGGAATTCAGAATCAGCGAAGAAATTTGCAAAAGAGTGATCGAGGTTGCAAAAGAGATGAATTATCAACCAAACCGGATTGCCCAGGGTTTGCGAACCGGGAGAACCAATACGATCGGACTGATTATTGCGGATATTGCCAACCCATTCTTTGGAATCTTAGGGCGTGAAATTGAGCAGGAGGCTGCCCGGTTTGGCTACCGCGTAATTTTTTGCAGTTCAGACGAAAATCCCGAAAAATCGAGACAACAAATAGCCATGCTCCAACAAAGCCAGGTTGACGGTTATATTATTTCACCTCCTAAAAACAGTGAGGATCAAATTCGGTCACTCGTTAGGGGTCATGTCCCTTTTGTATTAATTGACCGCTATTTCCCGGAGATCGAATGCAATCACATTGTCGTGGATAATTTCGATGCAGCTTACCGGGCAACTAATCACCTGTTGAAACTTGGGCGAAAGAAGATCGCTAATATTACCGTTAATCTGGGTCTTGTGAATATGATCCAACGGACAGAAGGCTACAAACAGGCACTCAAAGATGCGAATATTCCCATTGACGAAAACCTGATTAAGATACTCCCATTTTCCCACGAAAATAAGGATGTTGCAAAGGCCATCAAAGAACTGGTGGGTAAATCGGCACAAAACAGGGCCGATGCTATTTTATTTTCAACCAGTAAGCTTGGCATAAATGGCATCGAAAGTATTTCTGCGCTAGGTTTAAAAATACCAGATGATATTGCAATTGTCAGTTTCGATAATCCCGATGCCTATAAAATATGTATCAGTCCGGTTACTGTAGTGAACCAGCCACTCAAGGAGATAGGAAAAACAGCGGTTCAGTTGCTGCTCAATGAAATCAAACACCCTGACAGTCCTCCAAAACTGCAGGAAATTATTTTGAAAACAGATTTAATTATTCGAAAATCTTGCGGATCATAAAAATTTTATATTTTTGCTAAACCGATTTAGTAATTAAACACCAAAATACCATGACTGAAATTAATCAAGATCAGAAGGAAATGTTTGTAGGGCTGAATGTTGGGGGTACTAATTGCAGCGTTGTAGTTGGTGACTCCTCTTTTTTGATCACACACCGAACTGGATTTGAAACCCATACTGAGCGTGGATACCAGGCAATTCTGGATGAATTCAAGGAGCATATTCAGGCAATCCTCGATAAATATCCGGATCATAAACTGAAACGAATTGGGATAAGCTGTGGCGGCCCGCTTGATTCAAAAACCGGCATGATTTATTCTCCTCCAAATTTACCGGGTTGGGATAGTGTTCCAATTGCCAAAATATTCAGCGATGAATTTGGGGTTGAGGTGGCCATCCAAAATGATGCGAACGCTTGCGCATTGGCCGAATGGCTGATGGGTTCCGGGAAAGGCACCTCAAACATGATATTCCTGACTTTTGGGACAGGAATGGGTGCCGGCCTGATTTTAAATGGCAGGTTGTACACAGGAACAAATGACCTCGGAGGAGAAGTCGGTCATATCAGACTTGAGAAAACAGGGCCGATTGGTTTCGGAAAAGCGGGATCATTTGAGGGGTTCTGCAGCGGCGGCGGTATCGCCCAACTTGCAAAAACAATAGTCGCAGAAAAACTGGCCAGCAACCAACATGTAGGTTTCTGTCCAACAATCGATAAGATTAGTGGAATTGATTCGAAAATGGTGGCAATGGCAGCCCATGCCGGAGACCCGGTTGCTTACGAGATTATCCGTATTTCGGCTGAATACCTGGGTCAGGGATTAGCTATTTTAATAGACATTCTGAACCCGGAATGTATCGTGATTGGAAGTATCTATTCCCGCAATGAAGAGCTTTATAAGCCTTTGATGGATCGAATTCTGCACATGGAGGCCATCCCTTCGGCTCTCAAAGTCTGTAAGATAAAACCGGCATTGCTTGGAGACCAGATTGGTGATTATGCCGCATTATGTGTAGCCATTTACGAGGATAAATTTTAAATTTAGGAAAGTGGATAATAACTTTTTTTTGGATGAACTAATTGGCCGGTATCCTCAATTGGGGCCGGTAAAGGAACAAATCCGCGAGGCTGCCTCTGCTTTGATTCGAAGCTACGAGCAAGGAGGGAAGCTGTTACTTTGCGGAAATGGTGGAAGTTGCTCGGATTCAGATCATATCGTTGGCGAGTTAATGAAGGGGTTTGAAAACAAGCGCCAGATCAGTGATGTATTTAAAAATAAGCTGACCCAATCAGCAGGAGAAAGGGGAGCCTATCTGGCGGAAAAACTTCAGCAGGCATTGCCGGCTATTTCACTTACCGCTCACTCGGCCCTGATTACTGCGGTTGCAAATGACACGGATGCAGATCTTATTTTTGCACAACAGGTTACCGGATATGGAAATGCCGGGGATGTAATTTTAGGGATCAGTAGTTCCGGAAATTCTCAGAATGTTATTGATGCCCTGATTACTGCCAAGGCCAAAGATATGGTCGTGATTGGCCTGACAGGTGAAACCGGGGGTAAGATGAAGGCTTATTGTGATATCCTGATCAACGTGCCTGGAAAAAGAACAGCCTTTGTGCAGGAATTGCATTTGCCGGTCTACCATGTGCTTTGCCTGATGGTGGAGCATCATTTTTTTGGAAAATGATGACAGGCTTTTAGACTTTAGGCTATTAGGCTTTTAGGAAAACGGTCATATCATTTTTCCTAAATACCTAACAGCCTACAGCCTAACAGCCTACAGCCTAACAGCCTACAGCCTGACAGCCTACAGCCTGACAGCCTACAGCCTGACAGCCTTTTAAAAACTAATAACAGAATATAACTATGACTAACAAAAAAGACTCAAAGAAAACCAATCACATCTCCCGCCGAACTTTTATCAGTCGTGCCGGCGCCGGTTCTGCTGTTCTGGCTATGGCCTCAACGACCAAACTCTTCGCTGATGATTTAAAAAAGGTTGTCCCATGGCCCGCTGATGCCAAAAAATATACGGTGCATATGGTTGGACATGGTCATATTGATCCTGTCTGGTTGTGGCCGATGTCGGAGGGAATCTCGGTCGTATACAGCACATTCAAATCGAATCTCGATCGGATGAACGAAACGCCGGACTTTAAATTTACCTCGAGCTCTGCACAATTTTATCAGTGGGTTGCGGATAACGATCCGCAGATGATGACTCAGATCCGCAAGCGGATTGACGAAGGGCGCTGGAGTGTTGTCGGAGGATGGTGGGTCGAACCCGATGTGAATATCCCGGGAGGGGAAGCGATGGTCAGACAAGGACTATATGGACAGCTGACCTTGCAGAAACTGACCGGACATAAGGCCAAAGTAGGCTATAATCCAGATTCGTTCGGACATACAAGCTCCTTACCCCAGATCATGAAAGGGCTGGAAATGGATAGCTATGTGTTTATGAGACCAGGCCCTAATGAAAAAACGCTCCCTGCCGACCTGTTCTGGTGGGAGGGAATTGATGGTTCCCGTTTGCTTACCTACCGGATTCCGTTTAGTTATGGTGACGGAGGATCGGTTCGGAGCCGGATGTTGCAGACTATTGAAAGATTCAAGGATCAGCCTTCAAAAAGTTTCGTCCAGTATTATGGGGCCGGAGATCACGGTGGTGGCGCAACCAAGGAAAATATCCGTTCAATCTTAGAAATACAAAAAGAGAAGGATGCCCCGAAGGTACTTTTCAGTACGCATGACACGTTCTTCAAAGAGGCCCGTGCCGATAAAAAACTGGAGATTCCGGTGGTAAAGGACGATTTGCAACATCATGCAAGAGGTTGTTATACGGCTGAATCAGCCATCAAGAAGGGGAATCGTCATTCTGAATTCGCGTTGGTTGCTGCCGAGAAGATTGCAGCTATTGGATCTGTCGGATGGGGTGCAAAATATCCTAAAGGAGAGTTCTCATCGGCCTGGGAAAGGGTGCTCTTCCTGCAGTTCCACGACAGTCTTGCCGGAAGTTCACTCATGGATCATTCAGCCACTGCAGCACAAGGTTATGGTTACGCGCAGGATATCGCCAACCAGTCGAATTATGTTGCCTTACAGAAACTCGAATTACAGGTACCTACCGAGGATCCGGATTCTCAGTATATTATAGCATTTAACCCCCATGCCTGGGAAGTTAACCAAAACATCCAATACGATTTAAACTGGGGAACTATGCATAAAACATCCCGTGTTGATGACGAACTCGGGAATCCGCTTGCCCATCAATGGACTCTCGGGTCTTCACAGGCAGGTAGCCGGAGAAAACTGATCATTAATGCGACCATTCCTGCTATGGGTTACCGCCAGTTAAGACTTTGGGACGGAGGTAATTACGATCACAAACTTACCGTCATTGCAAAAGATAATACCCTCGAAAATGAGCTCGTAACTGTCCGTTTCGCTTCTAACGGAACCTTCGGAATGTTTGATAAACAGAGCGGAAAGGAAATTTTTACCTCCGCAGGCGGTGGAAAAGCCGTTGTCCTCAATGATACCAGCGATACCTGGAGCCATGATATCAAGACATTTGCAGATGAAATTGGAGCGTTTGAAAATGCAACTATAAAAATTCTGGAGAACGGGCCGTTGAGAGCTACCATCCGCGTAATCTCGTTCTTTAATCTGTCTAACCTGACCATCGACTGGACATTGTATGCCGGTTCGAAAAATCTTGAGGCTAAGGTTTCACTTGACTGGCACGAACACCTCAAAATGGTTAAGTTCTCATTCCCGGTGAATGTCGAATCTCCCACATCCACTTATGAAACAGGGTACGGATTTATCGAAAGGGTGACCAATGGGGAAGAAGAACCGGGTCAGCGCTGGGTTGATGTAAGCGGAACACGAGGCGGGGCACCTTTTGGACTAACTGTCTTCAACGATGCCAAATATGGTTATAACGTGACTGGAAACGATCTCCGCATCTCTGTGGCCCGTGCTGCAGTCTATGCCCATCATAACCCAAAGGTGCTCAATATGAAGGAGGAATATTACTGGATGGACCAGGGAATACAGACCATGCGTATGTTACTGGTGCCACATAACGAGAGCTGGCAGAAAAGTAATATTGTAAGGATTGCTGAGGAATTTATGTCCCCTTGCCCAATTACCTATCAGGGAATTCATACCGGCAAATTACCTAAATCAGGTTCTTTCCTTTCGGTGGATGCTCCTAATGTGATTGTTGCTTCGGTTAAGCAGTCTGAAAACGGGGAAGACATCATCGTTCGTTGTGTTGAGGCTACTGGGAAGCAGACCACTGCATCGCTCGATCTGAAGTTTGCTCATCATAAATGGAGCGGCAATTTCCGTCCTTCCGAAATTAAGACTTTAAGGATCAGCAAAACCGGAACAATTAAGGAGGTCAATCTTTTGGAAGAATAAGGGAATTATCGTAATGGTTGGCTTTGCGGCCCTCAGCGCAGATCTCAGCACTTCTCTGCGGTTTAACTTTTTTACCGCGGAGATCGCAAAGAAACGCAGCGTAAAATAGTTTAGGCCTGATTTATTCAATTAATAATCAAATAAATATAAATAACTAAAACTAAAAATAATGAGTAGTTCAAAAGTTCAGATGAGTAAATTAGTTCCGGTAATGCTCTCCTTTGTGATCATGGGATTTGTCGATATTATAGGAACTGCGACAAATCATATCCAGGAAGACTTTACTCTGGATGATTTTATTGTACAGTTTCTTCCTATGATGGTGCTGCTTTGGTTCTTTATCCTTGGAGTCCCGGCTGGGGTAATACAGGATAAGATAGGTAAGCGCAATATGCTTAATATTGGTATGGTATTGCAGGCCGTTGGTCTGGGCCTGCCATTTGTTCACTACTCCTTCGGGATGATGTTTGCATCCTTTATCCTGCTGGGTATTGGGAATACAATAATTCAGGTATCTGCAAATCCGTTACTGCAGGATGTTTCCCCTTCAGATAAGCTGGCCAGTTATATGAGTACCTCCCAGTTTGTGAAAGCCATCGTTTCTACTGGCGGACCTATTATTGCAACCTTCATGGCGACACAATTCGGCGACTGGAAACTGGTTTTTGCAGTTTATGGTATCACATCTTTACTAGGCGCTTTATGGTTATCAATGACACCTATTGTTGAATCGAAACCTGACCGCAAACCGGCGTCATTTGCCTCCTGCCTTGGATTGCTTAAAAACCGTTTTGTAGGTTTCATGGCTCTTTCCATCTTTCTGATTGTGGGAGCAGAAGTGGCAATCAATACAAATATTGTGAATGTTTTGGTTGGGAAATATGCAGGTGGACATGAATCGGTTGCTCAATTAGCTGCTTTACGAAAAACAGCTGCATATGGTATCAGCCTCTTTTTTCTTGGTGAAACGATTTCCCGTTTTCTTGGAGCGATTATCCTAAACTGGATTAAACCTCGTGTTTTCCTTGTGCTGATTTCTATTTTATCACTTATTGGGGTACTGGGTGTTTTTTCATCTCCAAGTATGACTGTTGCCTTTGCAGCAATCTTAATTATTGGATTGGGTGTTGGAAATATGTTCCCAATTATTTTCTCGTTGGCTTTAGATAAAATGCCACAACGTTCTAATGAGATTTCAGGCTTACTGATTATGTCTGTGTCTGGTGGTGCATTTATTCCACTGATAATGGGATATGTTAGTAGTACATTTGGACCTCTCACCAGTATTTTTGTCGTAGGTGGTTGCATGCTTTATATCCTCTGGGTATCGTTCTTTGTAAGAAAGAGCCAGGCTGCTGCCTGATTATTTATTTAGTCAGCGGGTGACTATTCATGTTCTGAGCAGTCACCCGGTGACTTCGGTACGAAAAAAAATAAACCGCAAAGGTCGCAGAGGAATTTCGCAAAGGTCGCGAAGATCATAAAAACAATAACTTAACCTGGCGTTCTTTGCGCCTTCTTTGCGTACTTGGCGGTTAAGAATGGACTTTTTAGACAACCTCACGATTTCTTATTTTATTGTGAGCAAAATCAATTTAAAGGATTATTATAACATCGATTTTCACCAAAGTCTATGAAAAAATATTTGTGCATAAATCTTTTATTCTGTCTGCTAGCAGGCAATGCCAATGCCCAGGAAAGGCTAACTTCCAAATCTGAGATACCTATCCTTGCATGGTATAGTATTCCTGCTGAAGAGACTACAGTCGAGCGTTATCAGGAATTGAAAGATGCAGGAATAACCTACTCATTCAGTGGTTTTGCAGATGCCGCAGCGGTGCAAAAGGCGTTGGATGTTGCTGCAAAAGTGGGCGTCAAAATCGTCGTCTCCTGTCCGGAACTTAAATCAGATCCGGAAAAGACGGTCAGGCGGTTTATGAATCATCCTGCAATTGCGGGATATCACCTGATTGATGAACCTGCGATCGGGCAGTTTAAGGAACTCGGAGAATGGGCCAGAAAAATTCAGACCCTGGACAAGAAACATTATTGTTATGTGAACCTGTTTCCAAATATTGCTGATTCTGTTCAGCTTGGAACCAAAAACTACCTGGATTATGTGAGCGAATGTGTAAAACAGGTCCCTTTGCAATTCCTCTCTTTCGATTACTATCCGGTTCTCAAGGATCATGTTTCCAAAACCTGGTACCAGAACCTTGAACAAATTTCAGCTGAGGCCACAAAAGCGGGCAAGCCTTTCTGGGCCTTTGCGCTGACCACCAACTACGATGAAGACCACATAACCCCTCAAACCCTGGCAGCAATGCGTCTGCAGGTATATAGCGATCTGGCTTACGGTGCACAGGGAATCCAATATTTCACCTATTGGTCGGCGACATCAACAGGTCCTTCCGGTGAAGATCAGCGGGGAGCTCCCATTAGTTCAGCCGGTAAGCGAAGTGTTGTTTATGACCGTGTAAAACTGATGAGTCAGGAGATTAAGAATCTTTCCGGAGTTTTCATGGGTGCAAAGGTAATCAGTGTAAAACATACCGGAAAAGGAAAGATTCCGTTGGGAACCGCACGTTTGATTAACCTTCCGAAAGCCATCACTGTTTTGGAAACCAATGGTGCACCGGCTCTGGTTTCAGTTCTCGAAAATGGTGCCAATACCTTCGTGGTCATTGTCAATAAGGATTTCCTGAATCCGATTAATCTTACAGTTGCCGGTGATGAATCACTCAAAAAAGTGTTAAAAGATGGAACTGTTGTTCCTGCCCGCACTTATGAAAGTACGGTAGAACTGGATCCGGGAGATGTCTCCATTTTTTGTGTTTTAAAATAGAAATACTTAACAGATTCGCAATGAAAAGGAATATCAGATTTGGAACACTTGCATTGATCATGCTATTTTCTATAACCGGCCTGTTCGGAGCCGGTCCTGCCCCCATTGATTTTACAAGTTATGTGAATCCTTTTTTGGGTACTGATGAACATGGACACACCTTCCCGGGCGCGGCGCTCCCAGGCGGATTGGTTCAGCTCGGTCCGGATACCGATATAAAAGGTTGGGACTGGTGCTCGGGGTACCATTACAGCGACAACTCTATAATGGGCTTTAGCCATTTGCACCGGAGTGGTATGGGTGCCGGAGACTGGGGCGATATCCTGCTGATGCCTACCACCGGGCAACTCAAGGTGGAACCCGGAGCCAAAGAAAAACCCGGTGAAGGATACCGTTCAACCTTTTCTCATAAAGAAGAGGAAGCATCACCCGGTTATTATGCCGTAACCCTAAAAGATTACAGGATCAAAGCACAATTGACCCTTACAGAACGGGCTGGTTACCACCGGTATACCTTTCCAAAATCTGAAGCTGCCCATATACTGATAGATATGAACCACGGTATTGGCGATCATTGCACTGGCGCGGAGATTAAAATTGTGAATAATACGGAAATTGAAGGACACAGGGCTTCAAAAGGATTTGTGAAAATCCAAAACGTATACTTCTGTGCGAAGTTCAGTAAACCTTTTAAATCATTTGGAACCTGGGATAAGATGACAATTAAGGCAGGTTCAAAAGAGGATTCGGGCACCCAGGTGGGTGCTTACGTCGATTATGTGACCTCTGAAAACGAATCTGTCGAAGTTAAAGTAGGGATCTCTTATACCAGTATAGCGCAGGCACGTCTGAATCTCAATACCGAAATACCCCATTGGAATTTCTTCCGGATCAAAGAAGAGGCGAAAATCAAATGGAACAAAGCATTGTCAAAGATTGAAGTCGGGATGGATAAGAGAGATGCCGAGTCTTTTGGAAAACAAAAATTGGAATCCTTTTATTCCGCCCTTTATCATTCCCTTTTATTCCCGGCAACTTTCAATGACGTAGATGGAAAGTACATGGGATTGGATAATGTGGTACATACTGCCAAAAACTTTACTTACCGCAGTGATTTTTCACTCTGGGATACCTTTCGGGCAGAGATGCCACTTCTGACTTTAATCGAACCGTCACGAAGCAACGACGGAATCAACACGATGATAGCCCAATACGATCAGGGTGGATGGTTGCCTACGCCGCAACAGTTTGGGAATAGCTATACCAATGACATGATCGGGGATCATCCGGTCAATGTTATCTTGGATGCTTACCGTAAAGGGATCAGGAAATTTAATGTGGAGAAGGCCTATAAAGCGGTCCGGAAGAATGCACTGGAGACCCCGCCGTCAGACCATCATTCACGGGGTCGTGTAGGGTTGGAATATTACCTGAAATTAGGCTATATCCCTTACGACAAGGTCAGGGAATCTGTATCCCGGACACTGGAATATACCTACAATGACTGGTGTGTAGCACAGCTGGCAAAAGCACTGGGAAAAACAGCCGATTACGAAATATTTATGAAAAGGGCTTCCAATTATAAAAATGTTTACGATGCCTCTACCGGATTTGCACGTCCCAAGAACAGTGACGGTAATTGGCTTACCCCTTTTGACCCCAGATTAATCGGGAGCGGGGATAATCGTCATTATACAGAGGCCAACGCCTGGGAATATACCTGGTTTGTTCCGCATGATGTGCAGGGCTTGATTAATCTGGAGGGTGGAAGAGAAAACTTCATCAAAAAATTGGACTCTCTTTTTACCATCAGTTCGTTTATACCCGGTACAGTTTCGGATGCTACCGGACTGATTGGTCAGTATGCTCAGGGTAATGAACCTGGTCATCACACAATTTATCTCTATGACTATGCCGGTGCACCCTGGAAAACCCAACACAGGATCAGAAACGCGATGGACAGTTTGTATACAGCCGGTCCAGCAGGATTATGCGGCAACGAGGATATGGGACAAATGTCGGCATGGTACGTCCTGAGCGCTATGGGTTTCTATCCGGTCGCTCCCGGCCAGAATGTTTATGCCATTGGAAGTCCTGAATTCAGTAAAGTCACGATACATCTGGATAAGGCGTATAATAATGCCAAAGTATTTATTATTCAGGCCAGGAATAATTCTCAAAAGAATAAATATATCCAATCTGCAACCTTGAATGGCAAACCCTTAAATAAATCGTGGTTCGACCATTCTGAAATCAGGAAAGGTGGGACGTTAATCTTTTGGATGGGTCCGGAACCAAATAAAAGCTGGGGTAGCGATGTGGCAGATGCCCCACCGTCAATGACGAAATAATCAATACTAGCCCCATCTGGGCGGAATATTGGTAGCTGGGGTAAACGACAAAGGAGTGCCGCCTCGGGTAAAGAACGAAAGGTGGTCAGACCGTTCGCGATGGAACGTTGAAAAAAGCGAATCCGTTTTTTCAGACAGAATGGAAATAACTTTCAAAAAAGAGATTTTTTGGAAGATATTAAATATCCTAATATAGATATTACAATTTCCGGGCAACCGGATAACAACTGATAAAGAATGAGAAAAACTTTGCTGCTGTTTTCTGTATTACTGCTCTTTTTAACCCGAGTTAGTGCCCAGGAAAAATTACCATCCGTTAAACCTCTTCCCATTATGGCATGGGCAGGTATTCCCGATTCGGAAACCAACCTGGAGCGATTCAGAGAATTAAAGGAGATGGGGATCAATGTGAACCTTTCCAATTATCCCAGTGCCGATGCGATGCAAAAGGCGTTGGACCTGGCTCAGCAGGTTGGGATCAAAATGATCACCTCTTGTCCTGAATTGAAGAATGACCCTGAGAAAACCGTTAAACGGTTTATCAATCACCCCGCTCTGGCCGGATATTTTCTAAGGGATGAACCGGTCCGTAAAGATTTTGCGGAACTTGGGGAGTGGGCCAGAAAGATAGCTTCAGCTGATAACAAACATTTCTGTTTTGTCAACCTGATATCTGCCATAAACACGACTAAAACAGAAGCACTTGGAACCTCTTCCTATGCCGAATATATCAGCACTTTCTCAAAGGAAGTTCCGGTTCAGCTCCTTTCCTTCGATTTTTATCCGATCCTTACCGTAGGTATTCACGAAAGCTGGTATGATGGGTTGGAGGTCTTCTCCGCTGAAGCGAAAAAGCTGGACAAACCTTTCTGGGCATTCGCACTGGCCAGCTCCTATAATAGTTTGCATCCTGTCCCCACATTGCCTGCACTCCGGCTTCAGTTGTACAGCAATCTGGCGTATGGAGCTCAGGGCCTGGAATACTGGGCCTACTGGATGTCCGTTGGTTTGCATTGCGCTCCCATTGGATTGGATGGCAGACGGACCGTGGTTTATGACCGGATAAAAACAGTAAACAATGAGATTCAGAATCTGGCAGGAGTATTTGTTGGGGCCAAAGTATTGTCTGTAAGACATACAGGTGTTGTGACACCAAAGGGAACCTCTCAGCTAAGCTCTTTGCCATCAGCCATAAGGGTCTTTGAAACAGAAGGTAATGGCGCAGTTGTCTCAATCCTTGAGAATGGTCCGAATACTTTCTTTATGGTGGTTAACCGCGATCTTAAAAATAATCTGCCCATGATAATTCTGGGCGATGAGTCATTGAAAAGGGTACTCAAAGATGGTTCAATAGTGAAGGCATCCACCTATGCCAGCACGACAGAAATTGAGCCGGGAGACATTGCAATCTATCTGTATCCCACTAAAAAGTAAAATGATGAAGAAAATTGTATTATATATCATTCTTGCCATTGCGGTTGCGGGTAATGCAAAGTCTCAGGAAAAACTGAAATCAACAGGTATTATACCGGTAATGTCATGGGGTGGAATTGCCCAGTCAGAAGTTTCTGTCGAAAGCTATAAAAAGCTTAAAGATGTTGGGGTGAACATTGATATCGCATTCTTTTCAGGAGCGGATGCAATTGCTGCTGCTCTCGATGCTGCGGGCAAGGCCGGAGTTAAACTGATGATCACTTGTCCGGAATTAAAGACCGATCCTGAGAAAACAGCCAATCGCTTTAAGAATCACCCGGCACTTGAAGGCTATTTCCTTTCTGATGAGCCTTTTAAAGTACAGTTTCAGGAGTTGGCTGACTGGCAGAAACGGATAAAAACAGCAGACGAAAAACATTACTGCTTCGTAAACCTCCTTCCCAATATTAATTCAAACCAAAGCAAATTCGGAACAAAATATTACAAGGAATATATTGACACTTTTGATCAGCTATTTCCTGCCCCATATCTTTCGTTTGATTTTTATCCGGTTGTGGACGGTGGTGTGCACCCAAGATGGTATGAGAATCTGGAATTTTTTGCCAATAAATACCGAACGGAAGGGAGACCTTTCCGGGCTTTTGCCCTTTCAACCTCCTACCTGGCCTACTCCAATGATGCAGTCCAGCCCTCTTTAAACGATTTTTACCAGCTTTACGATACCTATAAACCTGAAAAAACCTTTGTTCACGATATTCCAACCCTGGCAGCTTTGAGGTTGCAGATCTACGCAGATCTGGCATACGGGGCCCAGGGGATCGAATACTGGAGCTTCAGGGGCTTTGGCTCACCGCTAGATGCGCAGGGCAAGCGAACGGTGGTTTACGACCGGCTGCAAAGGGTAAGCAATGAAATTCAGCAGCTTTCCGGCGTTTTCTTAGGGGCAAAGGTTATTTCCGTGGCCCAAACCGGTTTGGAAATTCCCGTCGGAACAAAACAGCTTTCACAGCTGCCTGCACCTGTCAGACTTCTTGAAACAACAGGTGAAGGTGCTGTGGTTTCAGTTCTAGAAAATGGGGCGAATAGCTTTGTGGTAATTGTCAACCGGGATTTTAAAAATACCATGAAACTGATCATTTCAACCGATGATTCGGTAAAAAAAGTGCTTAAAGACGGAACATTGATTCCTGCCACTGATTATGCAAATGCAACAGAGGTGGAACCGGGAGACGTGGCGATTTATATGTTTCCAACACCAGGCAAAATTGTAAAATGATGAATGCTAGACTATGAATTCAAAATGCAATGTGTAAAATGCAAAGTGCAAACCCTGGAAGGGTTGAATTTTAATGACCCCGGGTAAGGAGGGACGACGCAATCCGGTGTAAATGGGGGTAACAGATTGCGGCGAATCTGCCTATCTAAATTGAAATAAAACGGATCCATTCGCCCCAAACCGGAAATGGTTCAACAGGGAGTGATGAGCATAAAATATTGAAAATTTAATAATATATAAATAAAATTTAAATGAAAAAAGAACAACTACAAAAAATCCTGCAGGATATTAATGGGGTTAAGATTGCCGTCATTGGCGATTTCTGTCTCGATGCTTATTGGTTTATTGATGAAGCGATGAGTGAAATCTCGGTTGAAACCAACCAGGCAACCCGACCGGTAAGGACCCAAAAGTATTCCCTGGGAGGTGCCGGAAATGTAACCAACAACCTGGCAGCAATGAATATCAAAGATATCCGTGCTTTTGGGGTGATCGGAACCGATCCTTTCGGTGCAGAAATGGTCCGGGTAATGAAAGCCACCGGAATCGATCCGCGCAATTTGCTGGTCCAGGAAGATAACTGGTACACTCACGCTTATGCCAAACCCTATATTGATGACAAGGAATTGAACAGGGTCGACTTTGGAAACTACAATAAACTGTCAAAAGAGACAGCCGACCGCCTGATCGCAAACCTGATTAAGGAGATTCCTGAAGTTGATATTGTCATTATTAATCAACAGGTACCTTCAGGGATTCATATCGATTATTTTAAAAAGAGACTTGTTGAGGTAATTGCTCAGTTTCCAGGTAAAACTTTCATCGTTGATAGCCGTAACTTCAATGACTTTTATTCGGGTGCCATCCGGAAAATGAATGATACCGAGGCCGCGCGGTTATGCGGGATGGATAAGAAGCCTGATGAGGTAGTCCTTTATTCCGAAATAGTGGCTTCTGCCAAAGAGTTATTCCAGCGGTACCAGAAACCGCTCTTTATTACGCGGGGAAGCAAAGGTTCGCTTACTATCGACAGCAACGGAATTTCGGAGATACCGGGTCTGATGATCCTTTCAAAAGTAGATACTGTAGGTGCGGGAGACAGCTATCTTGCAGGTGCGGCATCTTCACTGGCTGCCGGTTACTCGATGAATATAGCTGCTCAGGTTGGCTCATTTGTTTCCGGTGTTACGGTGCAGAAATTATTCCAGTGCGGTACGGCAACTCCTGAAGAGATCCTGGCAATTGGAGTCGATCCGGATTATATTTTTGCCTCCGAGCTCGCCGAGGATACACGTCATGCCAAATATCTGGAAGGAACCGAAATTGAAATAGTAAACAAATGGGAACATCAACCACAGATCGAACATGCCATTTTTGACCATGACGGAACAATCTCTACCCTTCGTGAGGGTTGGGAACTGATTATGGGTCCGATGATGATCAAGGCAATTCTGGGTGATAAATACCTGGATGCCGATGAAACTTTGTATCAGAAGGTAAAAGAACGTTCAGACGAGTTTATCGACAAAACCACAGGTATCCAGACTCTCGTCCAAATGAAGGGACTTATTGAGCTGATCCGTGAATTTGGCTGTGTTCCTGAAGATCAGATTCTTGATGAGTTTGGATATAAGCAGATTTACAACGATGAATTGCTGATCATGGTTAAAGTCAGGGAAGAAAAATTTGCAAAAGGAGAACTCGCCCTGGAAGATTTTACCATGAAAAATTCAGTGGCTTTCCTCCGGAAACTTCATGATGCAGGGGTTAAACTCTATCTGGCCAGCGGTACCGATGAGGTAGATGTGAAAAGCGAGGCGCGTGTGTTGGGTTATGATCACCTGTTCGAAGGGAGAATCTACGGCGCAGTGGGTGATATCAACAAAGAAGCTAAAAAGATTGTGCTTGACCGAATCCTGGACTCAATAGGCGAATCTGCCCTGGGCAAAGTGGTTACATTCGGAGATGGCCCTGTTGAAATGCGTGAAACCAATAAGCGGGGAGGAGTCTCCGTCGGAATAGCCAGTAACGAATTGCGCCGTTACGGGTTGAACGAAAATAAACGGATCAGGCTGATTAAGGCTGGTGCTGATGTGATTATCCCCGATTTTTCGCAGATGTCCGCTTTATTGGATTTGTTAAACATTAAATCTTAAGATATGCCATACCCAAAACTGGACCGGGATCGACTGTCAATCAAAAAATTAGCTGACCGGAAAAACAAGGTTTATATTGAAAAGGACCATGTTCCCGTTACTCAGAAACCTGCCCATCTTTCAGAATTGGGACAGAAGCTGATCGAAAAAACCGCCGGCCGAATCCGATTGGCCCGGGATGGGCAACGGTCACGTATGCTTACCTTTGGCGCCCATACCATTAAAAACGGTATGGCACCTACGCTGATCGCCTTAATGGAGGAGGGTTGGGTTACCCATCTCTCCACGAATGGCGCCGGGATTATCCACGACTGGGAGTTTGCCTTCCAGGGGAAATCGAGCGAGGATGTGCGTGAAAATGTGGAACTCGGACAGTTCGGAATCTGGGACCACACCGGTTTCAATATCAACCTGGCACTCATTGTGGGAGCTTACGAAGGATTGGGATATGGCGAATCGGTCGGAAAAATGATCTCCCTCGAAGGATTGCAGATTCCTGAAATCTCTGCTTTACAGGAGGAGGTCATCGCAAACATCAAGACCAATGCCGATCATGCCGCTGCTGCAGCAGACCTTGCCGGAGTGATTCAGAAATTCAGTCTGACGGCCGGGTTCCTAAAAATACCCCATCCTTTCAAAAAATATTCGGTTCAGGCCCGGGCCTTTGAATTGGGAATTCCATTTACCGGACACCCCATGTTTGGACATGACATCATCTATAACCATCCGATGAACCACGGGGCTGCCATTGGCCGGGTTGCCCAGAACGACTTCCTCAGTTTTGCAAAAAGTGTGAGTAACCTCGATTATGGCGTTTATATGTCAATCGGATCAGCAGTCATGTCGCCGATGATCTTTGAAAAGGCACTTTCGATGTCACAAAACCTGATCATCCAGGAAAATGGCCATATCGACAACCACTATATGCTGATTGTGGACCTTGCCACATCTGACTGGGACTGGAATAAGGATGGAGAACCGCCAATGGATAATCCGGCTTATTACCTCAGGTATTGCAAAACCTTCAACCGGATGGGTGGGGAGATGCATTATCTGACTGCCGATAATCGTGATTTTTTACTTGCGATCTATCAGAAGCTGAATGAAAAGTGAAGGAGTGACGTGGAGAAAGAGCGAAGGCGAGAAACGGCGAAGGGGCGAAAGGACGAGTCAGAGTGATGGAATGTAAACAAATTTCAGGACGAGTCACTTACCCGAAAGGGTTAAATTTTAATGACAGCGGGTGAGCCGATCACGGGAGGAACGATCTGGGAGAGGCGTAACCTATGGTTCATAAGAGCTGCCAAAAACGGCGCAATCAGACGGATCGAACAAGAGTAAAAGCCTTTTGCGCCGGAAAGAGCGAATGATTGAGAGAGAAAAAAACTAAAAAATAGAATCATACCATGAACAAGAACGAAATTCTTGAACTAAAGCAGGAAGCTGAAAATCATCTGATTAACGAGCTTCTCCCTTTTTGGACTACCCGGATGAAAGACAGTGTCTACGGAGGGTATATCACCCATTTTGATCAGAATGGAAACGATGTAAATGTAACAGCTGATTATATTAGAAAAAAGAATGATAACCGTACAGATATTTCTGCGATAATTAAAATGCCGCATAAGTATAATGTAAATTTTTCTACCAGCGGCGGAGATGTTAATATTTCTTCCATTGAAGGGAATATAAAAGGAACAACTATGGGGGGGGACATTGACTTGCATGGATTGAAGGGATACCTGGATATTACAACTATGGGGGGAGATATAAACTTAAAAGATTCTGAAGTTGACGGAAAAGCTAAAACGATGGGGGGCGATGTTCTGGTTGAAAATGTTAAAGGGGATGTCAATGCGTCTTCCATGGGGGGCAATGTCCGGCATATAAACGTCACCGGAAAAGAAAAATCTGTCGGCAAGGAAGTTGATATATCATCCATGAGTGGGGATCTTAATATTGATAAGGCTCCAAACGGCGCAAGATTAAATACTATGGGTGGGGAAATTACTGTCAACCGTGCTGATAAATTTATTATAGCAGAAACTAAGGGGGGACAGATAGAAATTAAGGAAGTCGACGGCTGGGTTGAAGCGAAAACTATGGGCGGATCAATTAAAGTAAAAATGATAGGCAACCCGAAAGATGGGAAAAGAGATGTTTCACTTACTTCGATGTCCGGTGATATCACATTAATAGTGCCCGCCGGTCTGTCGATGGAAGTTAATATCGAGATTAGAGACAACCCGTACGGAGGACATAAAATAATTTCGGATTTTAATATAGACGAGAAACAGAATGATAAAACGAACCATAATTCCGATTCTTCTCATAA
>Ga0118677_10003464_pt1 | contig 29809 bp, 21 predicted proteins | sample AliMusrvi5mmetaG_FD_86154 | JGI IMG/M metagenome (GOLD analysis project Ga0118677, IMG submission 86154) | reverse complement strand
CCAAGTGGCTAGAAACAAAAATATTCCAAGAAATTGAATCAATAGAAAGGAGAGAAGACATGCGTTATATCAACAGTGTTCAAAGAATGTATATGGAAAAGTTTAGAGCCGAAGGCATGGAGTTAGGGATAGAGCAAGGCGTGGAATTAGGGATAGAACAAGGCGTGGAAATCGGTCTTGTAAAAGGCGTTGTAACAGGTGAAGTTAAGCTCTTAAAAAAACAGCTTGAAAAACGTTTTGGTGCTTTACCGAGTTGGGCGATTACTAAGTTAGAAAGCGCGGCAGAGGAAGAGCTGGAAACGTGGGGTGAAGCTATTCTAACCGCTGACACATTGCACACGGTATTTGGCGGCGATACGACTCATTAACAGTCATTCAGCATACATCAAGAGTAAACTTAAATGCAAATGAATAGATGTAGAGAGCGGTCGTGACCGATACAAAGCCGGACGATACAGAGAGTGTAAGTGATGAGTTTTCCAATGATGATTACGATAGTCCCTGGAAAGACGCGGTTGAGCATTATTTTCCGGAGTTAATGGCAGTCATAATTAAGAATCGTGACCTTATCTAAACGAGAGCAATAATCCCGTGTTTACAGTGGTGATAAAACGTAAAGCTTTAGCTGTATAATAACCAATCCAGAGTACTCATCTAATATCGATTTAAATTTTTAAACACACTGACTCATGCTAAATAAAATCAAAACTATCTGGCAAATCTTACGAAGGCTTTCAGGTGATGATGCCTATGAACGCTACTTAATACATTATGAGCGTCATCATGCGCATAATCACCCTGACTTATCCGGTCATGACAGCTGCCATGCTCCCTTAAGTAAAGCCGAATTCTATAAACAATGGCAAGATGAAAAATGGAAGGGTATTAAGCGCTGCTGTTAACGAAAATCTGACTTAATGATCATCGATTATTTAATTATCGGCCAAGGCCTTGCAGGAAGCTTGCTCGCATGGGAACTGATACAACGAAACTGTAAAGTACTGGTTATCGATAACGGCCAGGAAAATGCCTCACAAGTCGCAGCGGGGTTAATTAATCCTGTCACAGGGATGCGCTTTGTAAAGTCCTCAGAAGTAGATTTATTATTACCTGCCGCTAAAGCCTATTACGCACAACTAAGCCACACCTTCCAGCAGCCTTTTTATATAGAAAAGCCGATGCTGAGGCTGTTTCGCAAAGAAGCGGAATTAACACACTGCCTTAAACGGCTACAGGATAAGCACTATCAAGACTATTTGACGGCAATCACCCCATTAGACCCTAATCGGAAAGAACCTGTTGCCAGCTTTGGCTTTGTCGAGCAAAAACAAACCGGCTATTTATTAACGCGAAACCTGTTAAGCCACCTGAAAGATTTCTTTATCGCTAACGGTAGCTATCGGCAAGCCCTATTTAATTATCAGGATATTCAGTTAACGCCCTCACTCGCTTGGCAAGCTATTTACCCCAAAAAAATCATTTTCTGCGAAGGTCATCAGGCAGCACAAAATCCCTGGTTCTCCTGGCTACCTTTTCAATTAGCCAAGGGTGAAATAATAACACTTGAATATCAGGGAGAACTGGCCGATAAAATCCTTAACTTTGGACATTGGTTAATCCCCTTAGATCACCAGACCCTTCGGATTGGCGCCACCTTCGATAGAACCCACATAAACAGACAAGCAACTCCAAGTGCTCAAGAGGAGCTATTAAAATCATTGGCTAGTGTGTTACCCTCCCTTGCAACAAAAGTACTTAATCATCAAGCCAATGTTCGTCCCTGTACTTTAGATAAGCAGCCCTTTATAGGCGGACACCCAAATTATCCCTACTTAGCCATCTTTAATGGCTTTGGTGCTAAAGGCAGCTTGCAAATACCTTGGTATTGCCAACAATTTGCCGATAGTTTATTAAACAACCACCCAGCCCCCACCTCTATCCAACGTTATTATGCAACGCATTTCACTGGTTAATAGTGCTCATACCTTTATAAAAGAGAATCTTCATCTGGGCGATATTGCTATTGATGCAACGGTAGGCAATGGACACGACACTTTATTTCTTGCGCAACAAGTCGGTGCTTTAGGCTTGGTTTTTGGCTTCGACATTCAACCGGCTGCCATTGAAGCCACTCAACTAAAATTTCGCTTGGCCGGCATGGATAACTTAACACTCATAGAAGCCAGTCATGCCAGTATGAGTGACCAGATACCTCACCTGTATCATGGCAAGATTAATGCGGTCATGTTTAATCTCGGCTATTTACCGGGAGGCAATAAAACCATCATCACCCGCAGTGACTCTACCTTAGTCGCATTAACCAGCGCCTGCCAACTACTGTCCAATCAAGGGATTATCACTGTGATGGCTTATCCTGGACATACTGGAGGCGACCTGGAGACGGACAGCGTGAATACCTGGTGCGAACACCTAGACAAACAACAGTTTACCTGCCATCAGGTTCCAAACCCGGAAGATAAACCTTCAGCACCAAAACTTTTTATCGTTCAAAAACACACTTAAGTCAACTCATTATTTCGATAGTAAAATTAACTATCCATCAGCTCCCATTTTTTAATGCGATAATAAAGCGCATGTCTACTCAACCCCAATAAGTCCGCCGCATCACTCACATTACCGTCTGCTAACTTTAAGGCTTGATTAAGTAATGACTGCTCTAACTGGTACCAATCCAAACCCTCTTCAGGTAATTCTAAATAGAGTACTTGGCATTTATGTCCGGTTTGTAGATAATTTGCCGGAAGATCCCCTATACCTATCATACGGCTAACTTTAGAAATAGTCAGGTTTTCACACAGATTGCGCAACTCACGAACATTCCCAGGCCAGGCATACTTTTCAAGCGCCTGAATCGCATCCTTTTTTAGAACTGTTGTACGCAAGTTATATTTACTTGCAAAGTAGCGTAAATAATAATGCAGCAATAAGCTAATATCTTCCCGGCGCTCTCTCAACGGCGGCATATCAACCTCAAAGACACTTAAGCGGTAATATAAATCGGCTCTAAATTGTCCCAACTCAATGATCTCCAGCATGGGCGCGTTGGTGGCAGCAATAATACGGACATCAGCAGTCAGCGTTTTAACGGAGCCAACCGGCAAATATTCACCATTCTGAATAAAGCGCAATAATTTTGCTTGCAGCACCAAGGACAGCGAATTGATTTCATCAAGAAACAAAGTACCACCATCAGCAGCCGCTATAATCCCTGAGGTATTCTCTTCGGCATTCGTAAAAGCCCCTTTCAAATAACCAAACAAGGTCGATTCTAAAAGATCGGGTGACAAGGCAGCGCAATTTAAGGAAATAAATGCCTCACCGGCACGACGACTTTTCTGTTGCAAGGTAAGGGCAATGAGTTCCTTGCCCGTTCCTGTTTCACCTGAAATAAGCACATTAGCATCAGTACCGGCAATTATTTTTACTTGGCGTAATAACGCTTTAAGCGCAGGAGCCTTGCCCATGATATTTATTGCGTTGGTCATTAAGAATATTTAATTAATGTATCTCCCTGACAGGGGTTGCCTTGTTAAATCACTCAATTTAACTATCAACACACGACCGGGTTTTAAATTTTTCATTAATGACAAGCGATAATCATGCCATACTTTTATTGCCAGACTGATTGCAAGAAAATCAAGGACAAAGCAAACGTCTGCGCTTTACCCGTATTACATTGTTCTTTTAAAAATAGGTTATATCACGCACGAATAAGTCATATCACCTACTTGGTAGAAGATAACCTGCTGTATAACAGTGGTTAGTTTTGTACTTCGTTATCTTTAACGTCAGCGATTAAGTCTTTGATATTTTGTTTTTGCTGCAAGATAAAATCTTTACTTTGTTCAGCTGTTTTGCTGGTTATCGTCAGTAGCTCTTTACGGTATTTATGCGTCAGATAGCCAGCAACAACCCCTAAACCAAGAACAACTAACGGGTGTCGCGAGATCGTAATAATAACTCCTCTGCCTGACTCGATAATGGCAGAGGCAGCCACGGCTGTCGCAACGCCTTTTATGACCAACTCACCTGTAGAGTTTTCATTGGGCTTTGTAATCGATGATTCTTTATTTAGTTCGATAACATGAGTAGATGGCGTGCTGGATGTTTGAGTCATGACAGTTCCTGATTAATCAATTGCAATAGCGGAATTAAAATAATCGTTAATGATAAAACAAGGCTTGCTCTCTGTCATGCCCGTTTTTCTATAAAGAACCATTGTGCTTGCATCCAGCACAGCAATCGCGTCTTCGCAGCTAATGGTATCACTCATATTATCCTGTATGTAAGTCGCAAGATTTTCAATGGCTTTCCAATAGACCGGTGATTCTATAAATTCAAACGCCTGATTCAGAAGCTCGACAAGCTTTTCTTCCTGTAAACAGGGATCGGCGATGAAATTCTCCAGATAGTCATAAACCTTTTCAAGATCTGACGTACCGCCATAGTGATGTAGTGCATTAATGCTAATCAGGTTCTTGTTAAAACATTCATCATCACGAAGGGCAACATATTTAGCTTCTGCAAGAGACCCTACCAGTAAATTAACCATATCAGCCTCATAAGCCATCCGAAATGTATCTTGTTCATGAGTGACACTTTCTATCAAGGTCACTGGCAGGCTATGAATCAGATGCCCCCCCTCAACAATCGCAGCAAAATGATCGCGTGTAACAGCACTGTTTGTGAAATACTGAGTGGTAGAGTTATCAATTTGTTTAATACTGATCTGAAAATAGACTGGAGGCAGTCGCTTTTGTCGGTTGTAAAGATGAATGGCTGCTGCGTGACCCGCTTCATGAAAGACAACTTGCCTGATTAAGTTTTTATCAAGAATGGGAGTAATCGCATCGATAGGGTAATTTCTTTTCATGGTTTCATCCACAAATAAAAAAAGCGGTCAACCATCTGACCGCTATGAGAGGAAGGATCTTTAACTCAAATTCCCTTTAGGAGAGCTTGTATTCAAGAGTTGGCTAAAGTTTAATGGCGAATCACAGGCTTGAAAATGTGGCATATTGCCGCGCGACAATTTACCGCACAAACTGGCATATTTACTGCTATGTTCAATTGTTTTGACTGATGAAAAGTGAGGAACACAGCCGATTGTCGGCAGAATAAAATCACTAACAGTCTAAATAGTGCGTCATTTCACACAAAGATAGGGCTTATGACCTACCACTTAATTCTGTTAACGCCAAATAACGTCAAAGCGGTTGCCATGCAAAAGAGTTTTACAGTGTGTCATATAAACTATTATTTTATTAAACTATGTTATATAACATAGTTTAATAAAATAATAGTGAGTCATGGACTACAGACTCATTAGTAATCAACTAGTTATATTTTTGGCATTAATACTGCTTTATATAAGGTAACTTTTTACTTTGTTGTATTGCAGAGGTTATCAATGAATCATCAATTGTCAGTGAGCACAGACGTTAAAAAAAATTATAATAATGGGGCTTTATTATTGGGAACTAGCTTGGTTGTTGCATCCATGATTTTAGTCCCTGCCTTAGCTGTTAGAATGGGCTTGGGAGCGAGTTTGACAGGTGCTTTAAGAATTGCGCTAATGAAGGCATCGAATCGAGCGGTTTCCAGCACAATAAATGATTCAAAAACAGCTTAGTAAATGTAGTAACCTGTTCTTGTTTAACGTAAGATCACACCGGTACAAATTTAAGTATGCGCATGCTCTTTCAAGTGACTATATCGGTGAATATATCATAACTAAATTATGTTAATCTAATAAGACTGGCTCAATTCGCTATTGTAGTTAGAAATATATTTTGCTACCATGAAAAACAAACTAAAGAGTGCAGTTAAGCCTATATGACGGATATAAAAAAAGGGTGTGACCTGTGTGGGTTACCAGTTGAAGTGTTTGCGTTTACCTTGAAAACGAAAGAGGGTGAGAAGCTATTTTGTTGCGAAGGCTGTAAAGGTATTTTTCAATTATTAAATGAAGATGAGATCTTGTCAGACCCTGAGCAAGATCAACCTTCCAAAAAATAAGAGAGTATGGGAAGCTTATATGAAGCATGTACACGGTAAGGCAGCCAGTTCGGTGGCTAAAGAAGTTGTTAAAAGTTCAGTTGTTTCATCTACAGTTCATACGGGGAGAAGACTCATGAGTAATGTTGCTAAACATCCAGTTCTGGTTTTTGGTTTAGGTCTGGTCGGGGGGTATCTGATCTATAAATACAGAAAAGAAATCATTTCAAGCACTACCAAAGCGGTCGATGCGGGTAAAGATTTTGTATTACAGCAAAAAGAAAACCTTGAAGATATCGTCGCAGAAAGCAAAGAATAAATGATAGGTTTTAGACAGTTCATTCTGTTACTGGAGTGAGTTGACTTTATTAACGGGTGTCTTGTGGAGCGTATACAAGACACCCGTTTTGTTTATTAGGGGTTTACTTAGGTTATGTCTATCCAAAAAGAATGTGTGTTACGTTATAGAGAAGACGGGCATGTAAGATTTCAAATACCCGCGCAACTTTGTAAGGTTGATGCCGCCAATGCTATCACAACGGGCATTTCTGGAATAGAGGGTGTGTATCGCGTTAAACTGTATCGTAGCCAGCAGAAATTATCGATTCGTTTTAATGAGGTGGCGTGTGATTTTAAATCACTGGCCAGGCAGTTATTTGCCTTATTGGCTGAGCTGGAGCAACAAGGAGCTTTACAAACTCAGCAAGTTCCTACTGTCGCTCAATGGAAAGGAAAGCTGTCAGCCAAGCTGGATACCTTTAAAGTCACCCGCTGGGCTAAAGAAAAGCTGGATGAAGCAAAAGAAACGGTACAGGCCGCTAAAGTGCTTACTAAGCTAGGAATAAATAAGCCCAAAGCATTTTTGAAAGACCCTGAGAAATCCATCATTGATTTTCTAAATGATATCCTGGTGCTGTTTCTTATCAAATTGCATTGGGGTGAGATTACCCAAAACTGGTTGGTGAAACCACTCAAATATCGCTATGAATGGATGGCTTTGTTTTATATGTTTTTCTTACTGGTTCGTTCACGCAGGCAAAAATAGTGACTACTCCTATGGCAGAAACCTATAACGCGACCCACTTTAAACTGGTTCATCAATTAACACGGCGCATCCGAATTCAGTCATCCGTACTAAAGCGTGATCAGGAACGGAGTTATATCTTTGAGATTCTTTTGAAGAAACGTCCTGAAATAAAGCGTGTTAGATCCGTTTATGCGCTGGGCTCTGTGGTTATAGAGTTTGATCCTGGGCATTTGCCAAAAAAGAATTTACTGATTCTGCTAGATGCGGTGTTGGGTAATATAGCACGCAAAAAATCAGTTCAGCATCAGCAGACCACTAAAGTGTTTGAGGGGCAAATTCAGGAAATTGATCTTGCCGTTGAAGGCATGTCCTGTGCTTCTTGTGCCTTGCTGATCGAAATGGTGTTAAAACGTGACTCCAGAATCAAGCAGGCCAGTGTCAACTTTGGCACCTCGACCTTAACAGTACAGGGTCAGATAGCTAAAGACGAAGTCAGTGCAAAAGTAGCTTCGCTGGGCTATAAAACATACAAAATGGATACTTTGTCACAACGGAAAATCATCATAGAAAAGGAACAGGTACGCATTTTTAGTGCTAGAAAGCACTTTATCTGGGCCGGTGTTTTGAGTTTGCCTGTAGTGCTGGTTGGGATGAGTATGCCAAAAAGCCGCTGGTTGCATTGGCTGCAGTTTGTGTTAACAACACCGGTGGTGTTCTGGTCAGGATGGACTTTTTTTTCTAAAGCATGGCGCCTGGCCAAGCAACGTACGGCGAACATGGATACACTGATTGCCTTGGGCGTCGGCTCGGCTTACGGCTACAGTTTGCCCGGTTTATTCAGACATAAAGGCCACATCTATTTTGAAGCAGGTGCCGCGATTATCACCTTTGTGTTACTCGGGCGTTTTTTAGAAGAACGGGCAAAAGGTCAGGCGGGAGAGGCCATACGTAAACTTGTGGATTTACAGCCACAAACGGCAACCCTGATTAGAGATGGACAGGAAATTATTATTTCAGTGGATGATTGTGTCATTGACGATGAGTTATTAGTTCGCCCAGGCGACAAAATTCCGACGGATGGCATCGTTATTCAAGGGGTGTCTACTGTTGATGAGTCAATGGTCACGGGAGAAAGTATCCCAGTCGTTAAAGAATCGGGTCATAAAGTGATTGGCGGCTGCGTTAATGGCAGTGGTGTCTTGCAAATAAGAGTTACTGCTGTAGGTATGGATACCGTATTAGCCGGTATTGTCCACATGGTTGATCAGGCTCAGGCCACCAAGCTTCCTATTCAAAAACAGGTTGACCGGATTTCTGCTATCTTTGTACCCGTCGTGATGGTTTTATCGGGTATTACACTAGTGGGCTGGTTAGCGGTAGGCGCACCCTTTGCATTTGCTTTCGGTAGCGCCATTACCGTGTTATTAATCGCCTGCCCTTGTGCTTTAGGCTTAGCGACACCCGCCGCGATTATGGTCGGTGCCGGACAAGCCGCCGACGAAGGGATTTATATCCGCAATGGCGAAAGCCTGGAAACGGCTGCCAAGCTGAATGTCATTGTGTTTGATAAAACAGGCACAATTACTGAAGGCAAGCCTAAAGTGACTGATATTTTTTCGGCCTCTCAAATGACTGAGGAAACTATCATTGGCCTGGCCGCTTCTGCAGAAAATAATTCAGAGCATTTTTTGGGTAAGGCTATTGTTGCTTACGCAAAAGAACAGGCTATTGAGTTACAACAGTGCAGTTATTTCTACAGTGAAACCGGACAGGGCATCCAGGCAGAAACTGACAGTAAGAAACTGTTATTGGGTAACAGGGACTGGTTAGAAACTAATGATATTGCGGTTGAATCCTTATTGATAGCTGCGAACGATTTTTCATTGCAAGGCAAAACACCGGTCTTTATGGCTGTTAACGGTAAAGCCGTTGCGGTCTTCGGCATTGCAGACAAGCCCCGGTTACAAGCCTTACAGGCTATTTCACAATTAAAAAAACTGGGTGTACAAACGTTAATGGTAACGGGAGATACGGAAAAGACCGCCCTCTATATTGCCAATATCGTCGGTATTGAAACCGTCATCGCCAATGCCAAACCTGAACAAAAACTGGCTATTATTCATCAGTTTCAGAACGAAGGTAAAAAGGTGGGAATGATTGGTGATGGCATTAATGATGCGCCGGCTTTAGTTGCCGCTAATGTAGGCTTTGCAATTGGAACAGGCACGGATATAGCCATTGAATCAGCCGATATGACCCTGGTTCAGGGGGATATTACTAAGGTAACCGCTGCTATTCAATTAAGTACCGATACCATCAGGATTATAAAACAAAACCTGTTTTGGGCTTTTGCGTATAACGTGATTGCTATTCCAGTTGCTTCGATGGGCAAACTGAATCCAATGATTGCTTCGGCGGCAATGGCTTTTAGTTCGGTATCGGTTATTGTCAATTCATTACGCTTAAGTAAAAAACAGGATTAAACGTGGATCATTCAACGATGGACATGGGCATGGATCACATGGCTCATGCGGCAGGTGGTTTTGATTATGGACTGGCCTTTATGGCAGGTGTACTGGGCAGTGGACATTGTTTAGGCATGTGCGGTGCTTTAGTTTCAGGGTACTTTATGAAGGCAGGTCCCTCAAAAAGATACTTTCCTTATTTTGTTTACCAAATCGCCCGACTATTCGTTTATAGTCTGGTGGGTATTGCCGCTGCCGCCTTGGGCTTTGTATTGGTTTCTAGCGGCGTGTTTGGTAAAGTCCAAAGCATCTTGCAAATGTCTATAGGTGCTATCGTTATTATTTTAGCGATGGGTATATTGGGTCTGATACCCTTTCAAGGGTCAATCAAACTAATACCGATGGTTTTATTGCGACGAGGTTATGCTGAATCAAGAAAACAGGGGCCGATCATCGGTGCAGCTATTGCAGGCATTTTAAATGGCTTAATGCCCTGCCCGATGACCTTTGCCATGGCGGTTAAAGCGACCTCTGCGCCGACTATCCTGGAAGGCGGCTTATTGATGTTAACCTTTGGAGCGGGTACATTACCCACGATGCTATTTGTCAGCGTGGCGTTTGGAAAAATGACGGCTAAATTGAGAGGCTTCATGCTTAAATCAGCCGCATTAATTATGATTGTAATGGGTTGTAACACCTTGTATATGGGTATGTCATTTTATGTTGCCGAGAGTTTTCCAGAACACAACTTCGTTTACGATATTAAAGATCACATTGATCATGCTATTCACTTTCTTGAGATAATGGTTGATTATTACGCGGGTATGATAAAAAACATACACGGTAATTGAGTTTTAAGTATACATGGTGCCTGTAGTTTCTTTATTATGTGTACATGAATCACGTTATAACGCTATTTAATACAGCCCAAGAACGCAAGGAAATCTCATGAACTCATCAGAAGAAACCAGTCTAGAAGAAGTCCGTCTGTCCATTCTCGGCATGCGATGTGCGGGTTGCATTGCAGCTGTTGAATCCGCCCTCAATGAAGTGGCAGGAGTCACCAAAGTCAGCGTCAATTTTGCTGATCATTCCGCGACTGTTATCGGGGGGAATACCGATTTGATGAAACAGTCCTTAAAAGCAGCAGGTTATGATGCTGCCGTAATGGAAGGTTTTGAAGACCCCGGTGCCGAAGAGCAACAGGAAGACCAACGTTATCGAGAACTGATGAAAAAAGCCGTCGTTGCCGGAGCCTTAGGGATTGCGTTGATGTTAGGTGCGCACCTTGACTGGTTCCCATTGATGGGTACGCCCGAAGGTAGCCGCTTTTGGATGAGTGTTGCCTTACTAACCCTTGGGGTATTATTTTATTCGGGTGGACACTTTTTTACGGGTGCGTTTAAATTGCTTCGCGTCAAACAGACCAATATGGATACCCTGATTGCATTGGGTACGGGATCGGCCTGGCTTTATTCCTGTGTTGTCATTGATTATTCAAATCTATTACCTTCTCTATCTGCTCATGCCTATTTCGAAGCATCAGCCGTTATCCTAGCCTTCATTAACCTGGGAAATGCCCTGGAAACACGCGCCAGAGGCAAAACATCATTAGCCATACGTTCTTTAATCGGCTTGCAACCCAGAACTGCGCGGGTGCTTCGTGACGGTCAGGAACTTGATATTGCTATCGATCAGGTCGGTCTGGGTGAAACCTTGCGCGTTAGACCCGGCGAGAAAATTGCCGTGGATGGGGTGGTATCCGAGGGTCATTCTAGCGTCAATCAGTCTATGTTGACGGGCGAGCCTATGCCGGTGGAAAAAATACCGGGGTCTACGGTTGCTGCTGGCACTATCAATCAGCAAGGTAGCTTCTTATTCACGGCTACCCGGATTGGAAGGGATACGGCCTTGGCTCAAATTATTCACAGTGTTCGTCAGGCTCAAAATGCCAAACCGGCTATCGCCCGGCTAGCCGATAAGATTTCGAGTATTTTTGTACCCAGCGTGGTGTGTATTTCCATTTTTACCTTTTTGGTATGGCTTATCTTCGGTCCTGATCCTGCCTTGGGTTACGCTTTTGTGACCTCAATGACGGTGCTGGTCATTGCCTGTCCCTGTGCGTTGGGTTTAGCCACACCTATTTCAGTGATGGTTGCTGTGGGTCGTGCGGCTCAAACCGGTATTTTAATTCGTAAAGGTGAAGCACTGCAAAGTGCCGGAAAGATTACTTGTCTGATTCTGGATAAAACCGGCACCGTCACCACCGGTAAACCCAGTCTGGCAACAGTAAGCGCCTTTCAGGATTATACCGAAGACAGAGTATTGCAATTAGCCGCTAGCCTTGAAGCGGGTTCAGAACACCCGCTGGCTGCTGCAATTCTCACCGCTGCACAGCATAAAGAACTCTCCCTGGAAAAGGTTAGAAAGTTTCAGGCCGTAGCCGGACACGGTATAGCCGGACGTATCGGTGATCAGCAATGGTTATTTGGTAACATCGCGCTGTTGGCTGAGTACGGTATTGATACCACTCAGCATAGTCAGGCACTGGCAGAATTGTCTACACAAGGACAAACACCTATGCTCTTGGCGAGTGATAATGCGGTCGTTGGTATTATTTCTGTAGCCGATCCTATCAAAGCTGATTCGGCTGAGGCCATACAGCAATTGCATAAACGAGGCATTCGGTTGATTATGGTTACTGGTGATAATGAGATCACCGCTAAAGCGATTGCAGCTCAGGCAGGTATTAGCGAAATTCGTGCTCAAGTATTACCTCAAGACAAAGCCATGATTATTAAGGAACTTCAGTCTCAGGGTGAAATTGTCGGTATGGTCGGTGATGGTATCAATGATGCCCCTGCCTTAGCGCAAGCCAATGTCGGTTTTGCGATTGGCACTGGCACTGATGTGGCTATAGAAAGCGCGGACATTGTGCTGCTACAAGGCTCGCTATTGAAGGTTCCTGAAGCTATTATGCTGTCAACACTGACGGTTATCAATATCAAACAAAACTTGCTGGGCGCCTTTATCTATAACACGATTGGTATTCCGGTCGCGGCTGGTTTGCTGTACCCATTTTTTGGCATTTTGTTGAACCCAATGATAGCGGGTGCCGCGATGGCAATGTCTTCCGTAACCGTAGTGAGTAATGCTAACCGCCTGCGCTGGATCAGGCTCGATGATATTGATACTCACGTACACCCCATTAATCAGACTGTCAATGCGCTTCTCGACAAGCTATGGAAATTCTGCGAACAGCGTATGAAATTGAGTCATTAACTTATTCAGATTTCAGACTACTGCTTTGCATCTATGATTGATGAGCGTATGTCTCTATTGAATGCAGAGCAACTTAACAGTTCCTGTTATTGCCAGTCACTCAACCGTAAGGCCTTAGAAAATGAACTGATTGACCTCGATGGCAGTGGTGATTTATTTCGGATGATCGTAACTGAACGGCCTAATCTAATTTCGGATTCGGCTGTGTTTGTTAGTCAGGCCTGCCTGAATCAGCAACTTAAAATTATCGCTGCGCTGGAACAGGTTATCCACATGCCAGCCTATCAGGAACACGTGCTGAGTTATGCGCCTGAAAGTGCCCGGTTTCTGCCCAAAGCAAGTGGCGTTTTTGTAGGCTATGATTTTCACCTCGCCCCCGAGGGGCCAAAGCTGATTGAGATTAACTCCAACGCTGGTGGAGCATTGATTAACGCCTTGCTAATACGCGCCCAAAAAGCCTGTTGCGAAAAAGTCTGGGGCTCACAACCGGGTAGAGTCAACTTTAAGCAGACTGTTACGGAACCACCCGAAGCCTTATTCATGACTATGTTTCATCAGGAATGGCAGGCTGAACGGAGTACAACCCCTTTACAGCGTATTGCTATTATCGATGATAAGCCCGAAGCGCAGTATATGCTACCTGAGTTTATCCTGTTTAAGCAGTTGTTCAAACAGCATGGTCTTGACGCGGTAATCTGTGATCCCTCCGAACTCAGTTATCGTGACTCGGCTATTTGGCTGGATAATTTGAAGATCGATCTGGTTTATAATCGGTTGACAGATTTCAGCCTTAACGAGGACAAACACAAAGCATTGCGTGAAGCGTATCTGGCAGGTGATGTGGTGTTAACGCCACACCCACGGAATCATGCGATTTACGCGGATAAACGGAATTTGATCTGGCTTTGTAACGATGAGTTTCTTCAACACATCGGCGTTGAAGCATGTATTCGGGATATTCTGAGGCAAGGTATCGCCCATACTGTTCTGGTTAAGGCCAACGAGTCTGACGCGCTTTGGGCGGCGCGTAAAAAGCTGTTTTTTAAACCTGCCAAGGGCTTTGGCAGTAAGGCCACGTATCGTGGCGATAAATTAACCCAACAGGTTTTTGCCACTATATTGAAACATGATTATGTCGCTCAAGCACTGGTTAAACCCAGTGAGCGGCAACTGGAAATCGATCATGGTATTGTTAACTTTAAACTGGATTTACGTCACTATGTTTATCGAGGCGAAACTCAATTACTCTGCGCACGTCTATACCAAGGACAAACTACCAATTTTAGAACTTTAGGGGGTGGTTTTGCACAAATAGTAGTGCTATGAAACGCTTTGATAACCCTCAGCTATGTGAACCCATCACTTTATCCAACACACGCCGTGCCTGATAAGCTTAAACATCCAGGGTAAAATTTGACCCTGGCTTTATTCCCGTTATATTGGTTTAGCCAGTGAACCGTCAAAACCAATACCGTGTAATTCAAGCAAACGGTATTAAAACAGGCATTTTCGAGGTACACTTAGTCGAATGACTGTCTGATCAAGCCAAAACTATAACAACAGGAATCTATATGCAAGTATTAAAAAAACACTTCAAACAACATTTCACGCTGATTTCTATCGGTCTGCTGCTATCTTCTAACCTTGCCATGGCTGCAACCGACTTAAGTGAGCAGGAAAGCTTGCTTAGAACACGGGTCAAGAACTATGAGCAAAATGCAAATCACGAAAATCATCTTCCCCCCATCGACAAAAGCCTGGACTTTCATGGTGTCTTTTATGGTTTTCTGCCCTGTAACAATTGCAATGGCATTAAATCAACATTGTCCCTAAAACAAAAGAACAATTATCTGTTAGTTACACAGCCAGCAAAAGAATCTTCAAGAGAGACTTATGAAAAGGGAAAATACGATTGGAATGAAGTAACTCGTACTGTTGTTTTAACACCGCGTGACGAATCAAAGCCAAGGCAATATCAAATTAAAGACGAAGGGACTCTAGTTCTGATGAACAGTGATGGTACACCAATGCCAGAAAAACAGTCTGATAGCTATACCTTACGTAGAAGTGATACCGTAAAGGCAAGAGAAGTCCATATTCACTAGAAAAATTGAAACTATAGAGGCCTAAACCGAAAGGCCTCTATAGTAAATCGCTAAATCATTCAGCAAGAATTTTAATAAACGTCCCTGACATAACGTTTATCTTTTTTCAATTGATTAACAAAGTCTATCGCCTGTTGCTCTGAAAACTTACCGTGCTCAGCAATGACATTATGTAAAGCCTGATCAACATCTTTTGCCATGCGGTACGCATCACCACAGACAAAGAAATAACCACCCTGCTCTAACCACTGAAACAGTTCAGCACCTTGTTCAAGCATGCGATCCTGTACATAGATCTTAGCCTCCTGATCCCTGGAAAACGCCAGATCCAAACGGGTTAACAGACCCGATTCTTGATAGGCTTCCAATTCATCGCGATAAATATAATCCGTTGCTGCATTTCTATCACCAAAAAACAGCCAGTTCTTTCCAGAAGCCTTGCGATAAGCTCGCTCTTGTAAGAAAGCCCTAAAAGGCGCAATACCCGTACCTGGCCCCACCATAATGATAGGCAAGCTATTATCATCGGGAACCCTAAAGACTTTATTAGGCGTAAAGAAACAACGGACCGGCGTTTCTGGTGTCACCAAATCAGCTAAAAAGGTAGAACAGACCCCTTTATGAGGACGATTGTGAGCATCATACCGCACACTGGCAACCGTCAAATGGACTGTTTCAGGCCATTGCTTACCACTTGAAGAGATTGAATAGGCTCTATGCTGCAAAGGTTTCAAAAGTGCAATAAATTCAGCGGCTGCAAACTCACACACTGGGTTTTGCAATAACAAATCCAGCGTGTCTCTTCCCCATAAATAATCAGATAACTTTTCTTTATCACCTGAGTCAAGAATACCGTTAAACTCTTGATTACCGGAACGTGTTGCAATTTCTTCAAGTAATTCTTTACTGGGTGTTTTAATTTCAAAGTGCGTTCTGAGTGCATTTTCTAATAAAACCAATTCACCATTAACAGGGACCTCTTCATCTCCATTACAAGCTAACGCTTTAATAATATCTGCAACTAGATCAGGGCAATTGGTGGGCACGACACAGAGTGCATCACCCGCTTCATAACTTAAACCAGAACCCGCAATTGAAATCTCGTAATGACGGGTCTCTTTTGAAGACGAAGCATCCGTTAATAAGCGGTTAACCAATAAACTTCCTGGATAGGGATTTTTACGATTGTATTCTGGCTTTTCGGTCGCATGGGTATCAGGCTCTGCATTAACAGCACCAGTACCCCCAGCAACTTGAGGAATGACTGCCGAAATCCAGCGCTCTGCGGGTTCTTCAAAATCGACATCACAATCGGTACGTTCATAAATGCGTGTTGCACCCAACTCTGCCAATTTGTTATCCCAGTCAATCCCAGCCTGACAGAATAGATCATAACTGGTATCACCCAAGGCCAGAACAGAATATTTAACACCCTCTAATCTGGACATAGCATCAGAACAAACGCTATCCCAAAGCATTTGGGCATTGTCAGGCATTTCACCTTCACCATAAGTACTGGTAATAATAAGCAAATAATCAATAGCGGTTAATGCTGCCGCCTCAATCTCATCCATGCTTTTTACTATCGGTAACAAGCCATAAGTTTTAGCTACAGCCCCTGCATCATTGGCTACTGATTCTGCACTACCTGTTTGACTTCCATATAGGATGGTAATAGTACGTGTTTCTGTCTCAATCGATGAACCGGTATTTTGGTTCATATGGGTTTGCATACCGGTAAAGAAACCGCTTAACCAGGCACGCTGGCCTTCGTTGTAGGGAGCATCAAGTAGAATTTTAGATAATTTCATTTAAGTTACTGACAATTAAATTATTATTTAAGGGACATACGCAAACAGATTAAAGCCGGATTAAGTTGATGCAAATCCGGCTTAATTTAATATTCAGCTGTTCAAGCGTTCAAAGTATTAAGCGGCTTGTTCGTTAAACAGTCCTTGAACTATTGCAAGACCGAGCATTCCAGCCAAATATTCTTCAATACATGGAATAGTTTCTAGAGCTCGTTTATTGATATTATCCTGCTCAATAATCCATGCAGTAGATCCAATGGAATAAATGCTTTGCACAGAACGATTAATCAACGCTTTTTTATAATCATTGAGCCGCTTATTAGCTAAGAGAAAAGCAAGGTGTTCATCACTGTAATTGCTATAGGCTTCACGGGTGCTTTTAACCAGCGCTTCTTGTAACTTACGAGGACGCTCTAAAATCAGCTTACGCGCTGCTCGCTCAATGTCAACTTGAGTACGTTGAGTTTCTGGCAAATTTTTAAGTAACTCTTTTGCACATTGCTGGGCTTTTTCAAGCACTGCAAAACTATTAATCAGTTTGAACATTAATGATTTATCAGTCGAATCATAACCAGGAACAGCTCCGCCAAATAGTGGTTGAGACGTTTCATAGGCTTTTTTGACTTGCTCGATCTGTTGTTGGGCCAGAGATTGCGACAACTCTTCAATCATTTCTTTGCGATCGATGGTTTGTTGTAAAAACGCTTTGGCTTGAGTTTTATAGAGCCACAAAGGCATCGCAAATTTAAAATGCTGACGTTCTGTTTGCCAGTTTTCAATCAGGGCTCTTGCCTTACTAGAATTAGCATAATCTGCATGCTGCTCGAGCATCGCCAAAATAAATTGCTCATGGGCCCGTGCCTCATTAGTATCTTCACTCAAGCTATGCAATGCAACCGAAGTTTTATCGTACAGTTTTTCAAGTAAGTTCTCTGGGTCATACTGGTAAGCATTACCGCCCGACATCCCATTACAGAAGCCTTTACCAAAACCACCGATATTAAGCACAGAGCCATTCGTCATATATTCGCAAGCAAAATCGCCTACGCCCTCAACAACCGCCATGGCACCTGAGTTTCTGACCGCGAAACGGTCACCCGCTTCCCCGTTGATAAAAAACTTACCACCGGTCGCACCGAATAAAGCAAAGTTACCAATCAAGACGTTATTACCCGGTGTTTTAATACCACCGCCCGGCGATTCAACCACTAACGTACCGCCACAAGCAGACTTACCCACGCCATCATTACAGGTTCCTAAATGCTCCATACGCATACCATCATTTAAGAAGGCCGCATAACTCTGTCCTGCAGAACCATGAGTACGAATAACAATACTGTCAGGCGCCAAATAACGACGTCCTTGTGGGTGTGTATAAATAATCGTTGAATCGGCAACTTGCTGTTCAGTCAATTCATAAGACAACAAGCGTTCAATATCTATTGCTGCCTGCCCACCCACTGATTTATTACAGTTGTTGAGTTTAAAGCCCTCGCCTTCAATCACTAATTGTGACGATTGACCCTCAACAATAAAGGCTTTAGCGTGTTCGATAATTTTATCATCGACATTAAAACTGGCTTCCAGATAAACCGGCTTTGGCACAACAATCACATCAACTTTAGCCAGCATCTTGGTTAAATCAAGCTGACCCACCATAGACGGATGATCAATCAAATGCAATAAATCCGTTTTACCACGAATTTCCTGCAAACTCTGATAACCCAGCACAGCCAAAATCTCTCTTACTTCATGCGCCAGATTCATAAAATACTGAGCAAGAACGCGTGAATCTCCTTTAAATTCTTCATGTTCAGTGGTTAAACCGGCTGGACATTTAATATTGCAATTCTTTGCCATCACACAACGCAGCATCATCAGTACTGTAGTACCAAACTCAAAAGAATCAGCACCTAAAATAGCTGACTTAACCACGTCTATGCCACTCTGATGAGCACCACTGCCCCGTAGGATAACTTTATTTCGCAAGCCATTAACAGCCAAGGCTTGATGCACTTCTGCAATACCAATTTCAGGTGAACGGCCACTATTTTTTAAACTGGTTACCGCTGCTGCACCAGTTCCACCGGTATTACCTGCGACGTTAATAACATCCGCACCCGCTTTAGCCACACCGACAGCAATAGTACCAATCCCTTCAGAAGAGACTAACTTAACACCGACTTTAACACGTGCTGCTTTAGCATCATGTATCAACTGACCTAAATCTTCAATAGAATAAGTGTCGTGATGGGGTGGCGGACTCACCAACTCCACTCGGGGGGTACCGCCACGTAAGGCGGCAATTTCCACAGACACTTTAGCGGCGGGTAATTGTCCACCTTCACCAGGCTTTGCACCTTGAGCGATTTTAATCTCGATCTCTTTGATATTGGGGTCTGCTAAATAACCCGCCCAAACACCAAAACGACCTGAAGCAAACTGTTTAATGTTGCAAGAACGTAGGGTATTAAAACGACTTGAATGTTCACCACCCTCACCCGAATTACTTAACGCGCCAACAATATTAATCCCTTCCGCGACGGCTTCATGCGCTTCTGCAATTAAAGCCCCATGACTCATTGCCCCTGAAGCCAAAGTAGCAGTAATCTCATGCGCGGGTTGCACGTCTTTTAAAGCCAGAGGGTCACGCGCTGGTTTGATATGGCTTAAATAGTTAGCCAATAAAGTCGTGGTATCCGTCACCTTAAGTTCAAGCGCCTCACCCGATACGGCAGCAGTAAAGTCAGTGTCCGCAAACCGGTTTTTAAAGTGTGCAGCCAACTGTTCTAAACGCTCTGCAGAAGAGTTCGATGACAAAGCAATCTTGTAGCTATCTTCGGTAACGACTGCAACACGTAAGCCGCGAATTAAATAATTAATATTACCGCGTAAATTCTGTTTACCTAAAATGCGATCAAACTCAGCCGTGGTATTGGCTGCACTCACATCGGCAGGGAAATCCATAATATCGCGTAAAGAAGCCGGTCTTGAGTCTCTTTCCAAATACAGATTTTTAGCAAAGCTACGATAAGCGGGGGTAATTCCAAAGCTATCAATCTGTTCGGGTGTTCGTTTCTCATAACCGGTATCAAGATACGCGGTATCACTGGCAACAGGTGATTTATCCTGAGGAATATACAAAATGGCCTCATCGGTCATATTGATATATTCTCTAACAGCGGTATTGCCGTAAGAATGGCCGGCGCCATCCTGACGTTCTTTAAATAAGCCCAGGAAAGGAATATCTTTTTCTTCACGCACCATTAAAGCTTTTTGATGCCATTCAACCACACTGGCGGCAATATCCGCATAACGCACGCCACCGACTGAAGCATGGATATTCGGGAAGTAACCATTTAAGCGTGGCTCATCCGTATCCAGATAATTGGACTCGAAGAACTCGCCACCGATGTAACTTTCTACTGTACACAGACCAAACTTACCCATGGTCTTCATCAGTGACTTTTCGATACCTTTCTGAAACTTGTATAAAACCTTTTCTCGCTCTGCCTCTGGATAATGACTGACCACCCGATTATGAACACTCAATGCACACACCGCTGAAGCACCAAAACCTAACAGCGTAGCAATATCATGAGGACTCGCTGCCTGACCCGTTTCTGCAATCAACGAGGAATTAAAGCGTAAACCTTGTTTAACTAAATGCTGATTAGCCGCTGCAATCATTAATAATGCCGGAATCGCTGCTAACTCAGAACTAATCTTTAAATCGCTTAAAATCACAATACCAATGTTATTCTTGGCGGCTTGTTCAACTTGTTCACAAACGTTTAATAATGCCGCCTCTAAAGCAACTTCATTGGCTTTAGGATCATTCAGATCGGGCTGATACACCATATCCAAAGTGATTGAACTGACACTGGTTTGTCTTCGAATCTGTTCCAGATGCGCTCGACTTAAGATAGGCGTTTCAATGACTAATTGCTTACTTGCCTCATCCGAGAATGTTGGTTTTGCTCCCAGAGCAACCCGCAAAGTCATCCCGTCACTTTCTCTAATAGAATCTAGCGGCGGATTAGTCACTTGCGCAAAGCGTTGACTAAAATAACGCGACATGCCCCCTTCGGCACTAGACAAGGCATTAGGCGCTAAGCCATAACCCATCGCAGACACTTTTTCCATACCGGTAGCCAGAATAGGATCTAGCAAGAACTTAAAGCTTTCCTGATTTAATGAATAAGCCGTATGTTGCTGATCAACCGTAAGCGGATGCTCATTACTGATTTCTGCTAAATCTACCGTAGGCAACTCAGACAGATGCAAACAGCGTTTAACTAATAATGCCTGATAATCTTGCTCACTCGCCAAACGATCTAAAACCTGATGATTGTTGTACGTTTCGCCAGTACTATGATCAAAATACAGCATGCCACCGGCCTCAATACGGCCTCGTTTTACAACCTCTTTAGGGGGGAAATCAATTTGACCCGCTTCTGACATCACCGCCAAATACTCATGCGTTTCAACCGAACGCAAAGGCCGCAAGCCTAAACGATCTAAACGCGCACCCACACGAATACCGTCATTAAAAATCAATGCCGCTGGACCGTCATTCTTTTCTTCGTAAAGGCTAAAATACTCCAGCATCGCACGGACTGAAGGCGATAAGGTGGTGTCATTTTCCCAGGCAGGCGGCATCATGGCTAACACCGCAGTGACAATATCCATATCATCTTCATTGATACGGCGCGTCAAGGTTTGATCAAGCCGACCGGAATCTGATTGCCCTTTCGGAAAAATAACATGCTTGTTATGCTGTCTGGCAATCGCACTTTCACTTAAACGATTTTTCTTGTCGGTATTCAGTTCGCCGTTGTGCGCCATGTACCGGAACGGCTGCGCCATCATCGTTGCAGGGGCGGTATTGGTAGAAAACCGGGTATGGAAAAAAAGCGTGCTAATTTCATGATCCGTGTCATACAGATCGATGAAATAAGGAATTACTTCAAAAGAGTTTAACCGGCCTTTATAAACCTGAGTACGTGAGCTCATGGATAAGGGGTAAAAACCTGTTAATTCAGGACGACTAAAGCCTTCAACTTCCAGATCCAGCAAGGCCGCTTGAATATGCTTTTCAAAGGCTTTATGAGACGCTTTTTTCAAACTTTCCGGACGACCGAAAACGCACTGCTTGATAGGTAACTGAGCTTTTACTGAGGCCGCGTTAAGAACCTCATTATCTACAGGCACATTACGCCACAGCAAGATAGGCAAATCAAAGCTGATGAAATGCCGTTCAATCAGCTCATTTGCAGCTGAATCATAATGATCATGATCTTCAGGAAAAAAGAAATTGGCAACGCCAAAATCTCCCAGCTCTAGATTCTTGATACTGGTTATTTTACGAAAGAATTTAAGAGATAAATCGATATTAACGCCTGCACCATCGCCTATCCCTTCTGCGCTCATCCCGCCACGATGCGGAATAGTACATAAGGCTTCATGAGATTTAACCAGCAAATCATGCGTTTGTTTACTTTGTTTGTGAGTGATAAAACCCACACCGCAGCTATCCTGCGATAAATCAGCGTTGTAAAGCATAGCGTTTTTATCTCTCATATTTTCGTTATGTGCAGCGTCTAGTGTTAGTCAATATCAAAGTTCATCAGCGCTCTATACGTCCGATTAACGCATGAAATTACCGTAAGATTATTTACAAGTCATTTAATAAACCGACGAATGTTAGCATAACTCGATTTATTTGTCATTTAGGGACATGCAATTTCTAGGGAAAATGCATTACAATACTTCGGACAGTTTACGCGGCGATAGCGCCATAGTTACATAAGGCTGCAAAGCCTAGGCTGGATTTTATGGCAGTAAAGTCCAACCCTAAGTGGCAAGAAAACCTTTCCAATAAATGCGCATTAAATTTACGGGTTTTCCAACTGGCGATGGAAATGACGTTGCGACCTGCACCTTCCACAGCCTGCTGCCTATCTTCCAGACGCAACAGATTCAGTGCCGCCAGTGAAGCATTGAAATGAAAGTTCAGCTTTGCTTCGGAGGTCGCTTGGCAATCGCACAGACCCGTGTATTGCTTGGCATCGCGGAACACGAACTCAATCTGAAATCTTGCCTTGTAATAGCGCAGAATATCCAAGTGATCAAGGTAAATATCTATCCGGGTGATTCCGGTTTCTTTAGGCGTTTTATTGGCTTTGGCTTTGGTAAGCCGACAGCGTATAAGCCGTGTTGTGTGTCACATCCACCAAGGCCAGCAATGAAATTTCCAGTCCGCGTTCCGCCTGCCCCTGTGAACCGTTCCAAAACCAGTCCAGGCCGTAACTGGTGCGCCCACTTTTGGGTGAAAAACTGGCATCGATTGCTACCACCCAGTCGCCACTATTCGAAGATTTAAGTTTACTCTGACCCCAGTTATACCGAACTTTGTCAGGGTTATGGTTATTATCGAGCGATTATTAAACAGCGTCCATCATCTAATGAGCCTGCCGTTATTAATGCGTGGGCTAAACAAGTGCTTAAAGCCTTTGATACCTTTCAAGTATTATGCGCGTTGCGAAAAGGACCGTGGGGTGTTGAGGGTTTAAATGTGCGTATTGAGCAATGGTTATTAAAAGCCGCAAAAGCAGAGCTTTGGTATGAAGCTCGCCCGGTTATGATCACGAATAATGATTACACTTTGGATTTAATGAACGGTGATATCGGTATCGCACTAAAAGATCATACTGATAAATTGCGCGTTGTGTTTCCAGCAAATGAAAAAGAATATCCAGATGGATTGCATTGGGTGTCTCCGCTCCGCTTACCTCATGTAGAAACGGCTTATGCCATGACCGTGCATAAGTCGCAAGGTTCTGAGTTTAATCATGTGGCGTTAGTGTTGCCGGATTCAATGAGCCGCGTATTAACACGCGAACTCATTTATACCGGAATTACTCGTGCCAAAGAAAATTTTAGTTTACTAGAGACTAAATCCGGTATATTGACCGAAGCAATAAAAGCCAGTTGTGTGGATTAACATTATTAAAATAAGGCGATGACGATGAGTACCAGAATATTGCAACAAATTATTCCTTCTATAGCAACATCAGACGGCGCGGGCGTTCGATTACGCCGAAGTATTGGCCAAACCCAAACGGTGCGCGTTGATCCTTTTTTAATGCTCGATGAATTTTCTTCTATTAATGCGGATGATTATATTGCGGGTTTTCCTAGTCATCCGCATCGTGGTTTTGAGACGGTCACTTATATATTGGATGGACACATGCTGCACGAAGATCATCTCGGTAATAAAGGTGATTTAAAAAGTGGCGGTGCGCAATGGATGACTGCAGGGCGGGGCATTATTCATTCTGAAATGCCCCAACAAGTCAGTGGGCGAATGCGTGGTTTTCAACTATGGGTTAATCTGCCCGCAAAAGATAAAATGCAGTCGGCGGGTTATCAAGATGTACAGGCCGAAGAAATCCCCGTGTTTAGTTTAGCTAATGGCGGCGAAGTTAAAGTGATTGCTGGGACAGCTAAGATTTCTGAACAAGCTATTAAAGGCCCGATTCAGGGTATCAGTGCTGAGGTATTAATGTTGGATGTGCGTTTGCCAGCGGGTGGTGAATTTACACAGGCTTTACCTAACGACCATAATGCTTTTATTTACGGTTTCGAGGGCGATCTGTTGGTTGGCCCTGCAGATAATCAGCGCGTTTTGGCGACGCAAAGTGCAGGGGTGTTATCTACTGGAGATTTAGTTGAACTTAAGGCTGGAACGCAAGGCGCGGCATTTTTACTGTTAGTGGGTAGACCATTAAAAGAACCCATCGTACAGCACGGCCCCTTTGTGATGAACACCAGAGCTGAAATCGAACAAGCGATTGATGACTATAATAATGGGCGTTTGGTGTAGGTTGATTGGTGCTGGAATTCTTAATAATTAGCGTAAAAATAGCCGTCTAATTGCGTATTAATACAGGGCTTGTTGTGCTGAGCTACGGGTCATATTTAGAGGAGCATGGGGGCGAGTTGTGCTGACCTAGACGGCGTGTTTCGGTATACCTGGGGGCTTGCTGTAACGATTTAGTGGGACATGTTTTGAAGAACATGAGGACTGGTTGCGCTGAATAATAGGGTATGGTTTGATGTACACGGGGGTAGATGTACTAAACTAGAGGGTGTGTTTTGACGAACACGAGGGCTAGATATGTTGAATTAGAGCGTGGGTTTTACGAATTAGGAGGGGTGTTTTTGCTGGGGGTATTTGGTATTTATTGATTATAAACAATAGATTGGAGTATGTGGGTCGTCAGTTAATAGGGGGTATGATTAATAGTGCGGATTAATCATACCCCGTTATTTAATTAGCATTCTTTAACTGTTTCGTTTTTTATATTAAATAAAACGTTACAGTCTAGGTAAATCAAGCTTGTACTGTTTGCGTGAAACTGGGATATCCAAATACTCTTTAGCAAAAATAGCGATAATAGCGATGCTATTCCGTGATGTTTTATCCCAGCTTCATGCGTTAGATATTAAAACGAAGTTTTAAATTCAACCGTTGCGTTATTACTAATACTGTCGTTGCTGTTCATCGTATTAGCCTCATATTTTGCGTAAACGGTAGTAGAACTGCTTAGTTGATAAGTAGCACCCAACCCAGCAAAGCCAAATACTTTAGTATTTTGAGCAGAGCTGATTGGGAATTTAATGCTAGTATCTGCCAGTACAGTCGTATTCATGTTATTTTTGTGATCAGTGAAGAATTCATTAACCCCTACGTCTAGGGCCACGTTCAATGGACGACTGAATAATTCAACATCTTTTGCAAAAACAGCACCCAATTGACCCGATAAGCGATCCGCATTATAGCCAGAGATCCCAAGTATTCCTTGTGTTGAACCCGTTTCATGAAAACCTTTTACCGATGCATTACCATAACTCAAGCCCAAACGCGGTTGAATAGAGTAGCCATTTTGGTTAAATGCCATATAAGTTAACCCTAAATCTGTATTCAGGCTGCCACTTGACGTGGCAGCATTCACAGAGCCATTAAGTCCAGAACGTGATAAATCATAATTATAGTTTGAATAACCGGCACTACCTAAAATAGTAAGGTCTGGGGTTAATGTTCCCCGTACATAACCCGTTCCACCGTATCCATCAACAGAACTACGACCATACGTTGAACTAATTGAACCTGTTGATCCCAAAAATAACGCGCCAACAGACAGCATTTCGTTACCCACCTCTGTTCCTAGGTAAAAGTCATTTCGATTTATACTGTTACCGGCAAAGCCGTATTGGTTGTGCGTATAACCAATATAAGCGTTTTTATCGGAAATAAAGTTATCACTTTTTGTCCCCCTGGATTTACTGGCAGAGAGTGGACGAGAAAACAAAATGTCAGAAACCACTTTATTTGACAATAAAGCATAATCAGTAATGCCACTATAGGAGGTTGGAACGAAACGATTAAGTGAATCGCCAGTGGTAAGTAACGTCACAGTGGCTTGCCCTATTGGGGTCGAAGAATCGATTTGGTCTATGCCTACGTTGCGCGTTGCGCCTTTCATTAAAGCAGAGACCGCCCCCCGTTGGTTAGCATTACTCCCCCCAAGATCGGCAAATATGCTAGTTGGTGCATTCAATCCTGTGGTCATCAAGCGACCCGTATTCACATCAAATACGACAGCCGCATTATTCACAGGCGTTGCTGCGGAATCATTTTGAAATAATACGTTTCCGAAAGCCCCAGAAGAGCGTATTGCTCCGCCTGTGCTATTGGCAATAATTTGATACACATTACCAAATGTGGGGGTAATTCCTCCATAGGCTTGCTCAGTCAAAACGCTATTTGATGTCAGCGTACTTGTTCCGCCTACTCTGATTTGATCGTATCCAGTGCCGGGTATATTCGTTTGGAATTGTTCCAGATAGGACCCATTTTCAACTAAATTTCCTAGTATATTGATTAAGCCGGGTGAATTACCTGGTGATAATGTGCCGTTATTCACAAAATCACCGGTAAAGGTTAAAAAGCCCCCGACGGTAGAACCGGTTGCGTTTGTGAAAGTGGCCGCATTAATCGTTCCGCCCGGTTGACTCGCTGTTCCCCCATTAAGAAGGGTGTAATTCAAGGTTGAGTCCTGTGCTACATTAAGCGTTGAACCGCTGTCTACCGATAGGGTTTGTGTGTTGACTGTCGCCGTATTGCCAACGGTGACGTTACTTCCATTGGCAATATTAAGCGTTTGCGCAGTTGTTGCTCCGTTGTTTAAAGACAGCGAACCCCCATTCACATTGAGGTCGGTATTCGCCCCGTTAATGTTGCCAGTGAAAGCGCCACCATTGTTAACAAACAAAGCGTTATTTCTTAAATTAACAACCCCGGCCCCTTGTAATGATTGAATATATTCGTTGCCCCCATACAGATTCATCGCGCCGTTCAAAGCGACTGCGGCGGCGGGATTCGTTAAATGAGAGAGTGTACTGGTTGTGTTTAGTGGGTCGCCTAAATTTAAGATACTGCCTAATAAAACATTAATATTCCCTGCGGCACTTGTTCCATTTAATGTCACAGCGCCACGAGTGGTCATTGTTCCTGCGCCTAAGTTAGCATTAACCACTGAACCATTATTCAGTGCATAAGTGGCGGCGCTTAAGGTTTTTCCTGCGCCATTGAGGGTACCGCTATTAGTCAAGCTAGCCACGGTGTCATTTGCGCCTAACGTCACTGTCCCCGCATTGGTCACTGCCGCCGTTGCCGCTAAACCCGCATTGGTGTCATTGAGCGTCGCACCACTCGCAACATTCACCGTATTACTGGCCAAACTCCCTGTTAAATCTATTGTTCCTGCATTGATTTGCGTTGCACCGGTATAAGTATTCGCACCCGATAAGGCTAATGTCCCCGCGGAAACTTTGGTTAAACCATAAGTAGAATTGCCGCTCAGTAAAACACCAGAAAAATTACCCGAATCAACGGTTAATCCGCCCACGGTTAAATCTACATTCCCCGCGCCGGCTAAAGAGCCAATTTTTTCCGCGCCGCCTAACACTAAATTGGAATTTTCCGCAACCGCCACGGCAGAAGTATCCAATAAACGCTCCGCCGCGCCTAATGTGGTTGTGCCACTGGCAATATTCACCGTTGCCGCATCGCTTGTGCCGTTCAATGCAACCGTACCATTATTGGTCATCGTGCCTGTGCCTAAGTTAGCATTAATCACTGAACCATCATTGAGCGCGTAAGTAGTTGCAGTTAAGGTCTTTCCTGTGCCGTTCAGTGTTCCAGCATTATTAGTAAAGCTTGCAATCGTATCATTTGCGCCTAAAGTCACGGTGCCAGCGTTTGTGAGTGCCGCCGTTGTATCCAACCCGGCATTGACATCATTGAAACTCGCCCCACTGGCAATGTTTACCGTTTTACTGGCTAAACTACCCGTTAAATCCAATGCGCCTGCACTAACTTGTGTTGTACCTGTGTAAGTGTTTGCCCCAGAAAGCGTTAATGTGCCACTTAACAGCTTGGTTAAACCACCGCCTACTCCGCCACCCATTCCGCCATCAGCGATAATACCTGAAAAAGTCGTATCGGCATTTTGATTCAATGTGAGCGTATTTGCCCCTAAATCGACATTACCTGTACCGGCTAATGTACCAATGGTTTGACCACCCGCTAAAGTCGTATTGGCATTTTGATTCAGTGTGAGTGCATTTGCCCCTAAATTGACATTACTTGTACCGGCTAAGGTACCAATGGCTTGACTACCCGCTTGAGAAATATCAAAAACAGCCGGCGCATTAACAGTTACTGCGTAATTGGAATTTAATGAACCTGTGCTTCCTAAAGCTAAAGTACCGCCACCAATGGTTGTTCCGCCGCTATAAGTGTTTCGACCGTTCAACAAGACAATCCCTGTATGTCCTGCGTCGTTAATGGTTAATCCCCCTGTACCCGTGATATTCCCTGATAACGTTGCTATATCACTATTATCATCATTTGCCGTGGCTAAAATCGTGTGATTACCCGCATTGAGAACGAGATTGTTGGTGAAATTGACTTCATTGGTTGCAGTGGTTGATCCAAATAACAGCGCGTTACTGTTGCTGACGAAATTGGCTTGTCCCCAAGTCAAATTACCACCATTGTTAATGGAAACGATCAAATCTGAACCCGTTGCGGCAAAACCGCCGTCCCCAGTCCATTGAACGCCTGTGGGTGCAGTTCCCAGATAGCGGCTGAATGTAGCCATTCCACCATTCGATTGCAGCGTTCCCCCTGCAAAATTAATATTACTGTATTTATTAATCCCTGTACCATCATCCGCTTGCAAAACCCCGCCAGTAATTTTTGTTTGTCCTGTATAACTATCGCTACCGTTAAAAATCACCAAGCCGCTGGCAACCGTGAGACCTGCGCCTTGTCCTGTCGGAATAGAAGAGGAAATACTGGAAGTGTTGTTATCAGTAGTGGCACTGTCATCATCGATACTGCCGTTAAACTGAATCGTGTTGCCCTGACCTGGATTTAAAAGGACGTTAGAGCCTTTCATCATCAGCATATCGGTACCCGCAGTGCTTCCATAAGCCCCATCGCTAATAGAGCTCCCAACGCCACCTTGACCCGCACCTGCGTTGACTTGATTGTTATCAAACAAGGCATTGCCGGTAATCATTAAATTACCACCGGCACGGACAAAAATAGCTCCGCCCATGCCGCTACCACCAGCACCTCCCGCTATAACTCCACTAGGACTAGCGCCAGAAGCACCTGCGCCGCCGCCGAAGCCACCACTACCACCTGAGCCGCCTGTTCCATCCAAGCCGTTAGGTCGTGCTTCAGAAGAGCTAAATTTAACTTCTGGCAACCCAGGACTTGTTACAACAGTGGTTGTTGTACCTGGAACTAACAGGGTCTGAACAGTGACGGTTTGACCAGGCACGACTGTACTGTCAGAGTAGGATGAGATTGGATCAGCCAGTCCAGACTTAATCGTAATGAAATTAGGAACGTGCATTAAATAACTTAGGCAACTTCAGGAATTATCACTTCAGGAATGGCAGTGTAATTCCATTGCCCGAGATGCTTATCAAATACAATTCGCATTGATTCTTTAAACC
>Ga0118677_10003462_pt1 | contig 29824 bp, 12 predicted proteins | sample AliMusrvi5mmetaG_FD_86154 | JGI IMG/M metagenome (GOLD analysis project Ga0118677, IMG submission 86154) | reverse complement strand
AATCGAAGCCGTCTTTACTCAGAGCCTATAAGACGCCGGTCTGACCGTTGTCTTTGAAGTAAGCGAAAAGATAAGAGTCGCCCGCCAAGGCGTGTGAGGCCAGCAGGATGGTTGAAACGAAGATCGCGAGGCGCATGATGAAAGCGCTTACATTTTAGCACCCGGCAGGCGGCGGGGTTGCACAATGCCACCCACTCCTGACTAAATAGAGAGGAGATGCAAGCGTCCCCGTTCCTCGCCATCAGCGCCACGTTCACTTCCGAGCCGGTTTCGGACTCCCTGCAATTCTGGATGCGCGAACTGGGTTACGATTACGAACTGCGCTTCGCTCCGTTCAATCAGGTGTTTCAGGAACTGCTGAATCCTTCAAGCCTGCTTCGCTCCAATCGCAAGGGTCACAACGTCATTATGGTCCGGATCGAGGACCTGATCGACAAGGAAGAGCTGTCATCTTCCGCCTCGGGCCAGATGAGCAGCCAGCTGCCGAGCGTCTTGGAGGAATTGATACAGGCGGTAACGATGGGAGCCAGGGCCATGCCGGTTCCCCTCTGCTTTTGTCTGTGCCCTCCCTCACCGCGGGGCAAAAAGCTCGAAAATCTTGCCGGGGACAGGATAGACCAGTTTTTGGAAACGCTGCGCTCCATTCCGGGAGTAACCGTGCTGACACACGGGGAAATTGACCGCCAGTACCCGGTGACTGATTATTATGAACCGCTCGGCGAGACCATCGGTGTCATCCCTTTCACGCGCAAGTACCTTGCCGCTCTGTCCGCGGCGCTTGTGCGGTCCCTGCACACGCTATCCCTCAAGCCGATAAAAGCCATAGTAGCGGACTGCGATGGCACCCTGTGGCAGGGCGTCGTGGGAGAAGATGGGCCGGCAGGAGTGATCATCGGGCAGTGGCAGCGCGCTTTTCAGGAATTTTTACTCGAGCAGTATCAGGCCGGTGTGATACTGTGTCTATGCAGCAAGAACCAGGAGGCCGACGTCTGGTCCGTTTTTGACCAGAATCACGGCATGCTTTTGCAACGCGAGCATATTTCGTTCTGGAAAATTAACTGGGAAGTAAAATCCGCGAACCTCTGCGCCCTCGTACAAGAGATGAATATCGGCATGGATGCCGTCGCGTTTCTGGATGACAATCCCCTGGAGCGCGCCGAAGTCTGTGCGCGTTGTCCCTCCGCGCTTTGCGTGGAATTTCCCGACGCCTGGGAGGAGCGGACCGCATGGCTGGAACATGTCTGGCTTTTAGATCATCCCCGGGCCACAGCGGAAGACAGGAAACGTCAGGAGCATTACCGCTTCGAACAAACAAGAGATAGCCTCAAACAGGGCTCGGGATCACTGGCCGAGTTTCTGGAAAAACTGGAATTGAAAATTGATTTGCATCCTGCCCTGGCGCCGGACTATGAACGTCTGGCGCAGCTGAGCGTTCGGACCAACCAGTTCAACACAACCACCCTGCGCCTGACAGCACAGGAAGTTGTCGAATATGCCACCACCCCGGGTATGTCGGCTCATATCGCGCGCGTGCGCGACCGGTTCGGCGACTATGGGCTGGTGGGCGCCATGCTGGCGCGAGAGATCGAAGGATCGTATCGTGTTGACGGCATGTTTCTCAGCTGCCGCGCCCTGGGGCGCAGCGTTGAATACCGGATGGCATCGTATCTGGCCTCAGAGGCCGTGCAGGCCGGCTGCAGCGAAATCGTGTTTCCGCTGCAAACAACGGACCGCAATGAACCGGCGAGAAATTTCCTCACTCAGCTCGACGGGTTTTGCCATGGCGCTCGCGATGATGAAAACGGGCTTCACCTCAATGCCAGGCAGCTTGCCGGGTTTCGCTATGAAACCCTGACGGCGCCGGAAGCAGCTACAAAGCCTTCCGCACCCCAAGAAACGGCAAAGGCGCCAAGCGCAACTACAGTGATGGATCGGTTGCCTTTTGTCCGCATCGCTGGGAAATTGCGGTCGGTTGACGCGATTCTGAATGCGGTCGAACAAACAACAAGAGCGCGACAGAGCAGCATCGTGGTCCAGCCCGCGGCGAGAGCGGTAGCTCCGGAAACGGAAACAGAGCAGTTGATCGCGGATGTCTGGATGCAGGTTTTGGGCCTGGCCCAGGTGAGCACACAGGTCAAGTTCTTCGAGGTCGGCGGCACTTCATTGCTCATGGTACGGGTAGCCATTGAACTGGAGCGCAGCCATGGCATTGAAGTATCCATTATCGAGCTGTTCCAGTATCCGACCATTGCAGATCTGGCTCACTATCTGGATGGAAAAAACACGGCTGGTGAAACGCAGCGGCTGGCGGCTGCGCATACCGCCGCCAGCCGCCAGAGAGAAGCATTGAGGGCACAGAGTCTGCCGGATGCTTTTAAACGGTTAAAGGAAAATCGAGGACAAAAGGAAGTATGACGGAACATCAAGCACTCGAAGGCATAGCAGTCGTCGGACTTGCCGGTCGTTTCCCTGAAGCGGCCAATGTTGAAAAATTCTGGGCCAATCTCGCTGCCGGTAAAGATTGCTTCTCGGAATTCTCCGTTGAGCACATTGTCTCCGAAGGCATTCCCCGCACGGTTGCCGAACGTCCGGAGTATGTGCGGCGCGGCCCGGTGATTGCCGATCCTGCAGGTTTTGACGCACGACTCTTCAAATACAGCCCGAAAGAGGCTGAGCTGATTGACCCCCAGCAGCGGATCCTTCTGGAATGCGCGTGGGAAGCTCTAGAACACGCCGGCTATGACCCCCACCGGTTTCCCGGATTGATCGGCATCTGGGCTGGCGGCGGCGTGAACAATTATTTTTTGAAAAACATCATCCCCCGCGGCTCTTTTGAGGAAATCGTGGACTCCCAGGCCGTCATCAGTAACGACAAGGACTATCTGGCCTCACGCATCGCGTATAAGCTGAATTTTCGCGGACCCGCTGTTGTTGTCCAGACAGCCTGTTCTACATCGCTCGTGGCAGTGAACATGGCCTGCCTGGCGCTGCTGACCTATCAATGCGACATGGCGCTGGCCGGAGCCGTTTTTCTGCAGACGCCGCGGGCGCGCGGCTATCTCTATCGCGAAGGCGACATTTTCTCACCCGACGGATACTGCAGGGCCTTCGATAAATCAGCCAACGGCATTGTCCTGGGAGAAGGATGCGGGCTCGTCGTGCTGCGCCGTCTGGAAGACGCAGTCCTGGACGGCGATAACATTCTTGCAGTTATTCGAGGCTCGGCGGTTAACAACGATGGGTCAGACAGAGCGGGTTACACAGCGCCAGGGGTACCCGGCCAGATAAAGCTGATAGCAATGGCGCAGACCGTTGCGGGCGTCAGTGCGGAAGATATAAGCTACATTGAAGCTCACGGCACCGGTACGCAGCTGGGCGACCCGATTGAGGTGTCCGCCCTTACCCAGGTGTTCCGGCGCACGACCAAGGAGCGCGGCGTCTGCGGACTTGGCTCCGTTAAAAACAACATCGGGCATTTGGACGTAGCTGCGGGCATCGCCGGTCTGATCAAAACAATCTGCGCCCTGCAGCACAGGAAGCTGCCGCCGACAATAAACTTCAGCGAACCAAATCCTGAGCTGCGCCTTGCCGAAAGCCCGTTCTATGTCGTTGACAAACTCATGGACTGGCAACCGCGCCAGGGGCGCCGCATCGCCGGAGTCAGTTCCTTTGGCATGGGTGGCACCAACGCTCACGTTATCCTGGAAGAATACACAGGGCCTCGAACGTCCGAATCATCTGCGCGCAGCTGGCACCTTCTTCCGGTCTCCGCCGCCACATCAACCGCCCTGAACACTGCCGCGGCTAATATTGCCGCCTGCCTCAAAAAGAAAGCAGACACTCTGGCTGATGCGGCCTGGACGCTGTCCGCGGGGCGCATTCCGCTTCGCCACCGCCGGTGCGTTGTCGCGGATTCAGCGGATTCGGCCGCCCTTCGTCTTACAGAACCAAACGCGCTGTACGGAGTCGATGGTGACGCCGACCGAATCAGACGCCCTATCGTCTTTCTTTTTTCCGGCCAGGGAACACAGTATCCGGGAATGGGTGCTGAACTGTATCAGGCCGAACCGGTATTCCGCGAGAGCATGAACGAGTGCAGCCGGTTGCTCGGCCCTGTCGCCGGCAATGCTTCACTGATCGACATCCTGTATGGCGATGACGCTGAAATCGCAGCGTCGATACACCAGACGGCTGTTTCCCAGCTTGCGCTATTCTCTTTCGAGTATGCGATGACGCGGCTTCTGGAGTCATACGGCGTCAAGCCGTCAGCCCTTGCGGGGCACAGTATCGGGGAATATGCTGCGGCCTTCGAGGCGGGTGTCTTTTCTCTTGAGGATGCACTGAGTCTGGTCAGAGCGCGCGGACAGCTCATGCAGTCGATGCCCCCCGGAACGATGATTGCGCTGCCCTTGCCTGAACCCGAGGTTCGGGATATGCTTCCCGCAAGCCTCGATCTCGCCGTGATTAACGCCCCAAGAATATCCGTTGTCAGCGGCCCCTCTCAAGAGGTGGAACGATTCGCAGAACAGCTTGAGCAGCGCGGTCTTATGTTCCGGCGGCTGCAGACATCACATGCCTTTCATTCCCGCATGATGGAGCCTGCAGCACAAGCCTTCGCCGAAACCGTTCGCCGTGTGCCCAGGCAAGCTCCTCAACTGCCCCTGACCTCAAATTTCACCGGGGGCTGGATGACTGACGAACAGATACATGACCCCGCGAGCTGGGCTGATCATCTCCGTCACACCGTCCGCTTTGGCGATAACCTGCTCGCCGCAGCCCAGCGCTTTGAATCACCCATTTTGCTGGAAGTCGGCCCGGGGAATACACTCTGCTCCATCATCCGGCAGCATGCAGATGCAGTGGCCGGCCTGCCCGCCATTGCGTGCGCCCGTCACCCGAATCAGCGGGTTCCTGACCAGGCGTTTTTTATGCGCGCCCTCGGGGCACTCTGGTGCCAGGGCGCTGAAATCGACCTCAGCGTGCTCTATGACAATGAAAAACGAATACGTGTGCCCCTCCCCGCGTATCCTTTCGAACGGCAACACTTTTGGATCGATCGGAAGATAGTGGATAGAGAATCCTTAAAATTGGAGCTTAAGAAAAATAACGAGGCCGCACAAGATACAGAGGAAAGAGAAACGATAGAAATTTCATCACGATATGCTCGACCGGCTATCGGAAGTCAATATATCCCCCCTACTAACGATGTTGAAAAGGCGCTCGCAGATATATGGCAGGATGTTCTCGGTATAGATAAAATAGGCATTCATGACAGTTTTCTTGACTTGGGCGGCAACTCACTGATAGCGGTACAGGTCATCTCGCGCATTCATGTAATATTATATAAAAACCTTAAAATACAGCAGCTATTTGATATGCCAACTATTGCGGAGTTGGCAAAAGCCGTGGATAGCGCTCAGCCAGTATCCGAGGAACATCGGATATTGACCATAGAAAAAATCCCTAAGGATAAAGTATTTCCTCTCTCCCTTTCTCAGCAACGGCTGTGGTTTATCGACAAGATAGAGCCATTCAGTCCAGCCTACAATATTGTCCAAGCAACAAGAATAGTCGGAAAGCTCAACAAGAGCAGCCTTCAAAAGTCATTTGACTCGATCATGGCTCGTCACGAGGTCCTGCGGACTGTTTTTAAGACTGCGGAAGGGCAAGCTGTTGCGGAATTGGCCGATATCCGGACGATAAACATCGAAGAGGTAGACGTCGATATCTCAACCGGCGGGAATGGTGAGAGACAGGCTAGGACATGGGTTCGTGAAAATGCGCCCAAGCTCTTTGACTTGGAAAAAGCTCCCCTCATCAGAGCATTCTTATTCAAGACCGGATACACAGAACACTTTTTTGTTCTAATAATGCATCATATCATTTCAGACGGCTGGTCTATGGGCGTGTGGATGAATGAATTGACTGTTCTGTATGATGCCCTTGAATCCGGGAAACCCGCATCTCTGCCGGATCTCCCAGTTCAATATTCTGATTATGCACTGTGGCAGAGAAAATGGCTGGAGCAGGAAGATCTGAGCGTGCAGGAGCAGTACTGGAAAAATCAGCTTGCAGGCAAGTTGCCGGTTTTGGAGTTGCCCTCGGATTATCCCCGACCGGTAGAAGCAGACTACAGCGGTGCGGCCGAATGCTTTTTTTTATCTCAGCAGCTGACAAAAGGGCTTAAAGATCTCAGCAGAAAAGAAGGAACTTCATTAAATATTATAATGTTTGCTGCGTTAATCGTGTTTCTTTCAAAGTATTCCAGGCAGACGGATATCATTGTCGGGGTTCCTTACGCGAATCGCGACATGGTTGAAACTGAGAAGCTCATTGGTTTCTTTTTAAACATGCTCCCTGTCAGGGCTGAAGTCTCCGATACAGATAATTTCATTACATTGATTAAAAGGGTTCACAAGGCCAGTTTTGAAGCCTTGGCCAATAAAGAACTACCCTTTGAGCAACTTGTTAAGATAGTGCAACCCGAACGTTCGCTGAATTATCATCCGCTGTTCCAGGTCATGTTTGCGTTTCAGAACTTCCCGATCCATGTAATTGAAAAGTCAAGCCTGACATTCTATCCTACAGTCTTTGACCGGGGGGCCACAGAATACGATTTTGCACTCTACCTGTGGGAGGAGGGCGACGAACTTCATGGTATTTTTGAGTACAGCCTTGAGCTTTTTAAAAGGGACACGATATCCCGCATGACGGGACATTTCAGTAAACTGGTTGAAGGGATGATTGCCGACCCTGAAAAACCCGTCTCGAGAATCAGTATGCTGCAGGAGGAAGAAAAAAAGCAGCTTTTAGCGGAATGGAATAATACCGGTTGCGAATATCCTGACGCAAAATGCGCTCATCAACTCTTTGAAATCCAGGCTGAGAACACCCCTGATGCAATAGCCGCGGTGTTTCGGGACGAGAGCCTTACCTATAGGGAGCTTAATAGAAGATCTGATCAGTTGGCGGATTATCTAAGAAGACATGGTGCCGGGCCGGATATCTATGTGGGAATCTGCATTGAACGTTCCATAAATATGCTGATAGGACTTCTGGCGATCCTTAAAGCAGGCGGCGCATATGTGCCTCTTGATCCGGACTATCCGAAAGAGCGCCTTGCATATATGCTTGAAAGTTCAGAAGCTAAGGTGCTTCTTACCCAAAAATCCCTAAAGGAAGAGCTTCCGTCAAGCGGAGCGATTGTAATCTGCATAGACTCTGAATGGGAACTACTAGCCGAGGAGGGTGGCGGACAATCATCGGAATCCTTCGAATCACAACAACTTCCCGGCCCTGATAATCTTGCCTATGTGATATTTACATCAGGATCTACTGGAAAACCCAAAGGCGTACAGATCACCCACAGATGCCTGGTAAACTTTTTAAAAAGCATGGAGCGTGAGCCTGGTTTCACATCGCAGGATGTCCTTCTGGCAGTAACGACCCTATCCTTTGATATCGCAGGTCTGGAATTATTTCTTCCAATAATAACTGGTGGAAAGACGATAATAGCAAGCAGAGATGTATCGACAGACGGGGCGCAGCTGATGGATTTGCTGTCGGATTCAGGCGCTACCCTGATGCAGGCAACACCAGGAACATGGCGAATGCTGCTTGCCGCAGGCTGGAAAGGAGATAAACATCTTAAGATCCTTTGCGGTGGCGAGGCATTTCCAAAGGATCTTGCAAAGGAGCTGACCGAACGTGTTGGAAGCGTCTGGAATATGTATGGCCCCACTGAGACAACAGTATGGTCAACCTGTTACAGGATACAAGACGCCGATAGCCCCATTCTTATTGGACGTCCAATAGCAAATACGCAACTATACATCCTGGATGTAACTATGCAGCCTGTGCCTGTCGGAGTTTACGGTGAATTGTACATCGGCGGAACAGGTGTTGCCAGGGGGTACTTAAATAGACCGGATCTGACGGAAAAACAATTTCTGCCGGATCCCTTCTGTGATAATCCATCCGCCAGGATGTATAGGACAGGCGATCTTGTCAGGTATCATTCAGACGGTAATATCGAATATGTCGGCCGTCTTGACAATCAGGTAAAGGTTCGTGGTTTCAGGATTGAACTGGGTGAGATTGAATCCATTTTAGCACAGTTTGAAACCGTGAAAGAGTGTGCAGTGGTCGCCAAAGAGATTAAGGCTGGTGACGCTCGTCTTATCGCCTTTGTTGTCTATAAAAAAGGCGGAAAACCAGATGATTCACAAGTACGTGAGCATCTGAGAAAAAAACTTCCGGATTATATGATCCCGAATCATTTCGTTGAAGTTGATACCATGCCCATGACACCCTCTGGAAAGGTGGATCGCAAATATCTGTTAAATTTATCGATTGCAGAAAAGGACAGGGAAGACAAATTTGGTGAGCCCGAAAACGAAAACGAAAAGATACTTGCACGAATTTGGAAAGAAATAATTGGAATAAATACAATTAGCGTTCATGATGATTTTTTTGATATTGGAGGCCATTCGCTCTTGGCACTCAGTATCATGACAGAAGTAGAGAAATCTTTCGGTATCCGCTTGCCTTTAGCGTCCTTGATTAAGGCGCCGAAAATCAGAGAGTTTTCACGGCTTCTGGAACAATGGAAGACCGATGCGCCCACATCTTGCCTTGTGCCTTTTAACACCGAGGGATCAAAAACACCTTTTTTTCTTCTGCACAGCCATGGGGGTAACGTTCTTGAATACCAGCCGCTTGCAAACCTTATGAAAAATGATCGGCCAATTTATGCCATCCAGCACAGAGGTCTCGATGGCAGCCTGGTGGAAGAGCAAACCATAGAGGAGCTGGCCGCCTATTATTTAAAGGAGATCCGAACCGTTCAGCCTAAGGGGCCCTACTTGCTTGGTGGATATTGCCTTGGTGGATATTTAGCTCTGGAGGTGGCGCAATTGCTGCGTAAGGATGATGAAGAAGTAAATCTGCTTGTGTTTATCAACACCATGACATACCGTTTTTTCGAATATTTGCCCGAGACCAAAAAGATACACAAGATTTGGTATGCATTGAGGGATCGGCTGGCTCTAGAATGGGATAGCTTGGCAGGACTGTCCTTGAGTAAGAAATGTCAGCGCCTTGAGGGAAGAACCAAAAGACTATTTGATCTGATGCATTCCGAGATAGAAATCCTTTCGGACCATCTGCCTGCTTGGTTTCCTTTTCATATCCGTAATCATTCCCTTGTGTATCAGTTTGAAAAGATTGCTGCGTTAAATGATCATGCTGGCTTACGCTACCGTCCCAAGCCATACGACGGTAAAGTCCTTTTACTACGTGCAGGAAAGCAGTCGATGGGACTCGTTCCAGACCCTATGCTGGGATGGAGTGGCCTGTTGACCGGCGAAATCCACATTCATGAAATCCCGGGCTTCCGCCAGAATATGTTGGATGAACCCAATGTTCTCGAAGTTGCCCGAGTTATTTCTGAGAGTCTGACGTAATGCTGTCCGATTCTGGTGCTTGTACATCAGTCGCATGCCCAAAAAGGCACACTCCATAAAGCCCAATAACATGCAAAAACGAAACATCGTTCGATATTCATGTGCAGTTGCTTTGGTGGTAGTCGCGTTGGGCTCTTGGGTCATTTTCTGCGTGGAGCCTTTCTTATCAGGGAGCAGCCCCGTAAATGCTGATACGCTGATTGTGGAGGCGTGGGTAGACGCGAGATATATGCCTATGGCAGTACAGGAATTTCGCAAGGGCACCTACCAGCACATTTTTATAGTCGGGGAGGCTATCGGAGCACAGGGGGAACTTGTGGGTATCGTGGGACCGAGTTCTCATACACTTATTGAGTTGGGTATCGACCCGTCGCTTATTACCGAGGTACCTGTCCCCTCTAAAAAATGGCATAAAACATGGTCGCAAGCATTGGCCTTTCGTAAGTATGTGGTTCGCTCAAACTATCCGATAAAAGCAGTCAATGTCTTCACTCTGGGCGTTCATGCAAGAAAGAGCCAGCTTCTGTATCAACGAGCTCTCGGGCCTGAAATCCAAGTTGGGGTCATTTCTGCAAGACATTACAAAAGGAGTTTCAGGCCCTGGTGGCTGTTGCCTGAGGGAATATTCGCAGTGGCAAAACATTCTATTTCTTATCTTGACGCGCTGCTGTTGACAGGATGGGAGAATAATGGCACCACAGATTCCAAGATCTAAACGACGAAGAACTTCGAATAACTTGACATCACATCATCTAACCCGAATTGAAAGAGTTACGAAAAGCCAGTACTGGATCAATCATATCATCTCAAACAGAATCGGCTGGCAGTATGTATGGATCACTGGATCATAAAATTATTGCCATGAAAAATATGGTAATTTATTTCACTGGGACCGGAAACTCTCTTGCTGTTTCAAGACTCTTGGCGGCGAAATTGGGTCAGACGGACATCATTTCCGTTACGGAAATGCATAGGCATTCTGATTTGGAGCTGAAAACAGCTACCTGCGGATTCGTTTTCCCCGTATATTGCCAGAACGCGCCGGAAATCATGCGGCGTCTGGCGCGCCGGATACAGTTGCCGGCTTCCGCCTATGTGTACGCGGTAGCAACCCATAACGGGGATGTGGGATATTCCCATTTCACGCTGGACAGACTCCTCAGGAAAAAGGGGCAGCGCCTTCAAGCGGGTTTCGCCGTGCTCATGCCGGGCAACAGCATCACGCCCTATAATTCAACCAATTCGGGAGAGGAAACACAGCGGCGAATCCAGGCTGCTTCCTCCTGTGTTCACCGGATTTCCAAAAAGATTCTGGAAAAAGCTGCGCTTCCTTTTGAGGGGACCGGATCAGTACGAAAGCATTTGAAGGGTTTGCGCAATATGTTCCGGCATAAAGTGGTGTATAAAGTGCCGCAAAAATTCTGGATTAATAAAGCTTGTAACCGCTGCGGCTTGTGCGCCAGAATATGCCCGGAGAATAACATTTGTGTCGGTTCCGGCACCGTGACCTGGGGCAAGCACTGCCAGATGTGCCTGGCCTGTATTCACTGGTGCCCGCAGCGCGCCATCCAAAACGGAAGCGGAACGCTTGACCGCAAACGGTATCATCATCCCGATATTTCCCTGGCCGACATGTTGTGCAGAGAGTAAAAAATTTTCTTTGTGCCATGTACAGTTGAATAAAAAACGAAATTTATGTTTGCAAAAAATGGATTTTTTAGATTTTGTCTTGTCGAGTTGTTATACATGAATTTTAAAAACTCAAAAATAGTTCCGGTGATATTTATCTGTTTGTGGGCCCTGGCGCAGTATTTTTTTGCGCGCCCCGAATCAATTGCCAATGACTGGATGGGCTGGCGCCAGGCCGATACGCAAACCATAGCGCGAAATTTTTTGCATAACGGAAGCAATATTCTGTATCCCCAAATAAACTGGGGGGGCAATGGGCCCGGCTATGTTGAGAGCGAATTTCAGCTGTATCCTTTTTTGATAGCTGCCGTTATGAGGTTCACCGGTGAGGCGGAATACCCCGGCCAGGTTCTTTCGCTCATTTTTATAGGGCTCAGCGCTTTTGTAATATACAGGGGCTTAACAGGCTATTTCGGCCATGGCGCCGCGCTTGCAGGAATGATGATTTTTTTAACTTCCCAGGGCCCTGTTCACCTGTCAACATCCGTTCAGCCCGATGCATTATGCTTTTTGTTTTACGCAGCAGGATTTTTCACTTTTTTAAAGTATATACAGGAGACTAAAATATCTTTTTTAATCTGGTCAACAATTTTTACTGTTTTCGCCGGCCTGATAAAGCCGACGGCTCTTAACCTTTGCGCTGTACAATTTTTCATAATAATTTTTAAAGATTCAAAGCAACTGCGAAATCCCGGGGTGTGGCTCTCCTGGTTTATTGCCACTGGAATAGTCTCGCTCTACCTGATGCACGGGTATGCTCTTTATCTAACATACGGCAATACTTTTGGCGTTATTGGCGGCGACAGCAAGTTTGCCACAGTGCAGAGTCTTGTTAGCCCCATATTATATTTAAAGCTTTTCTATATGACGGTAGCATGGGGCATTGGCGTTATTGGCGCCATGGCGGCCTTCTGCCTGATTGTAAAAAAAAAAGTCGGGCCAATAGAGTGGGCGCTCCTGGGCGGCAGTATTCTTGTTGCTATGATTGCCTTTCGCTATACAACAAGCAGGGGCTACGGTCCGCATTATCATATTTTTGCTTCCCTGCTTGGCTCCTGGCTGGTTGCTCATTTTGTCTATGAGGCTGGCAAGCGCCAGTCAAAGAAACAAATTATTGTTGTTTTAACAGGGCTGATTGTATTTCAATACGGTCTAAATCTATTCATGAGACAAAATCCTCTTGAGTGTCATATCGATCCCTCGGTGATTTGTATGGGTAACATCGCTGCTGCAAACATCGGTTCAAATGAATTGGTTGTTGTTCGCTCTGTAGCAGAGGCAAAGAGTGAGCCGATCTGGGGAAGGCGGGTAAATAATTATGAAGACCCCAGAATTTTTTATCTGGCCAATGTTCGTGGCTGGGTCCTTGCATACGATGATTTCGGTATCAGCACTATGCAAAAGTACCGGGACGCCGGCGCCCGCTATTATATTGACCCCTGTTATGAACGCAATGATACTGTATTGAATGAATGGCTGGCACATAATGCGCACACGGTTTATTCCGGGAATTGCGGCAGAATTGACAGGTTTATGAACACTGCGCAATAAAAAGGGTTCAGGCTGCTTTTTTAAAAAAACAGGGTACCTTCAGGTGAAGAATAATGGATAACGAGATGGCTTTCTTTTCAAAAAAAGATTGCATTCACCATATATTCGAGCGTGTTGCGGAATGCTTCCCTGATGCCGTTGCCGTCACGTGCGAACACGAAACCCTGACCTACCATGAATTAAACTGCCGGGCAAACAGGCTTGCTCATTATCTGCAGCGGCTGAATGTCGGGCCTGAAAAACTGGTTGGAATATGCCAGGACCGCTCACCCGACATGATTATCAGCATTCTTGGAATTCTTAAGGCTGGCGGCGCCTATCTTCCGCTTGACCTTGCCTACCCTCCCGAGCGCCTGGCCTTTATGCTTCAGGATGCCGATGCAGGCGTTATTCTGACGCAGGAGTCAGTTGCGCAAAAACTGCCTGAAACAAAAGCGCGCATTGTCTGCGTCGACAGAGACTGCGAAGAAATCGACCATGAGCCCTCCGGCAATCCAGCTTCGGCTGCGCAGCCGGACAGCCTGGCCTATGTCATTTATACCTCAGGCTCAACGGGAACCCCCAAGGGCGTTATGGTAACCCACTATAACGTCGTGCGCCTTTTCCAGTCTACGCAGCCGTGGTTTCACTTCGCCAGCAGTGACGTCTGGACCTTTTTCCATTCCCATGCCTTTGATTTTTCCGTGTGGGAGATATGGGGAGCGCTTCTGTATGGCGGCAGGCTTATTGTAATACCGTATCTGATCAGCCGCGCTCCTGAGCTCTTGTATGAGCTGCTGTGCGCGGAGCAGGTGACGGTGCTGAATCAAACGCCCTCTGCCTTCCGTCAGCTGATTCGTGCGGAAGAGGCGCTCGGCAAACCGAAGTATTTGAACCTCAGGCTGATTATTTTTGGGGGCGAGGCGCTGGAGCTTCAGAGCCTGCTGCCCTGGTTTGACCGCCATGGCGACAGGAAACCCCAGCTTGTCAACATGTACGGAATTACTGAAACAACGGTTCATGTCACCTATCGGCCCTTGACGCTGGATGACGTGCGCCGCCGCCGCGGGAGCGTCATCGGCATACCCATTCCCGACCTGCAGGTTCATATACTTGATGAAGAGAGGGAGCCATCCCCTAGTGGAGCCATGGGAGAGATGTATGTGGGCGGCGCCGGTGTCGCTCGCGGATACCTCCACAGGGAAGCGCTTACCGCGGAGCGCTTTATCAGGAATCCGTTCAGCAATGACCCTGGGGACAGATTGTATAAAACCGGTGATATGGCAAAGCGCCTGCCTGACGGGGACATTGAATATGTCGGCAGAATAGATCAGCAGGTTAAAATCAGGGGATTCCGCATAGAGCTTGGAGAAATAGAATCTGCGCTTGCCCTTCATCCGCATGTCCGCGAGGCTGTGGCTGTTGTGCATGAAGACGACAACGGGCATAAAAGCCTTGCCGCGTATGTAGCAATAAAACAGGGCAGTCCGTTTTCCGCGCAGGATATGCGGAGCTTTCTCAGGTCAAAGCTCCCCGAATACATGGTCCCTGCTGCATTTGTCAGGCTTGACCGGCTTCCACTGACGCCGAACGGCAAGCTTGACCGGGCGGCCCTTCCCGCGCCGCAGGTTACCCGGGAAACTATAGCAACGGCGTATGCCCCTCCGGCAACCACCACGGAGCAGACAATCGCTGCGCTCTTCCGGGAGGTGCTCCAATCCGGAGAGATCGGGATTTACGATAATTTTTTTGATCTTGGCGGCGACTCGCTGCTTGCGGCGCAGCTCATTCTGAAGATACGGGATGCCTGCGGGCGCAGTATTAAAATAGCCAAGCTTTTTGAGCATCCGACCGTCCACGCGCTTGCCGGATACCTGAGCGAGAGCGCTTCGAGCGAAGGTCTTCATCCGGAGATTTTCAATCGCGCCGCAAAACAAAAGGATGCTTTACAAAAACGCAGACAGCTGAAAAAGGGTTGAGACAATGGACAATGCTCCGCATACGGACGCCGCAGACGGTATTGCAATAATAGGCCTTGCCGGCCGTTTCCCCGATGCGCCGGATACGGACGCGTTTTGGGAAAACCTGAAACAGGGCAAAGAGGCCATACGGTTATTTACCGATGCAGAGCTCGTCTGCTGCGAACCTGATTTTGCTTCTCTCAAAAACAATCCCGACTACGTTAAGGCGGGAGCGGACCTGAAAGATGTTGAATTTTTTGATGCTTCATTTTTTAGCTTCACGCCCAAAGAAGCTGCCGCCATTGACCCGCAGCACCGCATCTTTCTTGAGTGCGCCTGGGAGGCTCTTGAATATGCGGGCTATAACCCCGAAACATACCCTGGCCCGATCGGCGTGTTTGCCGGCTGCAGAATGAACACCTATTTTCTGAACAACCTCTGCGCTGACCGGAATTTTATTAACAATTTTATTCGTGACCGTTCGATTGATGCGCTGCCGCATCTTATAGGTAACGACAAGGACTTTTTGCCGACCCGGGTATCATACAAGCTTAACCTGAAGGGCCCAAGCGTGAATGTGCAGACAGGCTGCTCAACATCACTGGTGGCGGTATGCATGGCGTGCCAGAGCCTGTTGACGTATGAATCAGACATGGCCCTTGCCGGCGGGGTTGCCATAAAATTTCCCCAGCAGCGGGGGTATATCTACCGCGAGGGAAGAATGGAGTCCCCCGACGGCCACTGCCGCCCCTTTGACGCCCAGGCCAACGGCACCGTGTTCGGCAATGGCGCCGGCGTTGTGGTGCTGAAGCGCCTGGAGGATGCTCTTGCCGATGGCGATGCGATTTATGCTGTTATCAAGGGCACGGCCATGAATAACGACGGCTCCGTGAAGGTGAGCTATACGGCCCCCAGCGTTGACGGCCAGGCGACAGTTATTGCCATGGCCCATGCCGTAGCGGGTATTGATCCGGAAACCGTGACCTATATTGAGGCTCATGGAACAGGCACAAAGCTGGGCGATCCGATTGAAATTGTCGGCTTGACCAAAGCCTTTCGGGCCAAAACAGCAGCCGTAGGATTTTGCGGCATCGGGTCGGTCAAATCCAATATCGGCCATCTTGATACCGCAGCGGGCATCGCAAGCCTGATCAAGACCGTCCTTGCGCTGCAGCATAAATTCCTCCCGCCCAGCATCAATTATGTATTGCCGAATCCGGAAATTGATTTTGCCGGCAGCCCGTTTTACGTGGTTACGCAGCCAACTCCCTGGGAAGCAAGCGGCATGCCGCGGCGTGCCGGCGTAAGCGCATTTGGTGTTGGCGGCACAAATGCGCATGTCGTTCTCGAAGAGGCGGCTGTTGCTCAACCTTCGGGAGAGTCGCGGCCATATCAGCTGCTGACACTTTCGGCCAGAACGCCAGCCGCGCTTGAAACAATGACGGGCAACCTTGCGGGCCACCTGCGGCAGCATGCGGAGCTTTCACTGCCTGATGCCGCCTATACGCTGCTGGCCGGCAGAAAAGAGTTCGCATGCCGCCGCATGCTTGTCTGTTCCGGCAGAGATGAAGCCCTGCAGGCCCTGGAAAGCTTAGCCCCTGAAAAGGTCATAACCGGCCGGGCACTGCCTGCCGCTCCGTCAGTGGTGTTTATCTTTCCGGGAACGGGCAGCTACGAGCATATGGGGCGCAACATCTATGAAACCGAACCGGTCTTTCAGGAGCATTTTGACAGGTGCTGCGGCATTTTTGCCGGCTTGACAGGCAGCGATCCGCGAAACTATGGGTATGCGGATGCGTGCCGCGCCGGGGCCGCTATCCAGCAGCCGCATGCTCCCGCTCAGGAGTTCCCTGCTCTTTTTGCCGTCGAGTACGCGCTTGCCCTGCTGGTGCGGGAGTGGGGCGTAGCACCGGCTTTTTTTCTCGGCAGCGGGGTTGGGGCCTATGTAGCGGCATGCCTTGCCGGCATCTTTACGCTGGAGGATGCCGCAGTGCTTCTGACGCGCCAGCCGGTCACGCACGCGGCTTCCGGGAGCAAATCGAAAAAGGCATGGCGCGACAGGCTGCGAGCGATACAGCTGAACCCTCCGGCAGTTCCCCTCATATCAGGCACAACCGGAACATGGCTTACGGAAAAGGAAGCGCTGGATATCGGGTACTGGGAAGAGCAGCTGGACATCGCGCATGACTGCAGCGCCAGCATACAAAAGCTGCCCCATGATCCCTGCCGCATTCATCTTGTCGTGGGACCGTCGCCGGGCAACACCGTTACCGGCAATGCTGATACCCAGGACATCGTGCCGCTGCTGTGCACAGCGAGCTCAACCGAACCCGAGGCAGCACTGCTCATGCATGCCGTCGGAAGGCTGTGGCTTGCCGGCGCCAGCATAGACTGGCCCTCTTTTTACAAGCATGAGCGGCGCGCGCGCGTTCCGCTCCCCACATATCCTTTTGAACGAATACGCTGCTGGGTTGATCCCCCTGGCGATACGATGCCGCAGGATCTTCAGCCCGCAGCGGGGCCCGACAGCGCACCCGGTAATTTTTTATTCCCAGCGGAGGATTTTATGCCAGATACCACACACCATGAAACCGCGCAATCAGGCCTGGAAACAAATCCCGGCAGCAGAAGGGAAAACCTGATTGCTGAAATCAAGCGCATTCTTCATGCGCTCTCCGGCATCGAGCCTGCAGCAATTGATCCGGCAATGACCTTCCTTGACCTGGGATTTGATTCTCTGTTCATGACCCAGCTGAGCATGGAATTCAAAAAAGAATTCGGCGTGAAAATGACGCTTCGTCTTCTGCTTGAAGATGTAACATCACCGGACCTCCTTGCCGCTTATCTTGATAAGGAATTGCCCCCTGATGCATATGCGCCTGCGGCTTCTTCTGCCGTACCAGGCCAGACAGCCGGGACAGGGACGCGTGGTGCCTATGCCGATGGCATGGCACAGCTGCCCACTTTTTCACAGGGGCAGGCACCGCAGTCATTGATCGAGAGCGTTATTGCCCAGCAACTTGCCATGATGCAGCAGCAGCTTGATCTTCTTCGTTCCTCGGGGGCATCGACCTCGCTGCCGTCCGGAACCCCCCGCGCGCAAAGCCTTTCGCAGGAGATGTCCGCCGCTGTGCAGCAGGCAGGGCCCGATGGGGGCAAAGAATTCAAAAGATTTGGTCCCTACAAGCCTTTTGAAAAGGACAAGGACAAAAAGAGCGAAGGCCTGACAGGCAGCCAGCAGCGCAGCCTGAACGATTTAATGAGCAGGTATCAGCGCAAGACGGCAGGCTCCAAGCGCATGACACAGGAGCATCGTTCTTATTTTGCCGACCCGCGGGCTGTAGCCGGCTTCAAAACCATGTGGAAAGAGATTACCTATCCCGTCATTGCACAGCGGGCGCTCGGATCCAAGATCTGGGATGTTGACGGCAACGAATGGCTTGATGTGACGATGGGCTTTGGCGCACATCTTTTCGGGCTTTCTCCGCCGTTTATCACCGAGGCGGTTGAAGCCCAGCTGAAGCGCGGCGTAGCAATCGGTCCGCAGTCAGATGTGGCCGGCGAGGTCGCCTCGCTGATCTGCGAGTTTACCGGCATGGAGCGCGTGACGTTTTGCAATACCGGCTCTGAAGCGGTGCTTGGCGCCCTTCGTGCGGCCCGGACAGTAACCGGCAGGGATAAGGTCGCCCTTTTTGCCGGCGACTATCACGGCATTAATGACGAAATGCTCATTCGCGCGGTAGGGCCCCAGGGGAGTCGGCGGTCATTTCCCATCGCGCCGGGCACACCGTCCGGAATGGTTGAGAATGTCGTGGTTCTTGACTATGACAGCTCTGAGTCGCTTGCTTTTCTGGAAGCGCAGGGCCACGATTTTGCCGCCGTTATTGTTGAGCCGGTGCAGGCCCGCAGGCCGGAGCTTCAGCCGGGCGCATTCCTTCGCTCGATGCGTGAGCTGACGCGCAAAAGTGGAACAGCCCTTGTTTTTGATGAGGTGATCACCGGCTTCCGCGTCCATCCCGGCGGGGCGCAGGCATGGTTTGACGTGCGGGCCGATATTGCAACTTACGGGAAAGTGATCGGCGGTGGCATGCCCATAGGCGTTATTGCCGGGAAGGCCGAATATATGGATGCCTTTGATGGGGGCATGTGGCAGTACGGCGATGATTCAATCCCTGAAGCAGGGGTCACTTTTTTTGCAGGGACGTTTGTCCGACATCCGATCGCCATGGCTGCGGCTCGGGCCGTTTTGAACTATTTGAAGGAACACAGCCCCAAACTGCAACAGACGCTCAATGAGCGTACGGACCGTTTTGCCGAAGCGCTGAACCGCGTATTTGAGCAGTTCGACGTTCCCATACGGCTTACCCATTTCGCCTCAATGTGCTATTTCAGCCATGCCGATGAAATGAGGTTTTTCAGCCTAATGTTTCACTATCTGCGCGACAGGTATGTTCACATATGGGAGGGTCGCCCGTTTTTTATTTCTACGGCGCATACCGATGAAGATATCGCTCGTCTGACGAAGGCATTTGCCGACAGCCTTGCCGAAATGCGGGAAGCCGGCTTTCTGGAAGCTTCTGATGAATCGAGTCAGGCCATTACGACCCCATCCAGGGCCGAGGCCGGCGTAGCGGCCACCCTCTCGGCCTTTCCCCTTTCAGATGCCCAGATGGAAATCTGGCTTGTTGCGCGCTTAAGCGATGAGGGTTCATGCGCTTTTAATGAATCCTCGACCTTCACTTTTCGCGGCCTCATGAATATAGAGGCAATGAAGCGGGGCCTGCAGCGCATGGTGGAGCGTCATGATGCGCTGCGGGCAACTTTTGCCCATGATGGGAGCGTTCAGAGGGTTCAGCCCTCTTTGGCGCTCGATATACCGGTTAAAGACTTAACCCTGATGGCTCCGGACAAGCGTGCTGCGGAAGTTAAACAGATTATTGAGCTTGATGTGCGTCAGCCGTTTGATCTTGTGCACGGGCCGCTCATGCGGGTGCAGATTCTGAAGATCGAGGAGTGCCTGCACCTGATGGTGCTCACCGCCCATCATATTGTGTGTGACGGCTGGTCCTATGATGTTATGGTTCATGACCTGAGCCGCGTGTACAGCATGGAATGCTGCGGTGTAGCGGACAGCCGGCCACGGCCCGGACAGATCAGCGATTATGTCGCATGGCAGGAAAACGAGAAGCAGGATCCTGCCTATGCCGAGGCTGAAGCATTCTGGGCTGAGCATCTTGCAGGAGAGTTGCCGGTGCTTGCGCTTCCCGCTGACCGGCAGCGGCCGGCACAGAAGTCATATGGCGGTGCGCGGGAAGTTATGGCGATTGACCCGTCATTGTACGCACGGGTTAAAAGTGCCGGCGCAGCCAATAAATGCACGCTGTTTTCAACGCTGCTTGCAGCCTATGCGCTTCTTTTGCATCGCCTGACCGGGCAGGATGCTATTATCGTCGGCATTCTCGCCGCCGGGCAGTCTGTTTTCGGAGAAAGCGATCTGGTTGGCCACTGCACCAACCTGCTGCCGCTTAAATTCCGGATTGACCCATCGCAGCCATTTTTAGCCTTTCTCAAGGCTGTACAGGGCCTTGTGCTTGACGCATTTGAGCATCAGATCGTGACCTACGGAGAACTTGTCAAAAAGCTGCAACTGCCCCGCGATCCGAGCAGGACCCCCCTGCTTGGGGCCATGTTCAACGTTGATCCTGCAGTGCATGGCCTTGATTTTACCGGTCTTGATTTTGAGATTGTCGCCAATCCGCGCTGCGGCTTTCAGTTTGAACTCGGGTTTAACATGGTTGCATCCGATGTGCAGCTAACCCTTGAGTGTGATTATAGTACCGCATTGTTTGATCCGGCAACCATGCGCCGGTGGATGGGCTATTACCAAAATATACTTGAAAATATAGTGAGTGATATTGAGCGGCCTATATCGGCACTGTCGCTGCTATCTTCCGCCGACCTGGAGCAGCTGGTGGGTGCATGGAACCAGACAGCGCGGCCCTATCCGGGGCATGTTAGCCTGCCGGAGATGTTTGAAGCGCAGGCGGAGAAAACACCTGATGCAGCGGCAGCGGTGTGCGGGCAGGAGAGGATCTCCTACGGCGAGCTGAATGCGCGGGCAAACAGGCTTGCCCGGTACTTAAAGGGAAAGGGCGTGGGACCTGAAAAGCTGGTGGGGATTTATGTGGAGCGATCCCTGTCCATGCTGGTGGGGCTTCTGGGCATTCTTAAGGCTGGCGGCGCCTATGTTCCACTCGATCCGCTGTTTCCCAAAGAGCGGCTTGCCTTTATGCTTGCTGACGCGGGGGTTTCGGTTCTGGTCACGCAGGAGTCCCTGGCCGATGAGCTGCCGCTGCCTGCCGGGGTGCAGGCTGTGTGCCTTGACGCTGGCTGGCCGGAGATAGCGCGGAAGCCGGGGGATAATCTTTCGGAGAAGGCCAAGCCGGAGCACAGGGCCTATGTCATCTACACCTCGGGCTCAACGGGTGTGCCCAAGGGGGTGGAGATCACGCATCGGGCCCTGGTCAATTTTTTATGTTCCATGCGGGATGAGCCGGGCATTGCGGCAGAAGATGTGCTGCTGGCCGTTACGACTCTTTCTTTTGATATCGCGGGGCTTGAGCTTTTCCTGCCCCTGATTGCGGGGGCGCGGGTTGTGATTGCGCCGATGGAGACTGTGGTAGACGGTGTGCGCCTGGCAGCGCTTCTGAAAGAGAGCGGGGCCAGCATCATGCAGGCAACGCCGGTGACCTGGCGGATGCTGCTTGAGGCGGGGTGGCAGGGAAGCAGAGGCCTGAAGATACTGTGCGGCGGGGAGGCGTTTCCGGCTGACCTTGCCGGGCCGCTTCTTGAGCGGGGCGGGGAAGTGTGGAACATGTACGGCCCGACGGAGACAACGATATGGTCAACGGTGTACCGGATGCGCGACAAGGAGGGCCCGATGCTGATCGGCCGCCCGATAGCAAATACGAGCATATACATTCTTGATGATCAGATGATGCCCGTGCCTATCGGTGTTGCAGGAGAATTGTATATTGGAGGCGATGGGCTTGCGCGGGGGTATCTGGACCGGCCCGAGCTGACGGCGGAGCGGTTTGTGACCCATGCGTTCAAAGACAATCATCAGGAGCGCCTGTACAGGACCGGAGATCTGGCGAGGTACTGCCATGATGGCAACATTGAATGCCTCGGGCGCGCTGACTTCCAGGTCAAGATCCGGGGCTACAGAATCGAGCTGGGAGAGATAGAGGCGGTGCTGCAGAAGCATCCCGCGGTCCGCTCGGCTGTTGTTGCCGCCCGTGACGCCGGGGGCGGAGATAAGCGGCTGGTTGCCTATCTTATCTGCGAGCCGGAAGCGGAGCAGCCATCAGCACAGGCGCTCAGAGAGCTGGCTCGCGCTACGCTCCCGGTGTATATGATCCCTGCAGCCTATGTGTTTCTGGAGAGCTTTCCACTGACCCCCAACGGCAAAATCAACCGCGCGGCGCTGCCGGCCCCGGATGCAGCGGTGCAGGCCGATGATGCAGACGTCTATACGCCCCCGCGCAATGCAATTGAAATGGCCATAGCATCAGTGTGGCAATCTCTGCTGCAGGTGAAGCGGGTGGGTGTTCGCGACAGCTTTTTTGATCTTGGGGGCCACTCGCTTCTGGCCTTGCAGCTCTTTGCCAGACTTGAAAAGATTTTTCATAAACAACTGCCTCTTGCCACACTTTTTGAGGCGCCCACGGTTGAGAAACTTGCAGCAGTGATCGATTCCAAGGATTGGAAACCTTCATGGGCTTCAGTAGTGCCTATTCAGCCGGGGGGCTCAAAGCCGCCATTTTTTTGCATTCATGGCGCAGGAGGCAATGTGCTTCTTTACCGCGATCTGGCAAGGCATCTGGGAACTGATCAGCCATTTTACGGGCTTCAGGCAAAAGGTCTCGATGGTAAGCAGCCTTTTAATACATCTATCGAGGCCATGGCCACTGACTACGTTAAAGAAATATGCGAGATTCAGCCAGAAGGCCCCTATTATCTGGGCGGCTACTGCATGGGCGGCTCCATAGCCTTTGAAATATCCCGGCAGTTAATCAGACAAGGGCAGACGGTGGCTCTTCTGGCACTGCTTGATACACAAAGACAATTCAAAACCGATTTTAAGCCGCTTATAAAATGGTATCAGAGCTTTCAGAATATCGCTTTTCATATAGGAAATTTTTTGCAGGCCGACATGCGGGGCAAGCGCGGGTTTTTGTTTGAAAAGGCCCGTGAGGCTGGCCGGCGCATCAGAAGGCGCTATGACATAGCCCGGTCGGAAATCGCCTATGCTCTTAAATTGCGCGTTGACAAGCCTCTCGTACTTATGGAAAAAATTAATGACCGTGCTTCCGTGCTCTATCAGCCAGGTACCTATCCCGGGCGGGTTACCCTTTTTCGGCCTCGCACTAACTATGCAGGCTATAATGATCCACTCTCTGGCTGGGGCAACGGGCTGACCGCGGGCGTTGATGTGCAGCCGCTATCATCCTATCCTGCGGGGATGCTTGTCGAGCCGTTTGTCGCCGAGCTTGCTGAGAAACTGAAGGCGTGCCTTGAAAGCGCCTACGCCAGACAGGGCGCGACTCAAGGGGGCTGATCTGGCAGCGTGCAGGCCGCGCAGTCTCTGCCGGTGTCGCCCTGATCAGGGAATCACGTGTGTCTCCCGGGCTGCTGCCCCGCAGGCGGAGCAGCAGCATCTGCCGAGGTCTTTTCTCAGCCATGAGTGTATGAAATCTCCACTTTGTATAGCATAGCAGCGAGAAAAACATGAGCCCAGCATATTCCCGAGCCTCCTCCGGCACCGATAGCGTTACCGCGGAACAACAACAGTCCGGCAGAGGCAGCGATGCGTTACCCGCCAAGGGAGGGTTTCTATCATATATTCATAGCTTTCGTGGTGCTGCAATTCTGGCAGTCGTGGCAACGCATGTGACTGATTTGCTGACATGGAACAAAGATCAGCCGGTCACTGAGCACTTGAGTTATTCCATATTTCAGAACGGAACAGTCCTTTTTCTCTTTATAGCGGGATTACTTTTTCAACATCTATCGGGGCGCTTCCGCTACAGTAAATATATTGCGGGCAAGCTCCGCAACGTTATACTGCCCTATATCATCATATCCATCCCTGCCATTGTTTATGAATACTTCCGGCATGCAGGCATTTTCGCCGCGGACTATCCCCGCCGGTTTGACAATCCGATTCTGCATATCGCATGGTCCTACCTTTCCGCGGCCCAGATGCCAGTTCCTTTCTGGTTTATCCCGGTGATTTTCATTTTACAGGTGCTGGCCCCGGTGCTTTTAGCTGTTGATCGCCGGCCCCGACTCTATTGGATGATTATCCCCCTTACGGTTATCGCCATGTTCTGCCACAGGCCGTTTGACTTTACCCATATCTGGCATGCTTTTGCATATTTCGCACCCGCATACATTGCCGGCATGTGGTGCAGCCGCTACCGCGAAAGCATCATCACCCGCATAGCGCAATGGCGCATGCCTCTGTGGGGTATCGCCGCTGGGCTGGTTGTAATCGAAGTGTTTGTACTGGACCGTGGCGGAGCTATTTTTTCCATCGCTCCTTTTTCCATGGAGGCAGGTGTGCTGGATTTAAATCTCCCCATGAAGCTTCTTGTGTCATTTCTTCTTGTTGAGCTTCTTTATAGATACGACCATGTATGCCGGAATAAATTCTCGTATTTGGCAGACACCAGCTTTGGAATCTTTTTTTTGCACAAATATATCATACGCTTCTTTGAACATGCCATTATGCCCTTTGCCGGCATAACCCATATTAATGGCAGCCTCTGGGCTTTCCTGGTGCTTGTTCCCCTTGTTACAGGCCTCTCAGTGGCCCTTGTGGCACTGTTTCGATTTGTCCTGGGCAAGCGCAGTCGTCTAGTCATTGGATGTTAGGGGTTTGTCTGCCTTTCAAAGTATTAAAGGCAGCTTTGATAAAAAGTTTCTGCAGCTTTTTGTTTTGCAGACGAATGGATCGAGGATCCCTTATAATTGAAGATTTTTCTATCGCAGCAGACTGTATTATTGAGGCATTATTGCAATACAAGAGCAGCTTAGATTTGTTTCAAAAGTAAAATAATATAATTATAATAAATGTATAATTTTTTATTGACAAAAAAGAGGTGAATAAATATGATAATAAAGCCTTTTTACCATGCTTTCGCCTTTAATAAAAATGCTTGTAAGTGTTTTATCTAATCATAGGGGATAAACAGATAAAATGCCTATAGTGATGGATCCCTGAAGAAGGCAACTCCAACACCGCATATTTTTGGATTCCGTCCTTTCAGGGCGGAATCCAACCACCCGCTGTGCAGGTGGATGTTTGCTTAAACCTCAAGGCTTGTTAGTGAGCAAATGAGCTAAAAGCGTTGACTTTGCAAGCAAGAAGTGTTCAAAATGAACACTTCTTGCTTGCGGCAATATGCCTATAGTGAGCAACTTTTTTAGAGAGACGGCCTTTTTATAGCTTGTTCTGCCGGATATATGTTCCCTGTTTGTTTCAATTAAGCAAAATTGTGCTGTTGCACTGTACGCGGTGAATAAAAACGAATCAATTGTGTCCCTCGATGGTGTGGTGGCATTTTTTTTGCAATTTAAACTGACGGACCCTCTCAAATTATTTTCAAACATGACAATAGCGCCTGCATGTTGAAACAGATGGACAGCCTGAAAACAGTGCTGTCGGCCATTAAGTTTTATAACCTGCCCTCCGGGTGGGAACTTCAGGGGGGGGTAATTTTATATGGTTACCCACAACGCTGATGTTTCATAAATGAACGACATATATGCGCTGACTGAAATCCAGTTAATCGCAAGACTTTTCAAGGTTTGGTTTTTCAAGCTGTTGCCTACCGTAAATCTGATACCTCAAATCCGATTTACTTCAGCTTTGGCAATGAAGGTGCATTTAATTGTTGAGGCATCGCCCAATTTTATGAAGGCTGCCCCGATAGTTGAGGCGACGATACAATGATGCGGTAAGGCGCTGGATTGAGAGTTCTGCTTATTCGTTTTTTTGCCGCCAGATGCCTGATGTTGACCGGTCAATTAAAAGCCAGTCAAGGTTAACATTTGTGTGCGAGGTTAAGAATATCCCCAAGATAAAACTGGTAAAAAGGGGAAGCGTCACCAACCTGATGCGCAGAAACAAACTTGTGCTGATTACCGTGGACCAGATAATGCGCTGCTGTCAAAATTCGACGGGATGGTCGCCAGCGATGCGCAGCGCATCGCTGGTAAAATAGTTTTTCGCCGATCTGTTTGAGCTTTTGGGGGTGGAAACTGCAATTTTTTTTACTTGGTTCTGTAACTGAGGCAGCGGAGCTGTACCTGATCTTAAACTTCACGCTCCCTAAAATGATCCGGAGAAAATTTTCGGGAATGCTTGTAGACAAATGCGGTACAAAAATAACAATACAGAAGGTAGACAGCCCATGAGAGTCTGCATGGTGGCATACACCCACTACGAAAACGACAATCGAGTCCGGAGGTATGCGGAGGCCCTCGCTCGAAGAGGTGACCACGTCGACGTCATAGCCTTAAGGAGCGGGGACTTTGCCAAATATGAAGTAATGCATGGTGTACATGTATACCGGATCCAAAAAAGGAGCATAAACGAGAAATATAAACTGCAGTATCTGGCCAAAATACTTATGTTTCTGTTCCGTTCAGGGGTATATGTCACAAGGAAACATAGACAGGTGCCGTACGATCTGTTCCATATCCACTCTGTGCCGGACTTCGAGGTCTTTTCCGCCATAATCCCGAAACTTAAAGGGGCCAAGATTATTCTCGATATCCATGATATCGTTCCTGAGTTCTATGCTTCAAAGTTTAAGGTCTCACATGATTCACTGGTCTTCAAAGCGCTGATAGCTATTGAAAAAATATCGATCGCCTTTTCCGACCACGCCATCATTGCCAATCACATCTGGGAAAAGAGGCTTCTTTCCCGGTCTGTCAGCGGGAACAAGTGTTCGGTCTATCTCAACTATCCAGACCCACTGCTGTTCCATTATCGGGAAGCACAAAGGGACCCGAAAAAGTTGTTATTTATGTACCCAGGAACGTGGAACTGGCACCAGGGGCTTGATATAGCCATCAAAGCCTTTGCCCTCATTAAAGACGAACTGCCCACTGCAGAGTTACACTTGTATGGCGGAGGGCCCGAAGGGGAAAAACTGAAGACATTAGCCGAAGAGCTTGGTGTGAAAGACCGCGTACTCTTCAAGGGCAGTGTTATCATGGATGAGATTGGCGATATAATGGCAAATACCGATATCGCTATCGTACCGAAGAGAAACGACCCCTTTGGAGGGGAGGCTTTTAGCACAAAAATATTCGAGTTTATGACCCAGGGAATCCCTGTAATCGTCTCCGCTACCACAATTGATAAGCACTATTTCAACGATTCCGTTGTGCACTTTTTCGAGCCGTCCGATGAAAAAGACCTTGCCAGGGCTATGCTTTTTCTCGCCAGGAACAAAGAAGGAAGAGACACACTTTCCCGGAATGCCCTCAAGTTTGTGGAGCAATATTCGTGGGATAGAAAGAAGCAGGACTATTTCGACTTGGTAGACAACTTAGTCCCTGCAAAGAAAAAAATAGCATCTATAAAGAACGCCATCCCGAACTTATTGGTGAGGCCGTACTATCTTATCAAACCTTTACTGCCAAGGTTCCTTCAGATACTGATACGAGTGAAAGTTGTTGCATACCGTCGAAAAAAATATAAGAACCTATGGCCTATCGATCAAAAATCCAGCAGAAGGCCTGTCGGATGGCAGGGATGGCCGAATGGCAAACAGTTTGCTCTTGTTCTCACCCATGACGTTGAAGGCAACAGGGGTATACACCGTTGCTTAAAATTGGCTGAACTGGAAAAAAGCCTTGGCTTCAGGTCCTCCTTTAACTTCGTGGGTGAAGACTTTGAGGTTTGTTCCAAGGTAATGAATCGGTTGCGCATGGATGGGTTTGAGATCGGCCTTCACGGCATAACGCACAGAGGTAATCTCTTCGAGTCACGGAAGGTATTTGAAAAAAGTGCGCGAAGAATAAACGAGTATCTTCAGGATTTTAGCATAGTCGGTTTCAGATCCCCAAGTATGTATCACAACATGGAATGGATTCACGACCTGAATGTTGAATACGACAGCTCTACATTTGACACGGACCCTTTTGAGCCGCAATCAGACGGTGTGGGAACCATCTTCCCTTTTTTTGTCCCCCCAAAAGGGTCAGCGCGGGGATATGTTGAGCTACCCTATACGATGCCGCAGGATTATCTGAGTTTCATTTTGATGAAAGAAAAAAATATTGACATCTGGAGGGCGAAGCTTGATTGGCTGGCCGAACACGGTGGTATGGCGCTGCTCATTTCCCATCCGGACTACATGCATTTTGACACTGACAAAAAATTTATCGATGAGTATCCGGCAGAGCGCTATGCGGAATTCCTGAAATATGTGAAGCGCCGTTATGAAGGACAGTACTGGAATGCCCTACCGAAAGAGGTGGCTGCTTTAACGCGGGAATCACAATTAATTTTAAACCGAGATTAATTCAATAGGGAACACTATGCGAGTTGATCGCTTCCTGACATTGTATTTTTTTGGCCCCCTGATTCGAGCAACCCAAAGAAACATGGGACTCCGCATTCCTGTTTTGATGTATCACAGCATTTCAGATACAAGGGAAAATGGTGTTCATCCATATTACCAAATCAACACAGCCCCTAAAATTTTCGAAGAACAAATGTTATTTCTATGCGAAAACGATTATTCGGTAATAAGCCTTTCAGAGGCTGTCGATTTGTTGTCACACGATAACTCAATTACCAAACCGACCACTCAACCCTTCAACCACACAACCCCCCAACGAAAGCCGGTGGTATTGACTTTCGACGATGGCTATAGAGATTTTTACACGTACGCTTTCCCTGTCTTAAAGAAGCATGGGTTCACAGCTACTGTGTTCTTACCCACTGCCTTCATCGATAAAACAGGACCGGGTTTAAAAGGGAAAGAGCATCTCAGTTGGAGTGAAATTCGGGAAATGCAGGCCGAAGGGATTACCTTTGGTTCTCATACGGTCAACCATTTTCAATTAACAAAATTGAGTAAGAATGAAATTAAGCATGAAGTTACAATGTCTAAAGAGATTATTGAAGCTATGACCGGAAATTTGGTAGAGTCTTTTTCGTATCCGTATGCGTTCCCAGAAAACAATAAGGGGTTTATATTAGATTTGAAGACACTTATCGAAGCAACGGGTTATCTAAATGGAGTTACCACAATATTAGGAACTGCTGGAATATTGGATGATAAATTTCTTTTGAAGAGAATTCCTGTAAATAGTTTTGATGACTCATATTTCTTTGAGGCCAAACTCAAGGGGCATTATAACTGGATACATGGCATACAGTTGTTAAAAAAATTTTTATAGCTGATTGGACAGGATAGGGGAAGCAGAATGCAATATAGATACGTAATAGTCACGCCAGTTAAGGATGAAGAACAATATATTGAACAGACACTAATATCTGTTATTAACCAGACCGTTACACCAATTTGCTGGGTCATTGTTGATGATGATTCTCAAGATAATACTACAAATTTGATAAGTAAATACTCTACAAATTATGCATGGATATTGCTTCACAAAATTAAACGAGGTGTTAAAAGAGACCTTGGATCTGCGGAGGCTGCAGCATTCAATGTAGGTTATAATATAGTCAAAAATCTAGACTTTGATTTTGTTGTCAAACTCGACGGGGACGTGCGTTTTGCTAAAGACTATTTTGAAAGACTTTTTGAAGTGTTTAGCAGGGATGAAAAATTAGGTATAGCATCCGGTATTTATCTTGAAGATTACGGTAAGGGCTGGCGGCGTGTTAGTATGCCGTACTATCATGCTGCTGGGGCATCTAAAGTTGTCAGAAAAAATTGTTTTGAGCAGATTGGCGGATTTTTATCTGAACCAGGGTGGGATACAGTTGATGAGATTAAGGCTTTATCCTTGAGTTGGACGACCGCTCACGTTGCTGATGTCGAATTTTTTCATCTTAAAAATGAAGGGACGGGCATGGGCATCGTGAAAACGAATAATTAACCCGATACTACCACCGCGCCCTAT